>AJXC01001429.1_pt1 | contig 11530 bp, 7 predicted proteins | sample 404948 | NCBI WGS metagenome assembly AJXC01 (sample SAMN02954314, study PRJNA77837) | marine metagenome | biome: aquatic; feature: Guaymas Basin Hydrothermal Plumes; material: sea water; isolation source: Guaymas Basin Hydrothermal Plumes and Background water depths 1600, 1775... ... | reverse complement strand
GCTGGGGTGGCGTGATGTCCGATTGACAGGGGATACAATTGGAAAACAGGCTCTTGCCACAATGCCAGCTATGCGCCAATTGTTCATGGGCATCGGAGGTTTGAAAATTATAATCAGGACCGCTTTGAAAATAAATTGTATGTAACGCGTAAAGCCATACGTTCATCACTGCAGGATGTTGAAGGTTTTATGATTGTCAGCATGTCCTCACGTACCATAATTTATAAAGGAATGCTGATTCCACATCAGATGGGGAAATTTTTCATTGATTTGTCTGATAAACGCTTGAGGAGTGCTTTGGCGTTGGTACACACCCGTTTCCCGACCAACACCTTTCCGCGCTGGGATTTGGCTCAGCCTTTCAGAAATTTGGCTCACAATGGAGAAATAAACACACTGCGAGGTAATATAAACTGGATGCTGGGCAGGCGTGCGACTTTAAAGTCACCATTGTATGAGGATATCAGCGAACTGCAGCCCATCATTATTCCAAGAGGCAGTGATTCTGCCTGCATGGACAATGTTTTCGAATTCTTGATTCAATCCGGCTATTCTCTCCCACATGCAATGATGATGATGGTGCCGGAAGCATGGGAGCAAAACCCGGAAATGACTCCTGAAAAACAGGCATTTTATGAATACCATGAACATTTAATGGAGCCCTGGGATGGTCCGGCATCTCTCACNTTTACAAATGGTGTTCAAATTGGAGCGACACTGGATCGTAACGGATTGCGTCCNTCACGATATGTAGTGACAAAAGATGATCTGGTCATTATGGGCTCTGAAGTAGGAGCCGTCGAGATTCCTCCGGAAAATATCAAATTTAAAGGGCGTTTACAGCCGGGCAAGATGTTTCTTGTTGATACCAAAGAGGGAAGGATTATTGATGATACTGAATTGAAAGCTAATATTTGTGACGCTCAACCTTATTCGCAGTGGCTGAAAGAGAATATGCTTGAATTGTCTGATTTGCCAAAACCGGATCAGGTACCGGAAACGGATTTTGAATCACTTTTATTAAGGCAGAAAATTTTTGCTTATACCACCGAAGATATAAATTTATTATTAACTCCAATGTTTACAAACGGTGTTGAAGCTTCAGGTTCAATGGGTGACGATACGCCGTTAGCCGTGCTCTCAGACAAGCCGCGGCTGCTTTATGATTACTTCAAGCAAATTTTTGCACAAGTTAGTAATCCTCCCGTTGATGCAATCCGGGAAGAATTGGTGATGTCACTGACAAGCAGGTTGGGGTCTGAAAAAAATATTCTTGATCCCGGAGCAAATCACGCAAAGATGTTGAAACTCTTTCATCCAATACTGAGCAATGAAGAGCTTGCACAAATTAAAGCACTTGATAAACAGGACTTCAGATCGAAAACTTTAAGTATGCTTTTTGATGCAGATTCAGGTGTTGAAGGNTTTTCAAGAGCGCTTAAAGAACTTTGTGAAGAAGCAGAAAGTGCAGTGAATTCNGGTACAACTTTTGTGGTTTTGAGTGATCGTGGTGCAGCTAAGGATCAAGTCCCAATTCCGGCCTTATTAGCAGTAGGGGCAGTTCACCATTACCTGACTCTCAAAAGGGTACGCTACAAAACGGGTATAATTGTGGAAACCGGAGAAGCGAGGGAAATTACACATTTTTGCTTACTTGTAAGTTATGGTGCAGGTGCGATCAATCCATATCTGGCTATTGAAACTATAGAACAAATGATTCAGCAAAAGGAGTTGCCTGAGGAATTAACGCTGGAAAAAGCTAATCAGAATTATTGTAAGGCCATTCGTAAAGGAATGTATAAAGTTTTCTCGAAGATGGGAATTTCTACCATACAAAGCTATCGTGGCGCTCAAATTTTTGAGGCGATTGGACTGGATGAAGAACTGATACGGGATTATTTTACTGGAACTCCATCCAGAATAAGTGGTGTTGGTATAAGAGAAATTGCCCAGGAAAGCTTGTTGAGGCATGAAACGGCTTTGGAAAAAACTCCGGAAACTAGAGAAATATTGTCTGGAGGAGGATTATATCATTGGCGCAGAAACGGAGAATTTCATCAAATTAATCCGGTCATGACAAACACTCTACAGAGATCTGTCCGCACAAACAGTCAGGACGCTTATAATGAATTCTCACGTCTCGTCAATGAACAGAAACAGCGTTTTTCTACACCGAGAAGCTTGTTTGAGTTTGCAGTAGTAACGCCAATTTCGCTTGATGAAGTTGAACCTGCTGCAGAAATTGTAAAGCGATTTAGGACTGGAGCGATGTCACTTGGATCGATCAGCTCTGAATCTCACGAAACTATGGCGATTGCCATGAATCGCATCGGTGGAAAAAGCAACAGTGGAGAAGGCGGTGAAGATTCTGCACGTTTTGAAAAACGAACAAACGGAGATTTCCCAAACAGTACTATTAAACAAGTTGCTTCAGGACGTTTTGGAGTTACAATCCATTATCTGATCAACTGTACAGAAATCCAAATTAAAGTCGCTCAGGGTGCCAAGCCGGGAGAAGGCGGTCAACTACCTGGGAATAAAGTCAGTGAAGAAATTGCAAAAATTCGCAATTCCACTCCCGGAGTGACCTTGATTTCACCGCCTCCGCACCACGATATTTATTCTATCGAAGATCTGGCCCAGTTAATTTTTGATCTGAAAAATGCTAATCCACAAGCAAAAATCAACGTTAAGCTGGTGGCAGAAGCAGGAGTTGGTACCATTGCTGCGGGAGTAGCAAAAGCTCATGCGGATGTCATCACAATCGCTGGTCACGACGGTGGGACTGGTGCGTCACCTTTGACCTCGATAAAACATGCGGGAGTGCCGTGGGAACTTGGACTTTCTGAAGCACAGCAGACATTAATGTTGAATCAATTGCGTGGTCGGGTACGTTTACAGACCGACGGTCAACTTAAAACCGGAAGGGATGTAGCGGTAGCGGCCTTGTTAGGTGCAGAAGAATTTGGTTTTGCGACTGTTCCATTGATTGCTATCGGCTGCATTATGATGCGTAAATGTCACCTCAATACGTGTCCGGTCGGTATTGCCACACAAAATCCTGAATTACGTAAAAAGTTTGTTGGCAAGCCGGAACATGTCATCAACTATTTCTTTTTTGTAGCAGAAGAACTACGGAATATCATGGCCAAACTGGGTTTTCAAACAGTTGATGAAATGATAGGACGAACAGATATGTTGAAGCAGCGCACGAACGTAGACCATTGGAAAGCTGGAAAAGTTGATTTATCAGCAATCCTGCATCAGATTCCTGTGGGAGAAAAGGATACTCCTTACTGTACTCAGAAACAAGATCACGGACTGGACAAACAAATTGATCTTAAGCTGATTGCAGAATCTAAAGATGCGCTGGAACACAAAAAGGCAGTAGAATTTGTGTTACCGATCAACAATGTGAACCGCTCAGTCGGTACTATGTTAAGTGGGCATATAGCCAAAAAATATGGTGCAGAAGGTTTGCCGGATAACACAATTCACTGCAAATTTGTGGGTTCTGCAGGGCAAAGTTTTGGAGCATTCCTGGCTCATGGTGTTACTCTTGAGCTTGAGGGTGATGCCAATGATTACACTGGAAAAGGTTTGAGCGGCGGCCGGCTGGTTGTTTATCCTCCCAAAAAATCTACATACAGTGCAGCTGAAAATATTTTAATAGGCAATACTGTATTATATGGAGCAACCGACGGAGAAGTTTTTTTCTGCGGTATTGCAGGCGAACGCTTTGCTGTCCGTAACAGTGGTGTAATTGCAGTGGTTGAGGGTGTTGGCGACCATGGTTGTGAGTACATGACAGGTGGAAGGGTAATTGTGCTTGGAGAAACCGGAAAGAATTTTGCCGCAGGAATGAGCGGTGGGATTGCTTATGTTTTGGTAGAGAACCAATCATTCCATTCACGCTTCAACACTGAAATGGTTGAATTGGAAATTGTGAGTGAACTGCAGGAACAAAAATGGCTACGGAAATGGATTGAGCGACATCAAGACTATACAAAAAGTTGCCGTGCGGCAAGTTTATTGGAAAACTGGGAAAAAACATTAAGTCAGTTTGTAAAAGTAATGCCTATAGAATACCGGGCGGTATTGAGAAAAATGAAAAATAAATCCTCGATTAAATAGTTGCAGTATTAACAAATGGGAAAAGTTACAGGTTTCTTAGAATTTGATAAAGAGAGCCCGCCGCTACGTCCAGTGGATGAAAGAGTGNGTGATTTTCAGGAATATGACACTTTTTTGTCTGAAGAAAATTTGCAGCGTCAGGCCTCCCGCTGCATGGATTGCGGTGTCCCGTTTTGTCACATGGGCTGTCCCCTGGGCAATATGATTCCCGACTGGAATGATCTTGTTTATCGTGGGCACTGGAAAGAAGCTCTGGCTGCATTACACAGCACCAATAATTTCCCGGAGTTTACCGGCCGTATTTGCCCTGCACCATGCGAGGACACTTGTGTTTTGAATGAACATTACACTTTGGATGCAGCAGAAAAACAGCAAAAAGTGAATGTTGTCACAATTGAAGAAATTGAAAAGCACATCGCTGAGCGAGGTTGGGAAGAGGGCTGGATACAACCTCAACTGCCTGAAAAACTTACTGGTAAGTGCATTGCGGTAGTGGGTTCCGGTCCTGCCGGACTGGCAGCGGCACAGCAGTTGCGGCGTGCAGGACATGATGTGACTGTTTTTGAAAAAGACAATAGAATAGGTGGATTACTGGTTTACGGTATTCCGGATTTCAAGTTGGACAAAAAAGTGGTTACCCGACGCGTTGAACAACTCCGTGCAGAGGGGATCAAGTTCAGGACAGGAGTCCATGTAGGCGAGGATTATTCAGTCAAAGAACTGCGGAACAGTTTTGATGCTATCCTGTTGGCACCCGGTGCGCAAAATGCGCGAAAGTTGATGGTCGAAGGCAGTGACTTAGAAGGAGTCCATTATGCAATGCACTATCTTCCGCAGCGAAATCGTGAAGTCGCGGGGGGGTCCATTTCGGAAGAGCAAAAAATCGAATCCGGAAACAAAAAAGCAGTAATTCTCGGCGGCGGATTTACAGCAGCTGATTGTTTGGGAAACCTAAATCGGCAAGGTGCAGATCCTAACATTCATCAGTTTGAACTGGTTGATATGGTGCCGCGTCCTACTCCAGTGCATAAAGAAGCGAATCCGGATTGTAGGGCCAATATTTTGACGGAAAAGATAATCAGCGACGACTCAGGCCGGGTTAAAGCTTTGCAGGCGGTTTGTGTAGAATGGAAATGGGAAGCAAAGGGAAACTCTGCGCCTGGTCGAATGACGATGCAACGTGTTATAGGGTCAGAGTTTAGCGTGTCCACTGATTTGGTTTTTCTGGCATTGGGATTTTTGGGGCCAGAATTGGATGGATTACTGGAAGGACTGGGAGTTGAGTTGAATGTTCGTGTAGGAGAAAAACCTTTTACATCTGAGCAAGTTAAAAAATTGCTGAAAAACTCGCAGCCGATGTATGATATTTTTTCAGATGAAAATTTTATGACCAGTAAAGACGGTGTGTTCGTAGCAGGTGATGCAAATCGTGGTGCCTCGCTTGTAGTTTGGGCCATTTGGGAAGGGCGTGAGGCTGCACGTTGTATCGATAAATATTTGATGGGAACCACAAGTCTCCCAACGACACCTCAGGCAGAAGTGCTGGTATAACAATCGTTAAAACTAAATATTGTGAGCAAAAACAAACTTATTTTTTTGACTGCCTTCGTTGGTTTTGTGGGCCTAACTGTTTATGCTCTCTGGAAAGAAGTAAGCCGCGGCACTGCTCAATTACAGTACAGCATCAGCGGTGTGATCCTTTCCGGTCCGGGAGCAAGAGGAATTGTCAAAACTGACAATGCTCATGTTTTGCTCTTTGATCCGGAAACATTTGAATTGGTTGCTTCGAAAATTCTCAACCCTTTTTTACCGCCTTCAACATTTAGTATCGGACAGGATGACGCAAGTCAACCGCTCAGCGGCTCTTATCGCCTGCTTGTACTCACCGACAAAAATGGGGACCCCAATCTTCCTACAGTTGGAGAAGTCATTGGGCCTCTATCTCAGCCGTTACCTTTAGGAACTGAGGGAGTAAAATATTCTGTGGACCGCCCTTTTCAGGTTTTTCCAGCGGAACTTTTGGCTGTCGAGACAGATTCTCCAGATACGAGTATCCGGGGCACAATCACCGTTGCTCCTGAATTGCAGAGTAAACTAGGTTTAGAAGATAGATTGGTGATTATGCTCTTTGATCCACAACAAGGCCGTCCTGTTGCCATCAAAATGCTCCCGAGTTTCAGGCCACCACAAAATTTCAGTATTGGNCAAACTAATGCTATGGGAGGTCAACAACTCAGTGGAAAGTATTCTCTCAGAATTCTTACTGATAAAAACAGTCAGCCGTTTCAATCTGTTCCTGGAGAAATAATAGGTCGTTCACAAGGTCTGATTTCTTTGGGAACCGGTGATTTGGAGTTTGAACTGGATCAGCCCTATATTCGCTAATCCATCGGCAATAATTAGGGTTTACTGAAAAAGTATTTATTTTGTCATTCCGGACTTGATTTGGGATTCAGATTCACGATCAGATTAAGCACAGGATTTTAAACTGTATTCATGGACTCCAGGTCTTTTCTGCGCTTTGTCCGGAGTGATAATGGAGATGAATTGAAAGCGGCAAACCTGATCAAAAAATTACTTCCGGTCTGGCTATATTGAGAGCTTGATCAATATTTTCACGAAAGCAGGCACGGTTAGGGAAACCCCCGGGTTGAAGATATTTTTCCGGAGGTATGCTCTGCTCAAGCTCACGATACTTTTTTGTGACAGTCATCTTTTGTCCTGTACGTCCGAGTCCACTCATTTTGAATCGATAATGTGCCTCCAGTTGTTCGTCACGAACCCGGAGTAAACAGAGCACGTAGTCCATGTTGGGATATTCNCGTGAATCTGGAGGAANGAGCTTGACCTCAGTCNATNCTGATTTTCTTTTCTGATATTTTTCCAAAAAACGAAATTGAGTCGTGAAAGTTTGCAAATAATTTTGCAGGATTGGATGCAGGTTAATCTGTAAATTAAGCCATCCNCCTTNAGTTANNGCNTCATCTCCGCCAAAAANCAGATATAATCCACCCTGTTTGTCAGTTATCNGGCAGTCTGTAGATAAATTAAAATTCCANCCGNAAGNTANTTCAGTAGCCGGCCTGCAGTGCAATATCCTGAGCTNCTACTTGTTTNTCGAGAACTTCCCAGGGAACCATCGTACCTTCTTTGTAAAGCTTTTTTTAAACCATGTGCAAGAATAATTTGGGAAGTTTTTACAGCTAACAGTTTTGCTGCTCATGTTCCTGATTCGAATTTGACCTTTTACAACTTCTCCCTGATTCCATGACTCTCCCTCAACGTCAACTTGATATTCAAGAGGTTGCTGAATATATACGCTTCTCATTTGATCTCTTTAATTTGCAGTTTTAAAGGCCTGAAAACATGGAAATTTAGGTCAGCCCGGATGTGATTATTAGTTTAGATTACCGTAAACCTTAGCTGAATCTCTACTGTGAACTTTTCTTCCTTCTTGCGACCCCAGTTTTTATAGCGGCTTCCCGTACAGCTTTAGCAATTTTAGGTGCAACCGATGAGTCAAATACACTTGGAATAATATAGTCTGCACAGAGGTGTGATTCTTTTACAGTACCGGCGATGGCGTGTGCGGTGGCCAATTTCATTTCTTCATTTATCGTACTGGCCTGACAATCAAGAGCCCCACGGAATATTCCCGGAAAACAAAGGACATTATTGATTTGATTTGGATAATCACTGCGTCCGGTTGCCATCACGGCCACTACAGGTAAGGCTTCATCTGGACTGATTTCAGGGTCAGGATTTGACATTGCAAAAACAATTGGATCTTTGGCCATGCATTTTACATCTTCCTGATTGATCACATTGGGAGCAGAAACCCCCACAAAGACATCTGCTCCTGCAATTACATCTTTGAGAGTTCCAGAGTCCTGATTTGGATTTGTACTGTCAGCAAACCAGCGTTTACTGGAATTGAGATCGTTTCGTTTAGGATGTATTGCACCTTTGCTGTCACAGCCAATCAAGTTTTTTACACCAAGTTGTAGAATCATCTTGGAACATGCGGTTCCAGCTGCACCTGCACCGGAAACAACTACCTTTATGTCTTCAACTTTTTTATCAACGAACTTTAGAGCATTGATTAACGCGGCAGTCGTGACAACGGCAGTTCCATGTTGATCATCATGAAAAACCGGAATATCCAGTTCCTCCCGGAGTCTGCGTTCAATTTCAAAGCAGCGTGGCGCTGAAATNTCTTCCAAATTTATGGCACCAAAGCCAGGAGCAATGGCCTTAACAGTCCGTATAATCTCTTCAGTATCTGTGGTGTCTAGGCAAATCGGCCATGCGTCTATGTTGGCGAATTCTTTAAAAAGCATTGCTTTGCCTTCCATAACCGGCATGGCGGCTTTAGGGCCAATGTCACCAAGTCCTAATACTGCAGTACCATCGGAAATCACTGCGACTGTGTTGCCTTTGATGGTCAGTTTGTAAGCATCTTCAGGATCTTCGTAGATATCCATACAAATTCGAGCCACTCCCGGAGTATAGGCCATGGAAAGGTCATCACGGGTTTTGACGGGAATACGGTTTTGGATACTGATTTTTCCACCCAAATGGACCAAAAATGTGCGGTCAGAAAAGTTGATAAATTCAACTCCGGGGAGGTTCCTGATTGCTGTTACGATTTGTTCGCTGTGATCAGGATCATGAGTAAAAATGCTGATGTCACGGACTAAAACCCCGGCTTCGGGCTGCACGAGGTCTATCGCTCCTACTACTCCATGCATCTCGGAAATGGTCTGAGTCACATTGGCTAACATCCCAATCTTATTATCAATATTGAGACGAACGATAATACTGTTGCTGGCATTAAAAGCAGGTTGGCTGACTGTCATAAATTACTCCAAAAAGAGGTGATTTCTGTGAATAACCGGTTTACTCTGGGGATCTTTCCCACCGGTCTTTGGCAGGTTTTGTTCTTTTATTTGATGACGCAATTCTTTGGCAGAACAATCGGCTCTTCCAACTCCGAGACGTACACCTTCCTGATTAACATATTTCAACAAGGTCCTTGTTTTCAAATTGTCCTTCAACGCGTGTTACACCTTTGGCTAATAAACTTTTTTATTTTTCATAAGAGCTTGTTCTGCTCCTGCATCGATGACCAGGGTACCCTTGTTGAGTGCACCTGCCGCAAGCCATTTTTGATAGCTGCGTATTTTTCGTCCTTGAGCAACAAAATGTGTTCCCCGTCGTTGGCCTTCCATCACATCACTCACACCTCCTGGAGATTTTCCATCCAAGATGTATGTATCGATTCCAAACGACATTGCCATTCCAGCCGAACGGGCTTTACTTTCCATTCCTCCTTTTCCTCCGGCCGAAGTGACAGGAAGACAGTGTTGTAGAATTTCGTCAGTGAGTTCCTCCACTTTTTCTACAACAGTGGAGCGCTTACCTTCCTGCGTTTCTTCTTCTTTGAGCAAACCAGGTGCAACGGTAAGGAAAAAAAGCTGGTCCGCTCCAATAAGTGTTGCCAGATAAACGGCAAGCAAATCATTATCACCAAAATTGAGGTCCAATTCCTCTGTTGCAACAACATCGTTTTCATTAACAATTGGAACAATTTTATATTTGAGCAGATTCTCAAGAGTATTTCGAATATTGAGGTAAGACTTCCGGAGACCAAAATCTCCACGTGTTAACAATATTTGAGCTACCGTGGTTTTATGTTTGCGAAAAGCATCAGCATAAATTTGAATCANCCTGGCTTGTCCNACTGAAGCCAATATTTGATGTGACGCCAGGGTGTTTNTCGATTCATCCACAGAACACAACTCCCGTCCGGCTCCAACTGATCCNGAAGTTACCACTAAAACCTCGTGACCATGNCCCCGGATTNTCGCAATTTGTGCAGCCAGTTCNCCTATTAATTTATNATCCANCTTNCGATTCGATTGNTGCAGAACATTTGTTCCAATTTTTATGACAATACGTTTAGATTTCACTTTGAAAACAATCAGTAACTGCCAGTCCGATTCAGGGAAAAACTAGAGGGGCATGAAAATAAGAAGAAAGATTAAGCATTTGTAGATATTATCATGAAATTTGGAAGCTTTGCAAGCTTGAGAGAAATATCTTCCTGCTCAGAAACTGTGCTCCATCGGCACAGGTTCAGATATTGATGCAAATCTAATTTATTAAATTATTCTCCGCATATATTATAATACTACTTCTGTATCAGGATCTGTCTCCTTATGAAGACGGTTTTTATCTAAAACAGCTAGCCGCAACAACCATCTCTGGATAAGGGCATAGGAAAACAAAAGTAAACCCAATGCGCCTGCATAATGCCGAATCGGCTCAAAGTAAGAAAGCAAAAAACCTGATCCAAACAACAGTAAAAGAATTTTATTGCAAACCGAGCAGCCAAAACCGACAAATCCTAAAACTCCACCTATTCCTGCTTTTTTAGTGGCACAGAGTGGTCCCTGAATACCGAAGAACAGCCCAATTAAAAGTGATTCAAAACTGAGAATTATATAATCCCAGCCATTCACCTCTGTCATGCGGATGAAAAAGGAATTGTTCCAAAGAGCAGTAATTGTTCCCAGCAGCAAAAAAGCTGCAGAAGCAATAATCAAGGTCCTCAGCAATTCATTCAAGCTTATTTGTTTCAAAAATTTCATTAGCAGTCCTTAAGAAAATTACATTCCGTTCTGCACTGAAAATATTCCGAACCACAAGGGATCAGATTCTTAAAAAATGTAACAAGTTCATTTTCAATCAATTCAGTTTAGAATACTGGATTTTCCGGAATTTGTGCTTAAATCATAATTGATTTTATTGTTACAATTGGAAAGGCTCTGAAATAAGACGGGGATCATCGGATTGTACGATGGCAGTCAAAAGTTGAACAAAATTCAGGTAGTCAGATTTAGATCAGCAAAACAACCTCAAAGTGTGCAAAATGCGTAACAGTCAGAGTGGAGTTTTGTGACCAGCAGTCTCAGTTGCCGGATGAAGATTCGATGGGTGGTGCAACTTTCTGTTCTAATTCAGCTGGAGGAATCTCCGGAGTTTTTTCTGGCTGCACATCTTCTTCAGGAAGGAACATTTGTTCTGCAACAGGAATCGTTGTTGTGGCAGGAGCCAAGTCCCGTACCACTGAATCACGGGCAGTATCTGAGGAAAGATATGCAAGAGAGAGAGAGGTCAGCATGAAAACAATCGCCACACCGGTTGTAATTTTTCCGACACCTGTCATGTTTCCCCGTACTGAGTTTGCTTGACCGACACTACCAAAAGCTGCACCAAGTTCAGCACCGCGACCGGATTGAAGAAGAACAAAAAAGATAATCGAAATACAAGCAATAATATGGATGACTAGAATTAATTCAAAACATAAAAACTGGTACAAATGAAGAATTAT
>AJXC01001383.1_pt1 | contig 11550 bp, 13 predicted proteins | sample 404948 | NCBI WGS metagenome assembly AJXC01 (sample SAMN02954314, study PRJNA77837) | marine metagenome | biome: aquatic; feature: Guaymas Basin Hydrothermal Plumes; material: sea water; isolation source: Guaymas Basin Hydrothermal Plumes and Background water depths 1600, 1775... ... | reverse complement strand
CTGGATTCCCCTTTCGCGGGAATAACAACTNNTANNATNNAATCGAAATTAATTTTCTAATATAGAATGAATAAAAAATGGAGTGGACAAGAACACATTATTGTGGTGATTTGAGGATAGAGAATGTTGACCAGGAGGTCGTATTAATGGGCTGGTGTCAAACCCGGCGCGATCATGGTGGAGTGATTTTTGTGGATTTACGGGATTATACTGGTATCAGCCAAATTGTGTTCAAAATGGAAATCAGTGAAACCTCACATGTTTTAGCAGATTCAATTCGTGGTGAGTTTGTTTTGGCTGTAAAAGGAAAGGTTGCACACCGTATAGAAGGCAACGTAAATCCAAAATTGCCGACTGGCGAAATTGAGATTATGGTGGAGACTTTGGAGATTCTCAACAAATCGGAAACACCACCCTATGTCCTGGAAAATCGTGAAAATGTGGATGAAAAATTAAGGCTCACTTACAGATTTCTTGATTTGCGTGATTCCACTTTGCAGAATAATTTAATGCTGCGTTCGCAGTCCTTGCAAATTGTCCGTAATTACTTCACAAGTCAACGCTTTTTTGAGATTGAAACTCCGATACTGACAAAATCTACTCCGGAAGGCGCACGTGATTATCTGGTGCCTTCAAGAGTCAATCCCGGGCTTTTTTACGCATTACCACAATCACCGCAACTTTTCAAGCAGTTACTGATGATCAGCGGTTATGACCGCTACATGCAGCTTGCCCGTTGTTTTCGTGACGAGGATTTGCGTGGAAACCGTCAACCGGAATTNACCCAAATTGATTTGGAATTGAGTTTTACTGAACCGGAAGAGATATATAAGCTGACAGAAGGTTTGATGGTTAAGCTGTTTGAAGAAACCATAAGTGTAAAAGTCGAAACGCCTTTCCAGCGCATGACGTATCAGGAGTCGATGGAAAACTATGGTTCCGATGCTCCGGATATCCGTTTTGATTTAAAGCTCAAAGATATTTCTGACATTGCCTCTGAATGTGAATTGCGTGTTTTTAAACAGGTGGTGGACAAGGGCGGGATTGTAAAAGCCATTTGTGTTCCTGGCGGAGCAGATTTTTCGCGCAAAGATCTCGATGACCTGACAGAATTCGCTCAAATTTATGGAGCAAAAGGTATGGCTTGGATCAAGCGTAACCAGGACGGTTGGCAGTCGCCTATCGGTAAGTTTTTCACTTCCGAACAAAAAGAGGCATTGGAAGAGAGAGTCGGTTTGAATGTAGGAGATCTAGTGTTGTTCTGTGCCGACAACACAAAAGTTGTTCATGATGCACTCGGTAATTTGCGAAAAGAAATTGCGCTACGTCGAGGCTTGATAAACAACAGCGAATATCGTTTTGTCTGGGTTACAGATTTTCCTCTCTTTGAGTATAGTGAAACTGAAAAAAGTTTTACCTCCAGCCACCACCCTTTCACCATGCCGGATATAGATGATTTGGAAAAATACGGAGAGCAGGATCCTGGAAAAAATCCGCTCAAGGGCCTATGATGTGGTATTGAACGGAGTTGAAATTGGTGGTGGAAGTATTCGGATTCATCGTGAGGATATTCAAAATAAAGTATTCCGTTTGCTGAAATTAACTGATGAAGAAATTGAAAGTAAATTCGGTTTTCTGATGAAAGCACTTTCTTATGGTGCTCCGCCCCATGGTGGTATTGCTCTTGGGTTTGATCGCATCATGATGTTTTTGCTAAAAACAGATTCGATACGTGACGTGATTGCATTTCCTAAAACTCAAAAAGCCGGCTGCTTAATGACTGATGCACCCTCTGCAGTTGAAACAGAGCAACTCGATGAATTGCATATCAGGGTCAAAGCTTCGGCTTTGCAACCGGAGTAGTTCTGGAATAAAAAAACACTTTTTAAGTGAACCATAGTTATGTCCAAAAAACTAACAATCGGCCTGATTTGTGGAGGTACCAGTGGTGAACATGAAGTATCATTAATTTCGGCCTATAACATTCAAGTTGCTCTTGACCGGGACAAATATGATGTACTCTTAATTGGAATCGATAAAAGTGGTGCTTGGTTTTTGGGAAAAACTCCGGAATTTTTTGACAATGTCGATGATGTTCGTCAAGTTAAGTTCGGAAAAAATTTACCTATCCTCCTTCCTCAAACCGGAAACTCTGCTGGCGAAAACCTGGCATCAACAGAACAGTCCGGAAACGAGCTAGCTAATGTTGATGTGTTTTTTCCAATCACTCATGGAAAACTTGGTGAAGACGGTGCATTGCAGGGCTTTCTGGAATTGCTTGGTAAACCGTATGTTGGTGCGGATGTTTATGGTTCAGCAATTTGCATGGACAAGGATGTGTCAAAACGGTTGCTTTTGCAGCGTGGAATCCCTGTTGCGCGCTACAAACTTATTCGGAATCCGGATGAATTGTCTTTTGCAGATGCAGTGGAGGAACTGGGTGAGCCACTATTTGTAAAACCTTGCCGGGAAGGCTCTTCGCTGGGCGTTTCCAAGGTCCGGACCGTAAAGGAATATACGCAGGCTATAGAGAGGGCTTTTGCAGCAGACCGCAAGGTTATGGTTGAAGAAGCAATTTACGGACGAGAAATTGAATGCTCTGTGTTGGGCAACGATTCTCCGGAAGCTGCAGCNGTGTTAGGTGAAATTGTTCCGCTACGTGAGTTCTATTCTTATGAAGCAAAGTATGTGGATGAAGATGGTGCGGAGTTAATCATTCCTGTGGAAATTGATCCGGACGTTTCTATGCAAATCCGGAAGGTTGCAGTGGAGGCATTTCTGCTCACTGAATGCCGCAGCATGGCCAGAGTTGATTTCTTTCTTCGTGAAGACAAAACCTTCATCCTTAACGAAATCAATACCCTGCCCGGATTCACTAATATCAGCATGTACCCGAAACTTTGGGATGCATCCGGATTAGCTTACCCCGAACTATTGGACAGGCTGATTGAACTTGCATTGGAATAAACAGTAAAAANCANTTCAGAATGCAGTTATTTTGCTTCATCCCATAAAAGTCTGATGCGCCTTCANAAAAATCCACCTCTTAATATTGTTCTATACGAACCTCAAATTCCGCCCAACACAGGCAATATTGCGCGGCTGTGCGCAGCCACAAAATGTCATTTGATTTTACTGGGAAAACTGGGGTTTGATTTAAGCGACAAACAACTCAAACGTGCCGGTTTAGATTATTGGCAATGGGTGAGCTGGGACCATTTTCCTGATGCAGAAGATTTTTTTTCAACACTTGTTCCGGAAAACTTTCATTTCCTTTCTGTCCATAATGAGCGNCCCTACACAAAAATTCGACCACAGGAAGGCGATTACTTGTTTTTTGGTAAAGAAACTTCCGGCCTGCCGGATGAATGGATGGAACGTTTCCCTGAGCGCTGTTTTACTCTACCAATGTGGGAAAAAGGGGTGCGAAGTTTAAATCTTGGCTCATCGGTGGCGGTAGTGGTTTATGATGGATTAAGACAGTTAGGGAAATTCTAAAAAAATATTTGTCACTCCTTGTTTGACTTATTCAGAAGTATTTTTTCCTCTTCAGGTTGGACAAATTTCACTCATTCAATCACAATTCTGTTAAGATGGTGTATTAATAGATTACCCCAATAATGATATCTTTGTAAAAAGTCCTAAAACCGTTTCATTTAGAGCTAAACTAGAAATCTTGCATAGACTATGTTACTAATATCATTAATGTTTTACATAAGTAGAAATGTCTGTGTGGATTTCAGACTTTTGCGAAACAATCAAATCTAACTGAGTGATATGAAAGAGCAATACGGTGTAATGGTCTGTGGGCACGGAAGTCGAGATACAGGCGCAGTTGAGGAATTTCAAGCGGTTGCGCGTGGAATCAAGGAGCGTCTTCCGCAATATGAAACAGATTGGGGATTTTTGGAATTTGCAACTCCTGTGATTCGCACAGGTTTGGATGCGTTGAGGGCCAAAGGTATACGCAAGGTTTTGGCTGTTCCCGGAATGTTGTTTGCTGCAGGTCACGCAAAAAACGATATACCTTCCGTATTAAACGCCTACCAAACACAAAATCCGGAATTGGAAATTTCGTATGCGAGGGAATTGGGAATCGATCTCAAACTGATTCGCGCAGCCGGCGAACGTGTTGAAGATGCTTTGCAGAAAGCCGGAGACGGAGTTTCTCGTGAGGATACTTTGTTGGTCGTGGTTGGACGGGGCGCTTCTGATCCGGACGCAAATTCTAATGTGGCAAAAGTGACCCGGATGCTTTGGGAAGGACTTGGACTTGGATGGGCGGAAACGGCTTATTCCGGAGTGACTTTTCCCTTGGTGGAGCCGGGACTGGAACACGCGACACGTTTGGGTTACAAACGGATAGTAGTTTTCCCGTATTTTTTGTTTACAGGAATTCTCGTTCAACGCATTTACCATTACACTGACATTGTGGCAGCCAAACATCCGGAAATAGAATTCATCAAAGCTTCTTATCTTAACGATCATCCGCTGGTTTTGGACGCATTTGCGGAGCGGGTTGAAGAAATCAGAAATGGTGAAAACAACATGAACTGTCAGCTTTGCAAATACCGGGAGCAGTTTTTGGGGTTTTGAAAATGAAGTTGGTCTGCTCCAGGAAAGCCATCATCACCACGTTGAAGGAGTAGGAACAGGGACGGACGAAAGCTCAGATGAGGTCGAGGATGCACATTCTCATGTTCACGAACATTCACACGATCATAGCCACAACCATGGACACCATCCATACCCACATGCAGATCATCCTTTGGGTCCTGTAACTTTGGAAGAAAAATCTGGAAAGTCTGGTGCCGAATGACAGGGGATTATCTTCGAGATCCGAAAGAAATTTATCGTCAATCATTTGCAACAATCCTCAAGGAAGCGGATTTATCAAAACTACCGGAAGATATTGCTGACCTCACAGTGCGTTTAATTCATGCCTGCGGAATGCCGGATATTGTGGAGGATCTGGTTTTTACTCCGGACGCTGCACAAGCAGGATATGCCGCACTGCTTAAAGGCGCTCCTGTTTTGTGCGATTCCAGGATGGTGGCAGAAGGAATTATTCGTTCGCGTCTGTCTGCAAATAACGAAGTTAAATGTTGGAATAACCATCCGGAATGTGCTCCACTTGCAGACAAAATGGAAACAACACTCTCAGCGGCAGCAGTGGAATTTTGGAGGCCACAACTTGCCGGTGCAGTTGTAGCCGTAGGCAATGCACCAACAACTCTGTTTCGGTTGCTGGAAATACTAGCAGAAGGAGTAGAACCTCCAGCTGTTATTTTTGGATTCCCCGTTGGTTTTATCGGTGCTGCGGAATCAAAAGAATTGCTCGTAAAACAATGCGTGGGAGCCGTGCCTTTTTTGACACTATCCGGGCGACGAGGCGGCAGCGCAATGGCAGCGGCGGCGGTTAATGCTTTAGCAAAGAAAGTTGAAATATCTGTGGCTAATAACATTAATATTCAGAGTTAAAATGCCTGATATTTCAAAAAAATGGCTGTGTGTAATTGGAATTGGTGAAGACGGCTGGGACGATTTATCTGCCGATGCACGTGACTTGCTCTATGAATCGGNAATCGTGCTTGGCGGAGAGCGTCATCTGAAGATGCTTCCGAAAGACTGGGAAGGAGAACGTATCGTTTGGTCTTCACCGATACGCGAGGCAGTTTCAAAAATAGTCAGTTGGCGACCAGAGGACTCTGCAAGCGTTCAAAAAGTAGCGATCATGGCTAGTGGGGACCCGTTGTGTTATGGAATTGCAACCAAATTGTTGCGGCATTTGCCGATTGAAGAAATCTGGATCAAGCCTGCGTTGACCACTTTTTCGCTGATGTGTTCACGAATTGGTTGGTCACTTCCGGATGTTGAAACACTGACGATTCACGGTCGTCCAGTTGAGATGCTGCATCCATTCGTGCAGCCAGGGGCAAAATTACTCGTCCTCAGTAAGGGTGAAGAAAGTCCGGAACAAGCAGCAAAACTGCTTTGCGAAAGAGGCTTTGGCAAAAGCATAATAACGGTTTTGGAGCATCTAGGCGGCAGGAAAGAGAGGCAATTTTCAGGACCAGCTGACTCATGGAATCATCCGGAAGGTGCTGCATTGAACGCCATGGCCATTGAGTGCATTCCAGAAAGTAACGCAACCATCCTCAGTAGAATTCCAGGACTTCCAGACGAAGCATTTTTTCACGACGGACAACTGACAAAGCGCGAAATTAGGGCCGTTTCACTATCACGTTTGATGCCGGTAGTCGACCAAGTTTTGTGGGACGTTGGCGCAGGTTGCGGTTCGGTAGCAATTGAATGGATGCGTACAAGCCCTCGCTGTCAAGCAGTTGCTATTGAAAAATCGAAGTCTCGTTTGAAACTGATTGAACNAAAACTCTCAAGANTTGGGCGTGCCAATGCTGCAGATAATTTCTGGAAGTGCACCGGAAGTTTTGGCGGATTTACCTGCGCCGGACGCGGTTTTNATTGGCGGAGGTCTTTCCTCTGGGAATTTGCTGCAAACCTGCTGGACTGCCCTCAAACCCGGAGGTCGCTTAGTCGCCAATGCGGTTACGCTTGAAGGCGAACAAAAATTGTTGCAGTGGCAAAATGAAAATGCCGGAAAGTCCGGTGCTAGTGGTGATTTAACACGACTTAGTATTTCTCGTGCTGAAAAAATTGGAAAATTCCAGGGCTGGAAAGAGATGCGTTCTGTGATTCAACTTGCTGTTATTAAAAAATATTAATTAAGTAAAACCAACCTCTGTGTCCTCTTTGGTGAAAAATAAATCAGGAACCCTTTACGGAATCGGTGTGGGGCCGGGAGACCCGGAACTACTAACCCTCAAAGCTCACCGCCTGATCAATGAATGCGATGTTTTGGCTTATCCGGCTCCGGAAATTGGTGACGGGCTGGCTTTGCAAATTGTAAGTCCGTTGTTGACCAATGATCCAGATTTATTTCCACTTCGGTTGCCAATTGCAGTCTCTCCTTTTCCGGCACAACAAGCCTACGATCAAGCAGCAAAAATATTGGAAATTCCGCTGGAATCAGGAAAATCAGTAGCCGTGATTTGCGAAGGCGACCCATTTTTTTATGGTTCGTTTATGTATTTGTTTGAGAGGCTTGCAACAAGATTCAAAACGGAAATTGTCCCCGGAGTTTCTTCACCGATGGCTTGTGCGGCGGTATTAAAAACACCACTTGTTTCACGCAACGAAATTTTAACAATATTGCCTGGTCCTCTTGATGAAAAAGAACTTGAGCAGCGTTTGTTAGACACCGATTCCGCAGCAATTATGAAAGTTGGAAGACACCTGCCTAAAATTCGGAGAGTCCTTCGGCACTTGAGACTCGAGCATTGTGCGCAATATGTGGAACATGCCACCATGCATAATCAGCAAATCATTCCAATTGAAAATCTAGAAGCACAAAAAGTCCCCTATTTCTCAATGATTCTCGTTCACAAAAATTCGGGTTCCTCAAGCAATGTTGTTAAATGAGTCAGCAAATTGCAGTATTTTTATTNGGAATNAGTGCTTTCCCCGTTGCAAAAAAATTAGCTGCAGAGCTTGGTGCAGAACTCCATGGAAAGGCAGATCGTATTTCACAGGTAAGTTCTGAACCAGAAGCTGATGTTTTTTTTACTGACGCGATGGAGCATCTGTCGACTTTGTTTAGCGAAGGTGTAGCAATTGTCGGTGTTTGTGCTTCAGCAGTTTTGATTCGCGGAGTGGCAGGATGTTTACAAAACAAACTCAACGAGCCTCCTTTGATAGCAGTGGCAGAGGACGGAAGTGCTGTTGTACCTTTGCTGGGAGGACATCACGGAGCAAATGATTTAGCGCATCAAATAGCGGATATTTTGGGAATATCTCCGGCCGTCACTACTGCCGGCGATTTACGTTTTGGAATAGCACTGGACGAACCTCCGGAAGGTTTTGTGTTGAGCAATCCGGAAGACGTGAAGCATTTCACTGCCGAACTGTTGTCAGGGGAATACGTTACGTTGTCTTCAGGAGACAAACCGGAAGCCCCGGATTACATGCCGGGGTTTTACAAATGGTTGCAGGATAGCCGGTTGCCTTTTTTCGGAGAATGCAAAGCTACGGATTTCACTGGCTGCAAAACCAATTTCCGGAAATGCAGAACATTTGGTTTTTCAAATCGCACCTGATTTTTCGGTAAAGAACATTGCGGTTGGTGTGGGATGCGAACGTGGAACGGCCCCGGAAGAATTGATTGCGCTAGTCCGGAAAACCCTACAGGAAAATGATATTTCTTCGGAAAGAGTGGCNGTCGTAGTTTCGCTTGATCTCAAAGCAGATGAACCGGCGGTCCATGCTGTAGCAAAAAATTTAGAATGTACCGCTCGTTTTTTTGACGCGGCTACTTTGGAAGCACTAACTCCGAAATTAAAGAATCCTTCAGAAATTGTTTTTCAGGAAGTTGGATGTCACGGAGTTGCGGAAGGTGCAGCACTCGCGGCTGTTGGCGATTCTGGAATCTTGCTGGTACCGAAAGTCAAATCCTCCGGAATGTCCGGTGCAGGGAGGGCCACTTGCGGTATTGCAGAGTCGGCTGAGTATTTGGATACGCAAATGATTGGACGGGCGCAGGGAACTCTGTTCATTGTAGGTACAGGTCCGGGGACACCACAGTGGAGGCTACCAGAAAGTGAAAAAATGCTCCGGAAGGCAACTGACTGGGTTGGTTATGGACTCTACCTGGACTTGATTTCTGATTTGCACAACGGTCAAAAACAGCACCGTTTTGATTTGGGCCAGGAAGAAGTACGTGTTCGCCATGCTTTGAAACTGGCAGCGCAAGGCAAAACGGTAGCTTTGATTTCATCTGGAGATCCTGGGATTTATGCAATGTCTTCGCTAGTTTTTGAATTGCTTGAAACCGGAAAGTCTGGTGCCTCCGCAAAGTCCTGTGCCAAGGATAATTCTGTCGCCGAATGGCAAAGGATTCATGTTGAAGCCACTCCTGGAATTTCTGCTTTGCAGGCAGCAAGCGCTCGGATTGGTGCTCCACTCGGACATGATTTCTGCACAATTTCTCTCTCAGATTTACTCACGCCGTGGGAAACGATTGAACGCCGAATTCGCGCCGCTGCAGAAGGAGATTTTGTGATTGCTTTTTATAATCCGGTTTCACGCCGCCGCACTACGCAACTGGTTCGGGCGCAGGAGATATTGTTGCAACATCGATTTGCGAATACACCAGTCATTTTAGCCCGGAACCTTGGTCGTGATGAAGAAAAAGTTCAAACTGTTTCGTTGGAAAACCTGGATCCAGCAGAGGTTGATATGCTGACTGTTGTTTTAGTAGGTTCTAGCCAAACTCGCCGATTGGAGTTGCCAAACGGTGAAGTCAAGATTTATACTCCACGTGGATATGATCAAAAATCTAAAAACTAAAAACAGTAAATCATAAATAGAATGACAGTACACTTTATTGGAGCAGGNCCGGGAGCGCCGGATTTAATCACAATTCGCGGACGAGACTTAATCGCAAAATGTCCGGTATGTCTTTATGCAGGCTCGCTGGTTCCGGAAGAAGTGGTAGCTTTTGCTCCGGCGAGTGCGTTGGTGCTGGACACGGCGCCGCTGAATTTGGAAGAAATAATTACGGAAATACAAACAGCACATGAGGCCGGAAAAGATGTGGCACGTGTGCATTCCGGCGACCCGTCAAATTTTATGGAGCCACTGCCGAACAAATGCGGCGGCTGGACGAGTTGGATATTCCGTATGATGTGACACCCGGTGTACCTGCGTTTGTGGCGGCGGCTGCCGAATTAAAACAGGAATTGACCTTGCCGGAAGTAAGTCAGACAATCATTGCAACCCGCACCACCATGCATGCTTCAGCTATGCCTGAAGGTGAAGAACTGGCAAAACTAGCCGCAATAGGGGCAACCCTGGCCATTCATTTATCGGTACGAAATCTCAAGTTTGTGCAGGATGAACTGATTCCGCATTACGGAAAGGATTGTCCGGTTGTGGTGGCCTATCGGGTGACCTGGCCGGATCAACAGTTCATTCATGGAACATTGGTGAACATTCGAGAAAAACTTCGTAAATCCAAAATCAGCCGCACCGCACTGATTTTAGTCGGTCGAGTTTTTGATGCAAAAAATTTTCGTGACAGTGCTCTTTATGATCCGCAGCATGTACACGTGTTAAGGCCAAAGAAAAAATCAGTAAAAAAATGATGGGAATTATTGGTGTTCACTTCGTTTTGTTTTAAATTATTCTTTCTGACACTTTGTAATCAAACTTTCCTCAACTCACCTGTTTTAATCTCTCTTCCAAAACCTTGAAGCATGAGTTCCCTGATTCACCAACTCAATCTTTTTTTTGAAGTTCTGCCGGAACGGCTGCATCGCTGGCGATGGTGGGTGTTGCTGTTGTACGTGATCCTTATGTCCTTTCTGGCGGCTGGGATTCCGCGATTCGCTTTCACCTGGGCTAATGAGGATATGTTTGCTAAGGATGATCCTGTTCAAATTTCTCAGGATAAAATAAGGGAGCTCTTTGGAGGTTCAGTTATTCTTGGCATGGCCTACAGACCCGTCGACGGAGATCTTTTTTCTGAAAGAAGTCTGGGTGCCTTGCAGAACATCCATATGGTGCTTGATGAAGAAGCTACCAACGACGCAGACAATCCGGATAATTCATTTGGCCTTCTGTCCGAAGTGGAATCCCTGATCAATACCACCTACATCGAAGTTGAAGGAGACAGTATCCGTTTCCGGGATTTCATTGGTGAAAACCTGCCTCAAAGTCCGGAACAGAGCAGGTTACTACAGGGGCAGGCCCTCAAAGAACCTGAGTATCCGCGTGTTCTTTTTTCGGATAACATGAAGTATGGAATGCTGGTGCTGCGGACTAACTTAAATGCCATTCCGCTTGTAGATGATGAGCTTGACCTGCTGGAAGGATTTGTCGAAAACGAGATTGAAGAACAAGACGAACAGAAGCCGCAATTTGTCGAGCACGGCCTCGAGGATTATGCGAATTTTGAAAAACAGATCTGGAACCTCCTGAGTGAAGAAAGGTTCCGCAAGGATCTCGTGTTCATGCATCCCAGCTGGGGTGCATTCTATCAGAACGACGTCTGGGCAGTTGAATATCAGCGGGCACTGGTCATCTCACTCTTCTTAAGTCTTCTGCTGACATATCTGTTGCTGGGTTCACTACGAGCGGTGATCTGGCCAATCATTATCTTTGTGTCAAGCATTGTTGGTATTCTAGGACTGGCAGGCTGGACAGGATGGCCCATCGATCTTTCACTTTACATTGCATTCGGACTGGTCAGCGTTGCCGCAATTGCCGACGTGGTACACGTNATGTCCGGCTACCTGTTTTCCAAGTTTTTGTAGAGAAGAGTTGCTAATTTATTTTGATTGAATTAGGGGTTCTAAAATTAATTTTTCATTTAGTATTTTACTTATGAAATCAACTCGCAGCTTACATAATGCAGTGTTAGGTCTTCTAGGAGGTCTTGCAAGCTGGACGTTAATGCAAAGCGGGTTTCATGCG
>AJXC01001924.1_pt1 | contig 11701 bp, 13 predicted proteins | sample 404948 | NCBI WGS metagenome assembly AJXC01 (sample SAMN02954314, study PRJNA77837) | marine metagenome | biome: aquatic; feature: Guaymas Basin Hydrothermal Plumes; material: sea water; isolation source: Guaymas Basin Hydrothermal Plumes and Background water depths 1600, 1775... ... | reverse complement strand
CCTATCCCCTGTGTGCCTTTATCCCCTGTTGCGTNTNTCNNTTTACTGATTATCAACCGCTTCTCTCAGCGATTTTCCCGGCTTAAAAAACGGTACAAACTTTTCACCGACTTGCGTTCGTTCACTGGTTTTAGGATTAATACCCAAACGCGCTTTTCGATGTTTTTTATAAAAACCACCAAACCCTCTAATTTCAACCCCATCACCTGAAACAATGCCTTGTGTTAACGCCTCTAAAATTACTTCAACAGAAGCTTTAGCATCAACCTTAGAAAGGTCAGAATGATTGGATAAATTAAAAATAAGATCGGTTTTTTTCATGATTAATATCAGTCATATATCGCTATACAACTGATTAAAAAGCTTTATTTACTTCTTTGCTTTTTTCAATAAATCACCTAAAGTAGAACCTGTTGCCTCGTCAGAAGATTGCTTATTGTAATCTGCCATCGCTGCTTGTTCTTCCACAGAATCTTTAGCTTTAATACTGACTGAAATGTTACGAGATCTTCTGTCAACATTAACAATAACCACTTCAACTTCAGTGCCTGTTTTTAAGACTGTTGTTGCATCTTCAACACGCTCTTGTGAAATTTCACCGGCTTTTAAGTAACCTGTAATATCATCTGCTAAAGTAATGACCGCACCTCTTGGATCTACTTCAGCAATCACACCTTTAACAATTGCGCCTTTCTTGTTAGATGAAGCATACGACATGAAGTCATCTTCTTCTAATTGTTTAATACCTAAAGAGATACGCTCTTTTTCAGCGTCAATATTTAGAATAACCACTTCAAGCTCTTGGCCTTTAGAGTAGTTAGACACCAATGTTTCTGAAGATTGTTTTTCCCATGAGATGTCTGCTAAATGAATAAGACCATCAATACCGCCTGGAAGACCAACAAATAAACCAAAGTCAGTAATTGATTTAACCGTTACGCCAATCTTATCGCCCTTATTACAGGTTGCTTCAAATGCTTCCCAAGGGTTTTCTTGTGCTTGCTTCATTGATAATGAAATACGGTGCTTAGATTCTTGAACGTCTAATACCACTACATCAACTTCTTGACCGAGTTTAACGATCTTAGAAGGACGTGCATTTGCATTAGTCCAATCCATTTCTGATACGTGAACCAAACCTTCAACACCGTCTTCGATGCGTACAAACGCGCCGTAGTCAGTAAGGTTAGATACTGTACCAGTAACTTTCTTGCCAATTGGAAGACGGTCTGAAATATTATCCCAAGGACTAGCAGTCAACTGCTTAAGGCCTAGTGACACACGCATCTTCTCTTTGTCGTAGTTAAGAACTTTAACCTTAATCTTATCACCAATCGTCAATTTCTCAGATGGGTGGTTAACACGTGTCCATGAGATGTCTGTAATGTGTAGTAAACCATCAACACCACCAAGATCAACGAATGCACCGTAATCAGCCAAGTTCTTAACGATACCATCGATTTCTTTACCTTCTTCCAATGTTTCAAGTAAGGCTTCACGATCAGCTGAATTAGCTTCTTGCATAACCGCTTTTCTAGAAATAACGATGTTGTTTCTAACTTCGTCCATCTTAATAACGATGGCTTCAATTTCTTGACCCGTAAGGTATGAGAAATCTTTAACAGGACGTACATCAACCAATGAGCCTGGTAAGAATGCTTTAACCACGCCAATATCAACTGTGAGACCGCCTTTAACAGCGCCAGTAACAATACCAGTTACCACTTCTTTAGAATTCATTGCAGTTTCAAGTGACTGCCACAACTTGATGCGCTTCGCATCAGCATGTGACAATAATGTATTACCTAGGCCATCGTCGATTGATTTTAGAGCGACTTCTACAATATCGCCCTCTGCAACTTCGATTTCACCTTGTGGATTTTTAAATTCGTCTAGAGAGATAAAACCCTCTGATTTTAAGCCAACATTAACAATCGCTTTTTCACGATTAATGCTAACGACGGTACCCATTAATAAGGCACCTACTTTTACGTTTTGTTGTTCTGCGCTATTCTCAAATAGCTCTGCAAATGATTCTGACATATTTTCTTCTTTGATATTGACCGGTAAATATTCCAACAACGGTATAAGTTGGGTGTTTATCGGGTTAGTTTATTTATAAAGCTTAACCGCTTAAGCTTTAATTAATTCACTCACTTGAGTGATTACCTCATCAATCGATAACTCAGTGGTATCAATGATTAAGGCGTCTTTGGCAGGTTTGAGTGGTGAGTGTTTGCGTGAAGAATCACGCTCGTCTCTAGCTACAACATCTGCTAAGATTTGCGAAATTATACCCTCAGACCCTTGGTTTTGCAATTGTTTTAGGCGTCTATTAGCGCGCTCCTGTGCACTTGCCGTTAAGAAAACTTTAAAAGGCGCATCGGCAAAAACCACAGTACCCATATCACGACCATCGGCCACCAAACCAGGCGCTTTTGCAAACGCTTGTTGGCGCTTTAAAAGTGCAGCGCGCACCACGCCAATTGAAGCAATCTTGGAAGCCATCTCACCGGTTTGTTCAGTGCGCAAAACCTTAGATACATCTTCACCATCCAAATACACACTTACCAGCTCACTATCGGTTTCAGTTTTAAAGGCTAAATCGAGATTATTCGCCACCTCCTCTAAGGCAGACTCATCTGTAACATTAATATTTCTGACATCGACAGCAAGGGCAAAGGCACGATAAATAGCACCAGAATCTAATAAGTGCCAACCTAGTTTTTGTGCCATGATACGAGCAACCGTACCCTTGCCAACCCCACTGGGGCCATCAATCGCTAAAACAGGAATTAAACTCACTTAGTCTCGGGGCGCATGTGTGGGAACAACAACACATCACGAATCGATGGGGAGTCAGTAAATAGCATCACCAGTCGATCAATACCAATACCTTCACCTGCTGTGGGTGGCATGCCATATTCTAGTGCACGAATGTAATCTGCATCATAATGCATGGCTTCGTCATCGCCTGCGTCTTTCTCAGCCACTTGGGCTTTGAATCGCGCTGCTTGATCTTCAGCATCATTCAACTCAGAGAAGCCATTGGCAATCTCACGACCACCAATAAACAACTCGAAACGATCGGTAATAAATGGATTATTATCATTACGACGTGCCAATGGTGATACCTCAGTTGGGTATTCGGTAATGAAGGTTGGCTGCATGAGTTTTTCCTCAACCGTCGCTTCAAAAATCTCAATTTGGATCTTGCCTAAGCCCCAGTTATCTTTGACTTGAATGTTAAGATTTTCTAGCCGTTTTTTTGGCATTGTCTTCGTTAAGATCATCCGCTGTTAATGTTGGGTTGCATTGCAAGATTGAATCAAACACACTAATGCGATCAAACGATTGTGAGAAATCAAAATCATCACCTTGGTAGTGAATAACAGCATCTCCACACACATCTACAGCAATGCCGCGGAAGAGCTTTTCAGTCAGATCCATCAGGTCGTGATAAGTCGCATACGCTTGATAAAATTCAATCATAGTGAATTCTGGATTGTGGCGCGTTGATAAGCCTTCGTTTCTAAAATTACGATTGATCTCAAATACCCTATCCATACCACCAACAACTAAACGTTTAAGATAAAGTTCTGGTGCAATACGCAGATACATACCAATATCAAGCGCATTATGATGGGTCTCAAATGGTTTGGCTGTCGCACCGCCTGGAATGGTTTGTAACATCGGTGTTTCTACTTCGATAAAGTCAATGTCATTAAAGAAATTACGAATATAGGCCACAATTTGAGAGCGGCGTTTAAAGGTGTTACGCGCTTGCTCATTAGTAATTAAATCAACATAGCGTTGACGATAACGAATTTCTTGGTCAGACAATCCGTGGAATTTTTCGGGTAATGGTCGTAAGGATTTAGTGAGTAATTTTATATCACTAATACGGATAGAAAGCTCACCTACATTAGTTTTAAACAAAGTACCGATTGCACCAATAATATCACCGATATCCCATTTTTTAAACTGTTCGTTATAAAAACCTTCAGGTAGTTCGTCGCGTGTCACAAATAATTGGATTTGTGAGCTAGAGTCTTGTATGTGAGCAAAGCTTGCCTTGCCCATAACTCTTTTGAGCATCATACGCCCTGCTATAGACACCTCGATGTTTTTTCCTTCTAATTCTTCTTTAGAAAAACCGTCGTAATCATTGATAATGTCCTGCGCTAAGTTGGCTGGTTTGAAGTCATTAATAAAAGGGTTGCCCGCTTCTCTTAAGATGGCTAATTTTGCTCTTCGTTCAGTTATTAATTTGTTATCGTCTTGGTCGCTCACTGCTTTGTCTTTTCCTCTAATTCTTGTTGTGCCAATGCTTTTGCTTTGGTTAAATCTTCTTCAGCTTCACTGGATTTTCCCATGCGCTTGAATAAAGTGCCACGATTATAATAGGCTTGGTAAAAATTTGCATCCAATTCAATGGCTTTATTCAGATCTTCTAAGGCAAAATCATCTTGTGATTTTTTCATGTAAGCATTACCACGATTATAAATAGCTGTAATATAATCCTTATCAAGACTGATTGCCTGAGAATAAGCAATGATTGCCTTGTCAATTTTATTCAATCGATCATAGCAATTGCCTAAATTATTAAACGCACCGACATCTTTATTGTTAAGCGCAAGGGCTTTTTCAAAATACTCAGTCGCTGAGTCAAATAATTCTTTTTCTTGCTCCATATACGCCAAACAAAAATAGGCTTCAGCACTATTTGGATTAGACTTAATGGCACTAGACATACTTTCAATAGCCAACTCATCATTGCCTTGTAACTGATGTAAATTACCTAAGCTTAAATGTGCATTTGCTTGCAAAGCCTTATCAGCACCATCGTAATTTAATAATGCATTCCACGCTTGAATTGCCAAAGACAACTCACCATTTTTTTGGTGTGTATAAGCACTCACCATTAATCTGCTAAGTTCTGTTTCACTGCTCACGATAAAGTCACAATTAATTTTCGGTTATTTTTGCCAGCACGGTGTTCATACAAAAACAAACCCTGAAATTTACCCAAAGCCAGTTGGCCTTCTTGGATCGGAATCGCCTTACTTTCTCCGGTCAGAATTGAGCGAATATGGCCCGACATATCAAATTTACCTTCGTTATTATGTCGATACTTTGGATTACCATCTTTTACAATACCTTGAAAATAATCTTCAATGTCTGACAGCACATCAAGATCCTCATTGCCAGTAATCATCAGTGATGCCGAGGTGTGCGTAACAAAAACATGGCACAAAGCGGAATTTTCCTTGTCTTGTGAAACAATATCATTCACTAGTTGGGTGATTTCTACTGCTCCTCTGTCTTCAGTTGTAATCAGTAGTACTTGTTGTTGGCTCACTTTAACAATTCTTTGGCTTTTGCAGTATCGACTTCCTGGGATCTTGTATTTTTATTTTTATTCGATAATGAACGAATAAAAAAGAACAATCCTAACGCTAAAAATGCAAAAGGGCCAATCCATAACAAATATGTATTCTTATTAATTGGTGGTTTAAATACGACAAAGTCTCCGTATCGATCCACCATAAATTGACGAATTTCATCATCACTATTGTTTTTAATAATCATACTCCTAACTTGCCCACGTAAATCCTTAGCAAGACCGGCATTTGATCCACCAATACTTTGGCCTTGACAAACCGGGCAGCGAATCTCATCAATTAAAGCCCGATAACGCATTTCCTGCACATCGGTTGAAAACTCTTTTGCTTCAATACTTTCTGCATGAATTGATTGAGCCAAGCCTAATAACAAGATAAAACTAACAATGCTCGCTAACGCTTTGAGGGGTATAAAATGTCGCATACAAAATATCAAATATTGAATTGATATGATTTTAACCCATGAGACCTCAGTATGCCACTGATCACACTAGATAATATTTCTCTTAGTTTTTCAGATAAACCTATTCTTGATGGTATTAGTTCAACCATTCACAAAGGTGATAAGGTTGCACTGATTGGTCGTAATGGCGAAGGGAAATCTACCTTTATGCGCATTTTGGCTGGCACTATTACTGCAGACGATGGTAAATTAAAAATTAAAAATAACACCAAGATTAGCTATTTAGAGCAAACACCGCCACAAGACAACGACAAAAATCTATTTGATATTGTGGCCGAAGGCTTGGGAGAGATTGGATTAATTCTCACCAAATACCAACACTTAATTAATCATGATAAATTAAGTGAGGCTAGCGACTTACAAGCAAAAATCGACCAACTTGATGGTTGGCAATATTTACACAAAATACAAGCGATTCTAAATCGTTTTACTCTAACTCCTGAATCGATCTTATCAACACTATCGGGTGGTTGGCGTAGACGCGTAATGCTCGCACGTGCACTCATTCAAGAACCCGATGTATTGCTACTTGATGAACCAACCAACCATATGGATATTACCGCTATTCTTGATCTTGAGAAAATGCTTAAAGATTTCCATGGAACGTTGGTGTTAATTAGCCACGACCGCTCATTTGTTGCAGGCATTGTCAATAAAGTTTTTGATCTGGATCGTGGCAAACTGTCAGTTTTTGATTGTGGATACAAAGACTACGTCAAACGTAAAACTGACAAACTCCATGCCGAAGAGATGGCCAATGCGCGATTTGATAAAAAACTCGCGCAAGAAGAAGTTTGGATTCGTCAAGGAATTAAGGCTAGGCGTACGCGTAACGAAGGCAGGGTTCGTGCGTTGCAAACAATGCGTGAATCATTCATTAATCGTCGAAAGAAACAAGGTAGCGTCAAAATTCATTCTGTAGAAGAAGAAAGGCGGGTCTCTAAATTGGTATTTGAAATTAAAAAAATTAGCTATCAAATCGCCAATATACAACTGATTAAAGACTTCTCAATGCTGGTATTAAAAGGTGAAAAAATCGGCATTATTGGTTCTAATGGCGCTGGTAAATCCACCTTTATTAAGTTACTATTGGACGAGATTCAACCCAATAGCGGCTCTATTCGACGCTCTAAAACAATCAAGCTCGCCTACTTTGATCAGATGCGTGAAAACCTTAATCCTAATATGAAAGCCATGGATTTTGTCTCTGGCGGGCGTGAGCGTATTGATATTGGTGGGAAAAGTAAGCATATTATTGGTTACTTGCGTCAATTTTTATTCACTGGAAAACAAGCAATGGCACCGATTAGAATGTTTTCTGGTGGTGAGAAAAATCGCTTAATGTTGGCCAAAAATTCTTTCACAACCTGCCAACCTATTAGTGCTTGACGAACCAACCAATGACCTTGATGTGGAAACTTTAGAGCTACTAGAAGAAATGTTAGTGGACTATACAGGAACACTTATTCTTATTTCGCACGACAGAACCTTCTTAAACAACGTTGTTGGTTCAACGATAGTAATGGACGGTGATGGTGTGATTAATCAATACGCTGGTGGCTACGATGACTACCTACTTCAAAAACAAGAAAATTTAAACAAAAAAGAAAAAACTAAGGCAAAACCAAAAACACAGGTTAAAACCATTAATAATCAAAAAAAACTTAGTTACAAACAACAGCAAGAACTAAAACAACTACCTGATAAAATCGAAAAAACAGAAATAGAAATTGGTGAAATTCAATTACAATTAGCAGATCCTGAATTTTTCCAACAGCCAGAATCTCAAGATGCACTGATTAGGCTGGCCAGACTAGAAGCAGATCTTGAGCGTTATTACGACAAATGGAGCAAATTAGAGTGAATGATAAAATCCCTTTAATTGTTGATCTTGACCACACACTCATTGATACCGATTTATTGTATAAGTCCTCTGTGGCGGTACTTAAAAAAAGCCCGTGGTTGATACTGCTATATCCTTTTTGGTTTGCTAAAGGCAAGGGTTATTTAAAAGCCCAACTGGTTAAACGCTTTAGTATTGACGCACAAACATTGCCTTATATCCAAGACACTATTGATTACATTGTTGAGCGCAAAAAACAAGGTTCGGAAATTATTCTAGCAACTGCTTCGCATAAAGACTACGCATTCGAAGTGGTAAAGCATTTCCAAACGCATAAAAACAACGAAACCGTTATTAATAATAAACAAAATTTTGATCTTTTTTCCGACAAATCTCAAACTTTAAAAAACAATCCAACCAACAGTTCTTTATTTGACGATGTAATGGCTAGCAATTCAGACTTTAACTTATCTTCGCACAACAAAGCGCAAAAACTGATTGAGCGCTTTGGTAAAAAACAGTTTGATTATATGGGGGACCATATGCGTGATCTGCCTGTTTGGGAGGCATCCAATTTATCAATTTTGGTTAATGTATCAGATAAAGTGATTAAAAAAACACAACACCTCAACACCCTGATTTTATCCCGGAAAAACTAAACCTGTTCCACTAGATAGGATAAGGTCCATAAAACCAAACCCACCAAACTAGAAGCCACCAAAGTAAAAGCAATCACTTTCGCTAAAGCAAGGTGCTTACCTAAAATACGATTGTTTAAAAACCATACTATGTATGCAATTACAAAAATAAATAAAAAGAATTTAAAAATAAATCACCGCCTTAATTTTTCTACTATTTTATCTGCTAACGCCTTAGAGATTCCATCTACTTTTATAATCTCATCACTACTGGCTTTTTGAATTTCTTGCAACCCACCAAAATAATTTAAGAGCGCCGTTCTACGCAATTTACCCACACCTTTAATGTTTTCAAGTGGAGAAGTTTGGCGTTTTTTAGCGCGTTTCTTACGATGATTTTTAATTGCAAATCTGTGTGATTCATCACGAATACGATTCACTAGCATCAGTGCTTGATCGTGTGGTGGTAAGTTGATTTTCTGGGTTTTGCCGTCCTTGACTATAATCAAAGTTTCAAGTCCTGCTTTTCTACCTTTCCCCTTGGCTACACCTACCAACTGAATAGATTCAATACCGATCGAATTCATTACCATTATCGCTTGATTTAACTGCCCCAAACCACCATCAATAAATACCACATCAGGCAAAGGCTTGTTACCTTTTAAAAGTCGTGAATAACGCCTAAACACTGCTTGATTCATCGCCGCGTAATCATCGCCAGGAATAATGTCTTTAATGTTAAATTGACGATATTTACTAACTTTTGGCAAACCTTTTTCAAACACCACGCAAGAAGCGGTGGTTGCTTCACCCATGGTATGGCTAATGTCAAAACATTCCATGTAATTTGGCAATTTTTTAAGGTTAAGAGTTTTTTGTAATTGCAATAACTGTGAGCGTTTGGTAAATTTTGAAATCAAATATTGTTTAAGATTTTCTTTAGCCGTTAGGGTGGCAATCTTTAAAAAATGACGTTTATCTTTTTGCGGTGTATCAATAATTTGAGTCGATAAAGCCGAAGCAATGAGTTTTTTCTCTTCTAATTTTTCACTAATCAACAATTGCTTTGGTGTGTCTTTACCTAAGTAATACAACGGTAAGAATGCCGACAGAACCACTTTGATTGATTTTCCTTTTGCATGTTTTGGAAAAACACATTCTTGCCCAATTTGTTTTCCTGAACGTACAAACAATACTTCAATCGCATAAGTCCCATCTTGCTCAACAACGCTAACCACATCCATATCACCCATACTTTGGGATGCATGCTGTTCTTGGATAGTGCGCAATCCAATTAACTGATCTCGATAATGAACAGCCAGTTCAAAGTCCAAATCCTTTGATGCTTGCTGCATTTTTTCTGAAACTTGGTCCAGTGTTTCTTTATCGTTACCACTTAAAAATAATGCCATCATCGCCACGTCTTGAGCGTAATTTTCATCTTTAATTTTCCCAACACAAGGTGCACTACAAAGACTAATTTGATACTCTAAACAAGGGCGAGACCGAGAGCGATAAACACTGTTTGTGCACTGACGAACTTTAAAAATTTTTTTCAACAAAGCCAAAGAGTCACGCACCACATGGGCAGATGGATAAGGGCCAAAAAATCGATAATCCTCATTTTTACGGCCACGATAGAATCCAACTCTAGGGTGTTTGTCATTGGTAATATAGATATAAGGATAACTTTTTGCGTCTTTCAGCAAAATGTTATATCTAGGCGTGTATTGTTTAATCAGTTCATTTTCCAACAGCAAAGCTTGTGTTTCAGTGTCAGTAACAATCACCTCAAAATCTTTAATATTAGCGACTAAAGCCCTAGTTTTGCCATCAATGTGTTGTTTGCTAAAATAACTTGATACTCTTTTTTTAAGATTTTTCGCTTTGCCGATATAAATGACTTGAGAACTTTTATCAAGCATTTTATAAACACCTGAGTAATGGCTTAAATTTCTAAGTTTATCTTTAACCGACATTTGTATAAAAAGGTAAAATAAGAGTTTTCTTTTGATATAAGAATAATAATGAAGAGACTTGCAATTATATTGGCTATTTTCCACATGAGCGTTGCTTTTGCAACAGATACTATGTCGAGCATACTTAATCCAGTAAAAATAATAAATGATCAGGTGGCTGATATTATTGATCCGCCTAACACGGCAGCACTTAATATAATGGTCAATGCATTGTCATCCCTAAAAGAGCTTAGAAAGCAAAATGAAGCCACGAATGAAAATATCAAAACTCTGATTAAAATCAAACTACTGCCTAACATTGCTATGGATGTTTCAACTGAATTGGCACTTAAAAAGCACTGGCACAAATTAAATATAAAACAAAAACAAATCTTTCAAAAATACATTACTCAGTCCCTTATTAAAGATTATGCAGGTATTTTAGGATCGTATGAAGAATTAGATAGCGTTAGCATCTCCGTTGATCCAAAATGTAAAAACGCAAAAACAATAAAGCCATTGTTAAACTCATGATTACTATTAATGATGACCCTAAACCCCTTATCATCTCTTTAAAAATGATCAGATCTAACCAGTGGCGTGTTTATGACGTTGTCTTCTCAGGAGTTAGTTTGATGAAAAACTATCGAGCACAATTTGACTCACACATTAAACGCAAAGGCATTAACAGCTTGATTGCTAAAACCATTAAAAAGATTAAGTAGTGTACAAACTGATCATTCAAGGGGGGAATGCTTTACACGGAACCATTAAAACATCAGGCTCTAAAAATTCATCACTACCCATTTTATTCGCCTCCATCTTAGCTGATGAACCCATAACACTTACTAACACACCTCATCTCAGTGATATTTCCACCACACTAAGGTTGTTAATGGACATGGGTGGTGAATTCATCCTAGAATCGGACAACTCTTTATTCATTGATTCATCAAAACTGACCAACCTAGTAGCGGATTATGCTCTGGTTAAAACCATGCGTGCTTCAATCTTAGTGTTAGGGCCAATGCTTGCCAAATACGGCGAGGCGAAAGTTTCACTCCCAGGTGGTTGTGCCATTGGAACACGCCCTGTTAATTTACACCTCAAGGCATTAGAAGAACTTGGCGCCACCATAGAAGTTAAAAATGGCTACATTTATGCGAAAGCTAAAGCACTCATTGGCACAGAAATATGTTTTAACCAAGTCACAGTAACAGCCACTGAAAACATCATTATGGCAGCCACTTTAGCGCAAGGCACTACGACTATTAACAACGCCGCTCAAGAACCGGAAATATCCGACTTGTGTACTTGCTTGAATAAAATGGGGGCAAAAATATCTGGCATTGGCACTTCAACAGTTACCATCGAAGGTGTAAAAAAATCTAAAC
>AJXC01001253.1_pt1 | contig 11846 bp, 13 predicted proteins | sample 404948 | NCBI WGS metagenome assembly AJXC01 (sample SAMN02954314, study PRJNA77837) | marine metagenome | biome: aquatic; feature: Guaymas Basin Hydrothermal Plumes; material: sea water; isolation source: Guaymas Basin Hydrothermal Plumes and Background water depths 1600, 1775... ... | reverse complement strand
CAATTTGGCCTNGATTTTNTCTCAGCTCTTTGTACTAATTCAGGATCATCGCTCAGATAGTGGTGCAGACCGTTTACAACATGCATACCACTGGACAGTGCTTCCAGTAACTCTATACGAAGTCCCTCGGGGATTACCCCACCTTGAGTTGCAATCCCAATAATTGCGTATACACCACGTCCGCTTTCTTCCAAAGCCAGTTTGTTTCTTGAACTTCTGGCTCTTAAAAATTCATTAATGGTTGCATGAATTGGGATGTCTAGCACCTGACCGTCAACGAGTTTTCCTGCATCCTGTCCGGCAAAGTTTTGATCGATGACTGCAAGAATTTCATATTGTTCTGAATTACGAATCAGACCAAATGCAGTCTTTGCGTTATGAGAATCAAACAATCCACTGGTGAGAATAATTGCTTCTTCTTTCAAGGGAAATCTTTTTAAATAAGAGTTATGATGGACTTATTACAGGTTCATCATTTATAGTTATTTGATTAAAGTATTATCTGACACTCCGTTTATTGAGCGGCTTGTTTGTCATCATACTTCAAGATTTTTTTTAGTAAAAGTGCATCTACCCAAAGGTATTTTTAAAATAATTTTTTCGGATGCCTGTTTCTTGATAACCTTGTTTGTAATACAATGCAGTTGCAGCTTTGTTTGCAGAATTGACTTCGAGACAGAGTGATTCCAGATTTGCTGATTTCGCTACTATTTCCAACTGCTCTAACATAAATTGAGCCAACCCTTGTTTCCTCCAATCCGGCAGAACTGCTAATCTGAGGATTTGCAGTTCCGGAGGTACTGACTGGAAAGACAGCATTCCTACTTGAGTTGCAGTTGGAACTTGCAGCAACCAATTTGAGAAAGTAGGCTGCTCCTGCATTTCCCGATAATCTTGTTCGCTCCATGCAGCACTGAAGCAGAGGGAATCCATTTTCATCATTTCTTTTGGCGAAGGCTGCAAACAGAAACTGATGCCCTGGATATGATGAGCTGAATACGGAATCATCACTTCTTCTACTATTTTCTTGAAAATAACTTGTAAACTACCAGAAGATCAGTTACAAATATAGGGTTTATTTAGAATAATATTAAAAGAAACGGAATCTGTCTGTCAGGGGATGAGGACAACAGAGCCGATTCTTTATGATTCACTTCAGAGCCAGTTCGTCCGATTACATCCCGCGGACATTTAACCAAGCCATCATAAGGAGATTTTATGGCTGTCATTTCAATGAAGCAATTTTTAGAAGCTGGAGTCCACTTCGGGCACCAGACCAAACGTTGGCACCCCAACATGGCGCCGTACATATACGGCATAAAAAACGGTGTTCACGTCATCGATCTGCGTCAGTCATTGACAAAGCTCAAAGAAGCTTACGAATACGTTAAAGCCTCTGCAGAAGAAGGACGGGTACCACTATTCGTCGGCACAAAAATTCAATTACAACGTATCGTTAAAGAAGAAGCCGACCGGTGTGGGTGCCCCTACATCAATTTTCGCTGGCTGGGAGGTTTGTTAACAAACTTTGGTACTGTAAAGCAGTCAATCGCACGAATGAAAACCTTTGAAGAAGTTGCTGGAGAAGANGGCAGTTACGAGGGTGTGATCAAAAAAGAAGCTCTGATGATGGAGCGAAAACGCGTGAAGTTAGAGCGTTCACTCGGCGGAGTGCGGAATATGAAAAGTGTACCCTCGATGCTTTTCATTACAGATTGTCATAAAGAACAGCTTGCATTGAAAGAGGCACAAAAGTTGGGAATACCAGTTGTTGGTATTGTTGATACAAATTGTGATCCTACCGGTATAGACTTCGTTATTCCTGGGAATGACGATTCCCCACGTGCAGTGGCCCTTTATGCAAACGTAATTGCTACTGCAGTCATGGAAGGTCTTGCTGCTCGAAAACAAACTAGAATAGAATCGATTCCTGAAGAAAAAGCTGCTGCTAAAAAAACAAAACCTGCAGCGAAAGCAAAGGAGAAAGAAACTGATGTTGTTTCTGAGGCAAAAGCTGAAGAAGAGAAAAAAACTAAAGTAAAAGCAAAGGAGACAAAAGCTGAAGAAACTCCTGCCAAAATAAAAGAGGTGAAGACCGAAGATGCTCCGGGACCAAAGCCTGCTGAAACAAAAGTGGCTGCCGAAAAAGCAAAGCCTGAAGTGAAAGCAAAGGAGAAAAAAGCTGAAGTTGTTACCGAAGCCAAATCTGCAGTGAAAAAAACACCAGCTAAAAAAACTGCTGCTACTGCAAAAAAAGCCGAAACTGCTTCCGGGGAAAAAGTTCCCGTAGCAAAAGCGACTAAGGCTAAAAAATCGGAAACAAAAATATAAACAGTACCTACCAGATAATCTTTCCGGATTTACAACTTATAAGTCCGGAAACCACATAAAAACTTAATAAGCATTGGAAGTATAAACTAGATGGCAGCAATTACAGCAGCAGCAGTAAAAGAGTTGCGGGGAATCACCGGAGTTGCAATGATGGATTGCAAGAAGGCCCTCGTTGAAGCAGACGGAGATCTGGAAGCAGCACAAGATTATCTGCGGAAAAAAGGACAGGCAAAAGCCCTGAAAAAATCTTCACGGGAAACCAGTGAAGGTGCGGTAAGCTATACAGTCAGTACAGATGGGAAACGTGCCGGTTTGGTAAAAGTTGCCTGCGAAACTGATTTTGTAGCACGTAACAATATATTTCAGGATTTTATCAGCAAACTTGCAATTCAAGTGTCTGAGCAAGGCGGGGAAAATGTTTTACAACAGACATTAGTCGAAGGTGAAGGCAGTGTTGAAAGTTTGTTGACAGAAAAAATTGCTGAATTAGGTGAGAACATGCAGATTCTTGACTGCAGAAAAATGGAAATAAGTAATGGTGTTCATGGAGGATATATCCACAGCAATGGCAAGATCGGAGTTGCGGTACCACTGGAAACGGACAAACCTTGTGACGATGAACGCCTGAAGACATTGGCCCGTGACATTGCCATGCACATTGCAGCATTTCCTGCAGAAGCAGTAAATGCTGATCAGGTTTCAAAAGAGGTGCTTGAAAAAGAAAAAGAGGTTTTTACGGCCCAGGCACGAGAATCCGGAAAACCTGAAAATATCATTGAAAAAATGATTGAAGGACGGTTAAAAAATTCCTCAAAGAAATTTGTGTTGAAAGTCAACCTTTTGTCAAAGATCCGCAACTTTCTGTGAGTCAATTGGTTGAAAATACTGCAAAGGAACTTGGAGTTAAAATTAATTTCAACAAATTTGCTAAATTCCAGTTCTAGACTACCTGTATGAGTCCTAAATACAAACGTATTCTACTTAAACTGAGCGGAGAAACTCTGGGTGGGAAACGCGGTACCGGGTTTGATTATGATACTATTAGGGCACTGGCTGAAAGTGTAATCTCCATTCACAACCTTGGTGTAGAAGTTGGGATTGTGATTGGAGGAGGAAACATTTTTCGTGGATCCAAATCTGCTGAAGGTAATGTTGGCCGAGTTGCCGGAGATCATATGGGAATGCTGGCTACAGTGATCAACAGTATCTGTCTGCAGGAAATACTGGAACAGCGAGGTATTTTAACTCGCGTCTTATCAGCCATTGAGCTGAACGCAATTGCGGAACCTTACATCAAACGCAGAGCTGACCGGCATTTGGAAAAAAAACGAGTAGTGATTTTTGCCGCCGGAACGGGAAATCCATTTTTTACTACAGATACAGCTGCAGTATTACGTGCTTCTGAGGTGGGTGCCGAAATTGTCATAAAAGCAACAAAAATTGATGGAGTTTATGACAAAGATCCCAAGCTCCACTCTGATGCGGTTCGTTACGATGTGTTAAATTACGACGAAGTTCTCAAAAAACATCTGAAAGTGATGGACGCAACGGCCATTGCTTTTTGCAGAGATAATCAAACTCCCCATTTTGGTCCTGGACTACCAGGAACCTGACGCAATCCTCAGGGCTGTTTGCGGAGAAACCGTTGGAACACTGATCAAGCAAAGAGGCTCATGACTATGGAAAACACACAGGAAGTTGAAGAAATGGTTGATCATAAGATGGATATTACCATTGAGAGTCTTAAAGTGGATCTCAGCGGTATTCATGCAGGGCGTGTTTCACCTTCAATGTTAGATACAGTCAAGGTTGAATATTACGGAAATCCAACTCCTGTTAATCAGGTGGCAAACATATCTACTCCTGAACCACAGATGTTGGCAATCAGTCCCTGGGAAAAAACTATGATCAAAGAAATTGAGCGTAGTTTGCAAGCCGCAAACCTTGGTTTCAGTATCTCCAATGATGGAAATATCATTCGTGCGGTTACTCCACCTTTCACTGAAGAGAGACGGAAGGATTACGTAAAACAGATCAAAATAATTGGAGAAGACTCGAAAATTGCAGTACGCAATGTTCGCAGAGAAGGGAATGACAACTTGAAACAAATGGAAAAGGATAAGCTCATTTCACAGGACGAAGAAAAAGTANCGCAGGATCACGTCCAGAAAGTTACAGATAAGCATACTAACATGGTAGATGAGTTAGTCACTGCAAAGGAAAAAGAACTTATGACATTTTAGGACTGAAATGCTAGCTGCGCTTCTGTCATTCAATTTGGCAATATCAGATTTTTAAGTCTGTCGTTTTTCGCGGTGGTATGGCTTTTTGACTGCCTATTTTTTAATAGTGTGGGTGATGCCGAGTGTAATCAGGGCTTTCAGGAAACGAGGAATTACTTCTGATTTTATCACAACCCCTGCTGATATAAAGCCATACACGGGAGCACCTCCCATCATGGGCGGCGGCGTTTTGATTATAGGCATTTTGCTAGGAGCATTACTCTGGTGCAATCTGAATCAATACGTTCTGGCTCTGTTGGTGATCATGCTTTCGTTTGGCATTATTGGAGCAGTTGACGATATAGCAAAAGTCATCAACAAGCGGCGCGTTGAGTCCGGACATGAAACCAGAAAAGCATTTAGTGAAAAAGCAGATGGAATTAGCGGACGATGGCGACTGATTGCTCAATTTGCTGTTTCACTGCTGGTAGTTACCGGTTTATATTTGTTTGTCGATATTGATGGACATTTAACAGTACCACTCGTACCGCTGAAAACAGCATATCCTTACTTGCCAAAATATCTTTTTATTCCATTCATGGCCATCATCATCGTTGGTGGAGCAAATGCAGTTAACTTGACAGACGGCATGGACTCTCTGGCAACTGTACCCTTGATGACTTGTGCCATGTTTGTCGGACTTGTGGCCTACATAGGAGGAGACCCAGAATTTGCGGCAAGGCTGAAGATCCCAAGTCTTTCACATGATATCAAGGAATTAGCAGTTCTCTCTGCCCTGGTCATTAGTGCAGGTGTTGCTTTTCTAAAATACAATTCTCCGCCAGCATTGATTTACATGGGCGACTTGGGGGCACTTGCATTGGGCAGCATGGTTTCAGCTATGTTCATTTTTGTAAAAGCAGAATTATTTTTACCGATTGTAGGTGGAGTTTTTGTATTTTCAGTACTTTCCTCTATCATTCAACGTGCATTTTTCAGGTTCATAGTGTGGCGAAAAGGCAGGCCTACTGCTGAGCGATATCGCTTTTTTTTGCGATCACCATATCATCATCATCTTCAACGCCTGTGGACTTATTCTGAAAAGAAACAAGAAGTTGTCTCTGTTTGGATAATGTTGCAGAATAAACTTGGAATAGATCCTGTTCCTGAAGAGAATAAGTTGTTAAATCCTCAGGAAGTTAACAGCCGCGTTATTTGGCACATGCATCTCAAATCAATTTGGCTGTTTGTATTTACGCTGATTATTTATTTTAAAATCCGCTGATGTATCTTTGTCAGAAAGAAAATCTGCAACAATTACATCTGCTCAACAGAAGAGTTTAACTGTCAATAAAACTACAGAAACTGCTATGAATTTTGAAGGCCAGACTGCACTTATAACTGGAGCTGGAAGGGGTATTGGTAAAACTATTGCCTTAAAATTAGCAGGGTCCGGAGCAGATATCGTGTTGGCGGATATGAGTCCGGATGTTGCGGAAGTGCGTGGAGAAGTGGAAGCATTGGGCCGTAAATGCATGACTTTTGAGGTAGATGTAACNAATATTGAAACCATTGATGCGATGGTTAAAAATATAACTGATGAACTGAGTGGAATTCATATTTTAGTCAACAATGCAGGAATAACGCAGGACAATCTGTTTCTGCGAATGAAATCGGAGCAGTGGTCAAAAGTAATTGATGTTAATCTCAATGGAGTGTTCAATGTTACCAAAGCAGTGATCCGGCTAATGGTAAAGCAGCGTATTGGGAAAATTATTAATATTTCTTCTGTGGTCGGCTTTACTGGAAACCCGGGACAGGTNAATTATAGTTCAACTAAATCTGCTCTGGTTGGTTTTACCAAGTCACTGGCCCGTGAAGTTGGTGTCCGGGGAATTACAGTCAATGCTGTTGCCCCGGGATTTATAGATACAGCAATGACGCAAGCTCTCAATGAAAGTCAGCAGGAAGTAATCCTGCAGCAAATTCCTTTGGGCCGGATGGGAGATGCAGAAGATATTGCTAATGCAGTCGCTTTTTTGGCCTCAAAAGAGGCTTCGTACATTACCGGAACTATTCTGCATGTGAATGGAGGAATGTACTAAACATTAGTACTTGCAAAAACAGGGTTGATTTTTTTTAATACCTGACAAAAAATAAACCTCGTTTAATTAATTTTTCAAACCTTTAATCAAAAAAAAAATGGAAGAAATACAAGCTAAGGTCATCCAAATCATAAGTGAGCAATTAGGTAAGGATGTATCAGAAATCAAAATGAGTTCACATTTCATTGAAGATTTAGATGCAGACTCATTGGATACTGTAGAACTTGTGATGGCCCTGGAGGAGGAGTTTGAGGTAGATATTCCTGATGAGGCTGCAGAAAAAATTACCTACCGTTCAGTCTGCAGTGGATTTCATAGCTGAATCCAAAGCCTGAGTAACGATAAAAAACTTTAAATGAAGACGTGGCACAGTTAACAAATAATCGTGCTTGTCATCATTTCACGTAATCAATCTGAAAGAGCATGGGAAACCGCGTTGTAGTGACGGGACTCGGGTGCATGTCCCCTCTCGGAAATGATGTCTCCTCTTCCTGGGAGGCCTGCACCAATGGACAATCTGGAATAGACCGGATCACTCATTTTGATCCTGAATTATTCCGTTGTCAGATTGCAGGTGAAATAAAAAATTTCCAGCTGCCTGAAATCATTCCGATCAAAGAAGCCAAAAAAATGGACCTGTTCATTCAGTATTCAATTGGTGCCACACAGGAAGCTTTGCTTGACGCAAACTTGGAGATCACTGAAGATCTTGAAGAAGAAGTAGGTGTTTCAATGGGCGTCGGAATTGGTGGACTGGGCTGTATAGAACGATACTCCAAAATTATTGAAGAGCGCGGCCCCAAACGTGTCAGCCCGTTTTTCATCCCGATGACTTTAAGTAATTTGGCACCNGGATATGTCTCACTTCTTTTTCGAGCCAAAAGTTACACCGCCTGCACCGTTTCAGCTTGTGCATCTTCCAATCACGCAATTGGCACTGCAGCCCGAACTATTGAACGTGGTGATGCAAAAGTTGTAATTTCAGGCGGTGCGGAATCAAGTGTGACACCACTCGGTATTGCAGGTTTTGCGTCAATGCATGCTCTAAGTACCAGAAATGATGATCCACAGAAAGCAAGCCGGCCTTTCGACAAAGACCGTGACGGGTTTGTCATGGGCGAAGGTTCAGGGATGCTAATTCTTGAAGACTACGAATTTGCCAAAGCACGGGGAGCACGTATTTACTGTGAAATAACAGGATACGGTTTCAGTTCAGACGCACACCATGTGACATCTCCCTCATCAGAAGGCCCCGCGCGAGCCATGAAAATGACCCTCAAAGATTCCGGTTTGGCTCCAGAGGAAATTGATTATGTCAATGCTCATGGTACATCAACCCCAGTCGGTGACCTTAACGAACTAAGAGCCATAAAAATGGCCTTGGGAGAAAAAGCCGCCCAGCAACTTTCTATCAGTTCAACCAAATCCATGACTGGACATCTTCTCGGAGCTGCAGCAGCAATTGAAGCAATCTTTTCCATTAAAGCTTTACACCATAATTTTATTCCGCCAACTATCAATATCGAAAATTTGGATCCGGAATGTGATTTGGATGTGACACCGAATACCGGAAAGTCAAAAGAAATGCGCGTTGCAATGTCAAATGCCTTTGGTTTCGGTGGTACAAATGCCTCAATTATATTTCAGAAAATAGACTGATTCCTTTTTAGTCAGTCAATAACCGGAACATCAGACAGATCAAAATATGAATCTCAAAACCGATCCTCTCCTCTCTTAAACTCAAAAACATCATGAGCAGCACCGAATATCTAGTCGACCGCAGAGAGCTTCAATTCGTGGTTAACGAAACTTTGAAAAGCCGGAAAATTGTGTGAACTTCCGGACTTTGCTGAATTTGACGAAGAGATGTTTACAATGATTATCAACGAGGCCAGTACTTTTTCGGAACAGGTACTTGCCCCCCTCAACGAAAATGGAGACCGCCAGGGTTGTAGAATAGAAAATGGCTCTGTGGTAACTCCAGATGGTTTTGCAAATGCCTGGAAACAACTTGGCGAGGGTGGTTGGTTGAGCATGAATATGCCTCCCGAATATGGAGGACAGGGACTTCCGGAAGTGATTTCTATGATTGCTAAAGAAACCCAATTGGCGGCAAACCAAGGATTTACCATCGGCGCATCACTCACATCCGGGTCGGCAAACCTGATTTACACTTTTGGTTCAGAAGAACAAAAAATCACCTTTTGCGAAAAAATGTTCGGCGGCAAGTGGTCCGGATCGATGTGTCTGACAGAACCTCAGGCCGGAAGTGCAGTCGGCGATGCTGCCACCAGTGCTACAAAACAGGAAGATGGACACTACCTGATAAAAGGTACAAAACAGTTTATCACAAACGGTGACCATGATATGGCGGAAAACATCATCCATCTGCTGCTGGCACGCACCACAGATGCCCCTGAAGGAACTAAAGGAATCAGCCTTTTTATAGTTCCTAAAATTCGAATGGATGGAACACCGAATGATGTGAAGGTGATCAGCATTGAACATAAAATGGGGATCAACGGATCACCAACTTGCTTACTCTCATTTGGAGATAATGCAAATTGTCACGGCTATTTGCTGAAAGCCGAAAATATCGGTATGGCGCAAATGTTCCAGCTGATGAATGAAGCCCGCTTACTCGTAGGTTTGCAGGGACTTGCCGGAGCAGGTGCAGCTGTGCAAAATGCATGGGCATATGCAAAAGAACGTACTCAGGGACCATCTGCAATTCATCCTGGTGAAAAAGCTGCAATCATTGAGTTCCCGGATGTGCGCAGAATGCTGATGCAGATGAAAGCCGTAACGGAAGGACTGCGTGCCCTNATGTACACNACAGCATGGTACACGGACATGGCGCATCATGGTCCGGATGAATCACGCGAAAAATATCAAGACTTGCTTGACCTACATATTCCAGTCTGCAAAGCATTCGGTACTGATCAGGGATTTGACGTGGCGCGGATCGGCATTCAGGTTTTGGGTGGTGTTGGATTTACACAGGATTTTCCGCTTGAGCAAAATGCACGTGACCAGAAAATCGCCTCGATTTATGAAGGCACAAATGGAATTCAGGCTCTTGATCTAGTTAGCAGAAAATTTTCTGCCAAAAAGGACAGTTGCTCAAAGTTCTTCAACAGGAATTGAGCTGGTTTGACAATCATGCTCCAGAAGATGAACTCGCCGGATGGGTTGCAGAATGGGAAAGTTACCGGACGTTGATGCAGGAAAGCATTGCCGGNTTGAAAAAATTGGAGAAGAACAGGGAAAAGACGGTTATGTCCTTTATGCAGTCAATATGCTGGATTTGATGGGCGATGTACTGTGTTGTTTTATCTGCTCAAACAGGCTGATTCAGCTCAGCAAAAATGGAAAGCCTTGCTTGCTGAAGCACCTTCTCAGGCAGAATTGCTCGAGGAAAATGAAGAAGCTCAGTTTTACTGGAATAAGCTGCGTACCACCGAATTTTACGTTTGGAGTGTTCTACCCCGTGCTTTGTCAAATGCAAAAACCATTAAAAACGCAAACCTCGCACCTCTAAATGCTTGTTTGTAGAATCCATTATTTGCAGTAAATCTGTCAAAGAACTCATTTCTCAGTTTAAATACAAACGAACCGTCCGTTACACCGCTCTGGCCTAATTTTCTCTTGAATCTCCACTTTGCAACATCAAATTCCAATAAACTCAGTGAGTTATCTGAGTTATTGGAATATCGGTTAACTCCATTAGAGCTGGATTTACAGGAAATCCAAACTACTGATCTCCATGAACTGGTAAAACATAAACTGAAGCAGGCATACGAACACATTCATGCTCCAGTGATCGTTGAAGACACATCACTGTATTTTAAAGCATGGAATGAACTTCCTGGGCCACTCGTCAAGTGGTTTATAGAGAACCTTGGTTTGGCGGGAATGGTAAGTGCTTTATCTCAATTTAAAGATAAGTCCGCTCAGGCCGTTTGTTGTTTAGGATATACCAATAATGGTAAATCTATGTATTTGTTTGAAGGAAAAGTGAAAGGTGTAATCGTCAAACCAAGAGGCTCACTTAATTTTGGTTGGGACGCAATTTTTCAGCCTTCAGAGCATGAGCAGACTTTTGGTGAAATGGATCCGGAAGATAAAAATCGCATTTCACCTCGGGGAAAAGCGGCCACCAAATTTAAGCATTTCTTAACACAGTCGGCAAAGCAAACGTAACATCCTCTTGAACTATTTCAAGATCACGGACACTGCTTGAAGATGACATCTTACTGATTTCTGCAACTATGCCCTGCACGATATCCTCAGGCGCGGATGCTCCTGCAGTNATACCAACGTTCCGGACCTCTTCCAACCATTCTGGATCCAATTCTGCTGCAGATTCAATGCGCCGGGCCTTAACTCCTGTTGTTTCCGCAACTTCCAGTAAACGCACCGAATTTGAGCTGTTCTGTGCCCCCACTACCAGTACCAAATCAACTTCCTTACTCAAAGCCTTCACTGCATTTTGGCGATTTTGTGTAGCATAACAAATATCATCTTTAGCAGGACCCTTTATTTCCGGGAAGCGCTTTTTAAGCGCANTGATAATTTCTGCAGTATCATCCAAAGATANAGTGGTTTGAGTGATATAACCCACCTTTTTCTCATCCGGAATCTTCAGATCCGATACTTCTTCTACTGTTCCAACTACAAAAGTATGTTCGGGAGCTTCTCCAACAGTCCCTTTAACCTCAACATGGTTATGATGTCCTATAAGGATAATGGTGTGCTCTTTTTGGGCATAGCGCTGAGCTTCTCTATGAACTTTTGTAACCAGAGGACAGGTCGCATCCAGTACCTGTAATTTACGTTTCTCTGCTCTTTTTCGAACTTCCGGAGAAACTCCATGAGCAGAAAAAATTGCATGTGAACCTTCAGGGATTTCATCAATATTTTCCACAAAAACGGCACCCTCGTTCCGAAGGCGCTGAACAACATGCTTGTTATGGACAATTTCATGCTGAACATAAATCGGAGCACCATACATTTCCAAAGCTTTTTCAACAATAGTGATCGCACGATCTACTCCGGCACAAAATCCACGAGGACTGGCNAATACTAGGTTAAGTGGAGCACCTGNGTTGTTTGTATTCATAGACAAAGTAAAATTATGAAGATGGTTTGCATTTTGCTCTAATTAGTTTATAAGGGTACTAACAAC
>AJXC01001872.1_pt1 | contig 11866 bp, 9 predicted proteins | sample 404948 | NCBI WGS metagenome assembly AJXC01 (sample SAMN02954314, study PRJNA77837) | marine metagenome | biome: aquatic; feature: Guaymas Basin Hydrothermal Plumes; material: sea water; isolation source: Guaymas Basin Hydrothermal Plumes and Background water depths 1600, 1775... ... | reverse complement strand
CCTATCCCCTGTGTGCCTTGCCTATCCCCCGTTGCGTGTCTCAGCAGGTGCTCGAGGCCTGCGCTCTATTCTAGAAGACTTGTTATTAGANACAATGTTTGAATTGCCATCATTAGAAGATGTCAATGAAGTGGTAATCGACAAAGCCGTGGTTGAGAAGAANAAAGCGCCGTTAATGGTGTATCAATCAGCCAATAAATCTAAAAAAGCCAGTTAAATAGTCCGGTCTAGATAAAAATTGGAATTATTTGATCGTCAAAAAGACGCCGTAGGACAGGGTGAGAGAACCTTGTTGGTTTATGTCGAACTACCTTCAACGCGCAATATTCACAATGCCAAATCTGAATTTAGAGAATTAGCTGAATCGTCAGGCTTAGATATTGTTGAAGCTATTCAAGTTAATCGAAATTCGGCCAAAGCTCAATATTATATTGGCACAGGTAAGGTTGATGAAATTGCACAGATGGTTAAAGAGCTTGAGCTTGATTTAGTTATCTTTTCGCCAGAGTTATCTCCCTCCCAAGAGCGCAACCTTGAAAAAACATTAGAATGCCAGGTGATGGATCGTACTGGCCTTATCCTTGATATTTTTGCATTGCGAGCAAATTCTTTTGAAGGAAAGCTGCAAGTTGAATTGGCTCAACTTCGCCATCTATCAACTCGATTAGTACGTGGTTGGACGCATCTAGAGCGCCAAAAAGGTGGTATTGGTATGCGTGGGCCGGGTGAGACGCAACTAGAAACAGACAAGCGATTGATCGCTGTACGCATTAAAAATATTACCAAACGATTGGACAAGGTGCATAAACAGCGTGATTTAGGCCGAAAATCACGAGTTAAAAATGAACTACCAATGATTGCATTGGCGGGTTATACCAATGCTGGAAAGTCGACTTTATTTAACACGCTGACTGATGCGGGTGTGTTTGCACACGATCAACTCTTTGCCACACTAGATTCAACCATTCGACGTGTGATATTGCCAGCCTCAGGTGAAGCTGTTATTGCCGATACAGTGGGTTTTATTCAAGACTTACCTCATGACCTAGTTGATGCTTTTAAATCTACGCTAGAGGAAACAAAACGCTCTAACGTGTTACTACATATTGTGGATGCATCTGACGAATACAATATTGAAAAAATTGGTCAAGTAGAAGATATTCTTTTGGAAATTGGTGCCGATAAAATTCCCACTATTCTGGTGATGAATAAGATAGATTGTTTGTCTGGTTTTGAGCCGAGGATGGATCGAGATAAAGACGGTAGAATTTATCGTGTATGGATCTCAGCGCAAGCAGGCGCAGGTATTGATTTTCTTTATCAGGCCTTGGCAGAACAGCTTAGTGGTATGATGACACGTGCCAAAATACAACTGGATGTGCAATCGGCTTATATTCGTAGCGAGATTCACAATATTGGCTATATCCACAATGAGAAGGTGGATGATTTTGGTGCTTGGGTACTTGAAATTAACGTGACAAACCACTATCTATCTAAATTATTAAACAAACAAGGTGTTGAATTGCTATGGGAACAGAAGCCACAACAGAAGTAATTGACCTAACTCAGGAAAGAGTGCCTTTATTGCCTTTGCGTGATGTGGTGGTTTTTCCACATACAGTGATGCCACTTTTTGTCGGCAGAAAATCTTCTGTTAGTGCAATTACTCAAGCAATGGGTACCAATAAATATATCTTTTTAGTGGCGCAAAAAGACGAAAAAACTGAGAATCCTGGTAATGATGATTTGCATCAAGTAGGCACATTAGCAACTATTTTGCAAATGTTAAAACTGCCCGATGGCACGATCAAAGTTTTGGTTGAAGGCGTTAAACGCGCAAAGATTAATCAATTTTTTGAAGCAGGAGGCTACACCGAAGTTTCAGTTAGTGAGTTTAATCTAGAATCTAGTGAAAACATTGAAGTCAAAGCGATGATGCGTCTGGCATTAGATAGTTTTGAAACCTACATCAGGCTTAATAAAAAAATACCTGAAGAAGTGCTTAAAGTATTGCAAGATATTTCCGATGTCGAGCGTTTTAGTGACGTTATTATTGCCAATTTAAACCTTAAGCTTGATGAAAAACAATCCTTGCTCGAGGGTGATCACGCCAAAGACAGACTGGATAAAGTCTTAGCGGTTATTCAAGGTGAGATCGATGTGCTCAGTGCTGAAAAGAAAATTCAATCTCGTGTGCGTAAGCAAATGGAGTCCAACCAAAGAGACTACTATTTGAATGAGCAAATGAAGTCAATTCAAAAAGAATTAGGCCAGGCTGAAGACGAAAATGAAATTGAAGATTTACAAGTAAGTATCAACAAAGCAAAAATGCCTAAAGCGGTTAAAGCCAAAGCAGAGTCTGAGTTGAAGAAGCTTTCTCGCATGTCTTCTCAATCCTCGGATGCTTCTATTATTCGCACCTATATTGAAAATTTATGTGATGTTCCGTGGAAGAAAAAACCATTATTAACAAAGACCTTAAGAAAGCACAAAAGATTTTAGATGGTGATCATTATGGTTTAAATAAAGTCAAGGAGCGCATTTTAGAGCACTTGGCTGTACAAACACGCGTCACCCACATAACCGTACTACCCTAGTTTGTGCCTTGTTGGCCCTCCTGGCGTGGGTAAAACTTCATTAGGTGAGTCGATTGCCAAAGCGGTTAATCGTAAGTATGTACGCATGGCCTTAGGCGGTGTGCGTGATGAGGCTGAAATTCGTGGCCATAGACGCACCTACATTGGTGCAATGCCGGGTTCTATCGTACAAAAAATGCAAAAAGTTAAGGTCAAAAACCCTTTGTTTTTGCTTGATGAAATTGAAAAAATGGCCAGTGATTACCGAGGTGATCCTTCTTCAGCGATGTTGGAAGTGTTAGATCCTGAGCAAAATCACACCTTTAACGACCATTATCTAGAGGTTGATTATGACCTTTCTCAAGTAATGTTTGTTGCAACTGCCAATTCATTGGATTTACCACAGCCATTGTTAGATCGTATGGAGATTATTGAATTATCAGGCTACACCGAAGATGAAAAGGTGCAAATTGCCAAGCGTCATTTAGTGGCAAAAGCCATGAGTAATAACGGTATTAAACCCAGCGAGATTGATTTTAAAGATTCAGCTATTTTAGATATTATCCGTTATTACACGCGTGAGGCCGGTGTTCGTAGTTTGAGTCGAACTATTAGTACGATTTGCCGTAAAGTGGTGAAGGAAGTGGTACTTAAAAAACGTAAAAGTAGAGCGATTATCAACGCTAAAAGTTTGTCAAAATATTTAGGAGTTAAAAAATTCCGCTACGGTTTGGCAGAAGAGCACAATCAAGTGGGTGAAGTAACCGGCTTGGCATGGACATCGGTTGGCGGTGATTTGCTCACCATTGAAGCCACTGCTTACAAAGGCAAAGGCAAGCTTAATTACACCGGTCAGCTGGGCGATGTGATGAAAGAGTCGATCCAAGCAGCCATGAGTGTTGTACGTACGCGAGCAAAAGAATTAAACATTGCTGATGATTTCCAAGAAAAGCTAGATATTCATATTCACGTGCCCGATGGCTCTACGCCAAAAGATGGCCCAAGTGCGGGTGCAGCAATGTGCACTGCTTTGGTATCAGTACTAACAGGACGCAAGGTTAGAGCTGATGTGGCCATGACGGGTGAGATTACTTTGCGTGGTGAGATCACCCCAATTGGTGGCCTAAAAGAAAAAATGCTAGCTGCACTTCGCGGCGGTATTAAAACCGTGATTATTCCTGATGATAACGAGCGTGAACTTTCTGAAGTGCCTGACAAAATCAAAGGCGAATTAAACGTCATCAAAGTGAAGTGGATTGACGAGGTGCTAGACATCGCTTTAGAGAAATAATAAAGACAAAATCATTCTACCTTCTTTTGAAGTTTGACGTAATAAAATCAATCGCTGGAAAAAACGTATTTATTAGGTGCCTAATTAATCACATTTAGTTAATTCGTAAAATTTTCAATTTTTTTATAGACATGGATCAAAACTCGATAAAACTCTAAAATCAGCCGAATATAAGCTATAAATAAGGTTTTTTAGTCGTTTTTTATTAAAATTTATATCATTTAGACGCTAATTTTTACCCACATTAGCCTATATTGAAAATTTGCTAAATTTTAGCAAGGTTCTTTTTTGATAAGCCGACTCATCTCTAAATTTGTTGAGGTGTCACGGAAGCAATTTAAGAAAGCACCTTAAATTGATTTATAATGAGGTTTTTAAAATAAAAAAAATATTTTAAGCAACCAAACCGGCATTTTTATTTAATGATGAACGAACACTTATTAATACAAATTGTTTTGTTACTCGCCATTGCAGTAATGACGGTTTCTATATCGCGTCGTTTGCATTTTCCACCTATTTTAGGCTACATTATTGTCGGTGTTATTGTCGGTCCAAATGGATTTGGATTTATTGATAAAGCAGAGAATATTGAGCTTTTGGCTGAATTTGGTATTGTGTTTTTATTATTTGCAATTGGTTTGGAATTTTCTATTGGACAAATGATAGCCATGCGCAGACAAGTGTTTGGTATGGGTGCTGTACAGGTTTTTGTAACCGCTACCGTGATTTATTTGATTGCTTATTTGGCAGGTTTGGACACAAATACCAGTATTGTTATTGCGAGTGCTTTTGCGCTTTCTTCAACTGCCATTGTGATTAAGCAATTAACTGAACAATCTGAAATTAGATCTAGGCATGGTCGTTCTGCACTGGGTATTCTTATTTTCCAAGACATTATGGTTATTCCATTATTGATTCTTATTCCTGCTTTGGCAATGAGCGGCGATGGTAATGGCATATCTTGGGTATTAGGCACAGCCTTTTTAAAAGGTATATTTGTGGTTGTTTTAATTCACATGATTGGTAAATATTTACTTAAGCCGTTATTTCATGAAGTGGCTAGCGCCAAGTCCCAAGAGCTTTTTACGTTAACGGTTTTAACCGTTGCATTAGGTGCAGCAGCCTTTACTGAAGAAATGGGGCTATCGATGACACTGGGTGCTTTTTTGGCAGGCACAATGCTTAGTGAAACTGAATACCGGCATCAGATTGAAGCAGATATCCGACCTTTTCAGGATATTTTACTAGGGCTATTTTTTGTCACTATCGGTATGTCGATTTCTATTGAAATAATAACCCAACATTTTTGGGTTATTATGCTGATTACTTTGGCAATTATTTTGATTAAAGGGGGAATCCTTTATATGACCGCCCGATTATTTTGTAAAGAAGGCGGGGTATCTTTGCGCATCGCCTTGTCTTTGTCGCAAGTGGGAGAATTTGGTTTAGTATTGTTAAGCTTGGCTTTTTCGTTTGATTTGCTACCGAATGAAACGGGTAATATTTTATTAACTGCTGCGGTCTTGAGTATGTCATTAGCGCCATTTATGATTAAATTTAATGGCAGAATTACAAAATTTATACATAAAGATTCTTACTCTAACAATCATCAAGAAATTGAAAATACCATTATTGAAGAAAGTAAATACTTGAGTGATCATGTTATTTTGTGTGGATTTGGCCGTGTTGGCCAAACAGTTGAGCGTTTTTTGCGCAAGGCAAACCACCCATTTATTGTGTTGGATATGGATATTAAGCGCGTGCATGAAGCCCATGATGCGGGTGAGGCGGTTTATTATGGTGACGCCGCTAAACAAAGTATTTTAATGGCGGCAGAAATTAACAAGGCCAAGGTGATGATTATTACTTTTAGTGATTTTCATGCGACGTTAAAAATCATCAAAACTACTCGGCTAATCAATAAAGACATACCTATTTTGGTGCGCACATTAGATGATTCGCATCTTAATGAATTGTTTGAAGCAGGAGCAACTGAGGTGATTCCTGACACCTTTGAATCTAGCATTATGCTGGCTTCACATTTATTGTTAATGATTGGTCAACCAGCAAGTAAAGTGTTAAGGCAGACGCGCCAAATTCGTCAAGATCGTTATAAAATTCTTGAAAATTTTTATCCTGGTGAGGATGATAATCCGATGGAACAACATCAAGTGATGAAGGGTGTTATTCATAGCGTATTGGTTGAGGGTTCGATGCATGCCATTGGCCATCGCCTAGAAGACCTACATCTTGAAAATTATAATGTCAAGGTTGAGGCGATTAAGCGCGGACATGTTAGAGGTGAAAATCCTTCTGCAGAAACTCGAATTCGTGACGATGATCATATCGTGCTGAGCGGTTTGATTGAGGATATTGAACGCGCTGAAAAGTATTTGATTACAGGTTGATTGGATTATTCTGGCGCTATACTTTAAGAGGTTTTCCTTATTTTAGCGTAATAAAATCCATCAAATTCATGGCTAGGAAGTTGTTGCCTGCCAATGACTGTTTTAATACCCCAATCTAAGTCAATTTTAATTTCACTAGCATCGTCATGGCTGTAAAGAAAGTCAGCGATTTGAAATTCATTTTCAGCTTTTAGAATAGAGCAGGTTGCGTAAAGCAAAGTGCCACCAGGTTTTAGCATTTGCCACAAATTATCCAAAATTTGAGCTTGTAGCTCAACCAAGGCAGTAATATCTTTAGGCTTTCTAAGTAACTTGATATCGGGATGACGGCGAATCACACCGGTGGCCGAGCAAGGGGCATCGAGCAGGATTTTGTCAAAGTGTTTTCCATTCCACCAGTCTTGTTGCTGGGCATCGCCCTCAATAATCTCTATATTATTAATGTTAAAGCGCTGTGCATTTTGCTTGACCCTCTCCAATCTTTGTCCGTCACTGTCTAAGGCAATAATGTTAGATTCTGGTGCTAATTCACTAAGATGGGTGCTCTTACCACCGGGGGCACTACAAGCATCGAGAATGAGATCAGTATTTTGCGGATCTAATAAGGATGCAGATAATTGTGGCGAGGCATCTTGAACGTAGCATGAGCCGATTTCAAAATCAGGTAAGTCATAAACACTCACTGGTTTGTCTAAAACTAAAGCTTGGGGTGCAACATTTAAAGACTTACTGGTAATGCCTACCTGATCTAATGACTGCCGATAATCCGCTATTGGGTATTTCGGATGTACGCGAATGGTCATGGGCGCCTGAATATTATTTTGGCTAAAAATCTGTTCAAAATCGTTCGGATAATTTTGTTTTATTTTTTTTACCATCCAGGTAGGATGTGAATAATGCATTTGTGCTAATAGCTTTTCTTTGTTGCGATCAATTTGTCTTAAAATAGCGTTGATCAGGCCTTTAGCCCAATCTTTATCAAGATCAATTGCCACATTAACAGTTTCAAAAACACTAGCGTGACTGGCCACATTCGAATGTAATATTTGATAAGCACCTAATAGCATCAGACAGTGAATATCAAGATCTTCCTTTTTTAAAGAATGATCAAGCAGATCGGTAACGATATCATTTAGCTGATGATAAAAACGAATGGTGCCAAATACTAACGACTTGGCTAAAGCATCATCTGGGTCTGGATAGACAAAAGCAGACAGAGATTTTTTTTCAAGAATAACCGAGCAAATTGCTTCTAACGCAACTACCCGTGTATTAGACTTATGGATATTTTGCAAGTGAACGTTTTATTTCTTTTAACAAGCCTTTTGGTTTAACGTAACCTGGGATATGGTCGCCATTCTCGAAGAAAATAAAAGGTGTGCCGGTAACATTAAGCTTTTTGGCTAAAATTAGATGATCGATGATTGAATTTTTACAATCAACCAGAGGATTGCCTTTTTGTATCATACCTCTGTCCATTGCTTGTTTTTGATCGTCAGCACACCAAATAGCAACAGAGCGGTAGTAGGATTTAGTATTCACACCTGTACGCGGAAAAGCCAAATATTTCATCGTAACACCCAGTTTATTAAGCGCATCTACGTCTTTATGTAGTTTTCGGCAATAAGGACAGTCGACATCAGTAAAGACGTTAATGATGTATTTTTCATCAGCTGCTTTGTAGATAATTTTTTCATCATCAGCGGTGGTTGCTAAAATTTCCTTAGCAAGGCTAGACATGCGGTATTGGGTTAAATTTATACGCGTTTGTAAATCAATCACCTCACCTTGCGCTAAATAACGACCATCCTCTGAAACATAAATAACATCGAGTCTTGGTTTTCTTATGACAACTTCATACAAACCTTGGAAAGGGGTTGGGTTGATATCTTGTTCAGCCACATTTGAGAAGTAGACACCAAGCCCTTTGATGATGTCGGCTTTGTCAGACAAAGCGTTGGTCGATAGCAAGGCAAGTGTAATGAATAATGACTTTAACATAATAAATAATTGTGGTTAAAAATGAATAAATTTTACCTACTTAGGTACAATTGCGCCATTATATTTATTTTCGAAAAAAATGATGGAATTCTCTTTAATTAATCAAACCATTCAACATTTTGATGGTGATAGTGTTGTCGTATTTTCTAATACGGATACAAACCTTAATGACGCGGCATTGCGACAGTTGGTTGAACTTAATCAGTTCGAATCCAAAGCTGGAAAGGCTTTGTCCTTAAACTTAGTTGAGGGATTTAAAGCCAAACATGTCATCGTTGTAGGTTTGGGCGATACACCGACGACGGATAAAAACTATATCAAAGCTTTAGTTGCTGTTAGTGATGCATTAACCACTGCCAAAATTAAGAGCACCATGATTCAACAAGTTGAGATAGAAGGTTGTGATCAACAGTGGATGCAACGTACCACTGCTAGAGTGATGCAAAATGCAACTTATCAAATACAAAAAGTAGGCGCTGATCAGACTGATGAAAGTCCAGTTGAGAGCATTGCCATGCAATCAGATGCCGACAACGCTCATGAATTAGCACAAGGTCAGGCCATTGCAAATGGCATGGCGCTGACGCGTCATTTGGGTGATTTGCCATCGAATGTGTGTACGCCGACTTATTTAGCAGATACGGCGCAAGCCCTTGCCACAGAATTTGATTTAGACTGTGAAATATTAGAAGAGTCTGACATGTCAGCACTCGGTATGGGCTCATTACTTTCAGTTTCCAAAGGCTCAATTGAACCACCAAAACTCATTAGTTTGAGTTATGTTGGTAATGGCGATGCTAATCCGATTGTGCTGGTTGGCAAAGGTGTTACGTTTGATAGTGGTGGTATTTCTCTTAAACCCGGTGCTGGTATGGATGAGATGAAGTACGATATGTGTGGTGCGGCATCAGTGCTAGGCACAATGCGCGCAGTAGCCGAAATGAAACTTAAAGTAAACTTGACCATCGTGGTGCCAACCGTTGAGAATATGCCCGCGCATAATGCCGCTAAGCCGGGCGATGTGGTCACAAGTATGTCGGGCCAAACTATTGAAATCCTTAATACTGATGCTGAAGGGCGTTTGATTTTGTGTGATGCACTGACTTATGTGGAAAAATTTAACCCAGCAGTGGTGATTGATACGGCAACCCTAACCGGTGCGGTGATTGTGGCACTTGGTAAACACCATTGTGGTGTAATGGCAAATGATCAAGACCTTGCTGATGATTTAATCACTGCGGGTAAAACAGCCCTAGATACGGCTTGGCAGTTACCACTCGATGATGAGTATGACGAATTGCTTAAGTCTAACTTTGCCGATATGGGTAATATTGGTGGGCGTGAAGCCGGCACAGTAACCGCAGCTTGTTTTTTAGCACGATATGCTAAAAACTATCGCTGGGCGCATTTGGATATTGCAGGCACTGCCTGGGTGAGTGGCGCTAAAAAAAGGTGCAACCGGTCGTCCAGTGCCACTATTAACTCAATATATCTTGGATCAGGTTTAAGGATTGTTATGTCAAATTTTGAAAATGTAACGGTTGTAAAAGCTGCCAATATTTATTTTGATGGTAAAGTCACTTCGCGTGTGGTTCAATTCGCCGATGGCTCTAAGAAAACGCTCGGCATTATGATGCCAGGCGATTATGAGTTTGGTACGGATGATAACGAACTGATGGAAATCCAAGCGGGTGAGATGGAGGTGTTATTACCCGGAGAGAGTGAGTGGCAAACTTTTACCAAAGGTACGTCATTTGAAGTACCTAAGAATTCAAGTTTTAAACTACAAGTTAAAGAAGTAACGGATTATTGTTGTTCTTATTGGTAAAGTCTTATATCAATTCCTATCTAACCAGACACCCAGGCCTTGAGCGCAGATTTCTAAATCCCCTTTAAACAGTTTGATTTGTTGTGCTTCGTCTAATATAACACCGTGTTTGATAGAGATACCTAGTAAGTAATTAAGCAGGGATTCTTTAATAGCCTTGTGTCGATTGGGCTGATCTTTTAAAGTGTTGGCAATTTTAACAAAGCCATCAATATGCTGTATCAGCATATCGGCAGATTTCTGGGTGAATTCAATACGGTTAAAGTGCGTCAAGTAGGCGTACTTTGGCTGAAGTATCATCAACTTATGAATGGTATTTTTCCAAACCTCTGGATCAAATTGTACGGGTGTCGTTGGTGGGAAGATTAATTCGCCTTGGTTGGTATCAAACTCACGATAACTAACTCCTAGCGTATCACCAGAAAACAATCCTTTGGATTTTTCATCCCAAATACATACATGATGGCGCGCATGGCCGGGGGTGTCTATAAACTTTAATGTGCGATTACCTAGGGTGATTGTGCCACCATCTTTAGCAATCACTACCCGGTCTTCTGGTGTTGGGATTAAATCACCTAAGAATTGTTTAAAGAACAACTCCCCATACACGCCAATTACCCCAGCACGGAGTTTAGAAGGGTCAATTAAATGATTAGCACCATATTCATGCACATAGACTGTTGCATTGGGTAAATATTTAATGAGTTCACCCGCACCACCCGCGTGATCAAGGTGAATGTGTGTGAGCAATATATAGTCTACATTTTCACGTTTAATATTTTTAGCATCCAGTGTGGCTAGTAGTGTTGGCACGGATAGGTAACAACCAGTATCCACAAAAGCAGCACGACCATTGTCTTCAATCAGGTAAGCAGCGACGAAATCTTTGCGCATGTGTTCAGTATCAATACAAGTAACACCAAAATCAAGATCAAAGTAAATAGGGTTCATGGTCTTATTTTAGACAATAAAAAACCGCCCAAAAGGGCGGTTTTTAACAATTAAGTTAATTGTTTAGAAGTCGCCTTCTGCACCACCATTTTGGATACGAGTAATAACACGCTGAACATCTAGTGCTTTTTCAAGTAAGTACTCAGGTAATGCTGCACCACCATAGATCATCGCATTCATGTCTAATGTGTAAATCCATCTTTGACCTTGCTTATCTTCAATCAACGCTAATCGACAAGGTAAGTAAGCCGAGAATGCATCTGAATGCTCAACCATCGTCATCGCAGTACGCGGTGCACAGTATTGGTAAATTTTAAGGAATCTTTGAGCCTTGAAATCTGCATGTCCTTTTGTTACACCAGGAGCATTAGTTTGTAATTCAACCATTTCTGATAAAGGCAACATGCCTACAGAGCGGATGCCTTCTTCAGTTGCGATACTTTCCATTGCTTCTTCAACATCTTCGTTAGTGACATCATCAGCCACCTTAACACGTACAATTGAGGCCATGGTGATATCACCAGTCTCTAATAAAGTGTTGGCCATTGGCATATAAACTTTAGCCATCGATTCTGGATGTAGTGTTGGTGAGATTACCTCACTAATAATTTTTCCAGTAACGCCATTATATTTTACTTGTAGTGATACGCCGTAATAAATAGCGATTGCACCGACAACCATCAGCACCCATTTAACAATATTAATAATTCCACTCATTTTTTTACTCCCCTTTTTTTAATTAAANTAAAACTAATAAGAACTCCGTATTTTATCACCCATTTTGCTCAAGTGTCAAGCAATACTCTTGCCT
>AJXC01001277.1_pt1 | contig 11894 bp, 17 predicted proteins | sample 404948 | NCBI WGS metagenome assembly AJXC01 (sample SAMN02954314, study PRJNA77837) | marine metagenome | biome: aquatic; feature: Guaymas Basin Hydrothermal Plumes; material: sea water; isolation source: Guaymas Basin Hydrothermal Plumes and Background water depths 1600, 1775... ... | reverse complement strand
TTCAGATTTGACGTGTTCAAGAAAAAGTTTAAATAATAAATAATTAAATATATTTAATCCAAAAATGTTAACTATAAAATTTAAATTATTTTAAAAAAAATATTTGCATAGCTTTGCGATTTAACATATAATTTATCAGAGAATATCCAATGCAGTAATGGTTTTAGACTGCAATCATTAAATAAGCAAATATATTGCACATGGAAAGGAAAAGACCAAATGCAAAAAAGAGTATTGAGTTACTTTATAATAATAATAGTATTAATTATCACTGGATGCACTTCAAGTTCCGGCAATAGAGGAAATGATGGTCAATTTGGATATTGGGCAAAAATTTCCCCATCTTTCAGTAAACCATCAATTTGGCAATGTGCGTGGGGGGAAGAGAATCGGTACCAAAACAAGCAATGTGATTAAAGTACTGGGCCACAAGGGACGATAGGGTTGGTTTTATGACTCTGAAAAATTAGTGGTAGTTACTCACAGGAGATGATGGAGTTGGTTTTAGTGGAATTTATTTTGCTTTCAATTTACCATTCACCAATTTTCCAAAGAAGTTCCCATCTATTTCATATGTCGTTCCGTTCCAAAAGTTGCCATCCTTGAATTCCCCAACATACTTGTCTCCATCAAAAGATGTGAATATCCCCTGACCATTAAATTCCCCTTCCTTGTATTCCCCTTCATACTTGTCTCCATCAAAAGATGTGACTGACCTTGCGAGNAGAATAAGTGTTTGAAGTGGTGATTGAAGGATACCATCTGAATTGTACTTCAGAATGAAGAGAGAGGTTCAGTCGAGTATTCGAGTCACGCCTATGCCGAAGCTGAACCGTGAGCTGCCTCCCCGCTGACGCAGTCCAGATTCGCAAGTGGCAACAGCCTCTTCGGTACTGTACTTGGCACAGTCCGGATGGGTCATGACTCCCGCCTTGCTCATGACAGGCTCCACCGATGTGCAGCCCGTCTGTAGCAGGCCCATTGTCAAAATAAGGAATAGGATACGCATATCGACCTCCCAAAGAAGGTTGTGTGTCAATTGATTCAAAGTTCTGCAACAAGTAGATGTTCACTTAATTGTGCCACTTTTCTTCCAAAGAATTGTTAACGAAAAATTAATTTATAACACGAATAGGTTTGTTTTACAAGAATTGGTAATTTTACTTGGAAGGTGTCTGACTGTGAAACTAAAAAATTGATTTCGGCCATTCCACTTTTCTCTCTGTCAATAATTACAAGTACTATCAAATTTAGTCACTGGGCGAAGATAGCATTTCTGTTCCCAATATATATAAAATTATCCTTTAGTTTCATGGAAATAAATTCAAAGTATTTAGGTATTATTTGCATTGCTTTAGCTCAAGTATTCTTTACTACTCAGGACATGGCAATCAAGTTTATAAGTGGAAATTATGCTTTACATCAGATCATATTGATTAGAGCAAGTGTAGCAATTTTATTCACACTTCTTGTTTTTAGTACCAATTGATGGTGGGTACAAATATCTCCTTAGCAAGCGACTAGGACTTCATCTTTTAAGGGGATTTGGAATTAGTAGTCGCTAATCTTTGCTTTTTTACATCATTAGTTTCTTTGCCACTGGCTGAAGCTGTGGCTATTTTCTTTATTGGACCATTGCTGATTACNTCACTGTCTGTATTACTAATCGGAGAAAAGGTTGGAATGCAAAGTTGGGTAGCTGTTTTTGTGGGACTTATAGGTGTGTTGATAATGCTCAGGCCAGGTTTTGGAGTTTTCAATCCTGCAAGCATGCTTCCTCTAGGTGCAGCACTAGCATATTCTCTGGTTCAGATCATGACNCGTAAAATGGGTGAAGCCGAAAAGGCTTCAACAATGGTCTTTTATATTCAACTGAATCTTGTTTTTTTAGCAGTCTTATGGGCCTTATCTTTGGAGATGGNAATTTAGCCGATCCATCACAACCAATATTTTTTATCTATTTCGGGCCTGGATAGTACCAACCTGGCAGGACTTGATGATCATGTTTGGGATAGGGATGTTTAGTGGATTGGGGGCCTATTTCATCAGCCAGGCGTACCGTATTTCAAAAGCGGGAATAATAGCACCTTTTGAATATGTAGCTCTCCCGTTATCTATTTTTTGGAGTATCACTATTTTTGGAGATTGGCCAGATATAGTTTCGTGGATAGGAATTGTTCTAATAGCTGGATCCGGACTATACGTAGTTTACAGTGAAACTGTTCAAGGCAGAAAAAAGATCTTTACCGTCCAATACCTCGAAACCGTTAAGCCTACTAAAACTATTTAACCTTGGAGAACCTCCAGTGAGAGACACCACTAATTCTTCACATTTCACCAAAACTACCACCCACACCTGACATGGGATTCCGGTAGCTGTCTACTGTCGCATTGGTTTATTCTAAACTTCCAATCTCCAAGAGCCCTTTAATCGTTTCATCACGTAATTCTTTATTAATCATGATGATATGGTTCTCCACGCATTATCGTAAACGCACGATAAAGTTGCTCCAGTAAAATTAATCTCACCATTTGATGTGTAAAAGTCATATCGGAGAGGCGCAACAATTTTACTCCCGAAGGCAGCATTGTTTTGTCAAAACCATATGCACCGCCAATGAAAAAGTTGGCCCTCCGCCATCCGAGTGGTATTTGTTTTTCAAACCATTGAGCCAAACTTTTTGAGGTTTCACTCTTCCCGCTTTCATCCAAAAATATGTTCAATTCAGTAGAGTCCAGGAGTTTCAGTAATTTTTCCGTTTCCTGCCTACGCCACTGATCTGTCGTACCTGAATTATACTTTACCGGCTTAATCTCTTCAAAATCAACCTTGGCGTAATGCGANANTTTCTTCAAATANACTTTAATTCCATCCTGAACAAAAGGCTCCTGCGATTTCCCAATCCAAATTAAGCGGATGCTTCTCATAGGGGCGGCTGTTTCAGGAATCTGGTTTTCAGATAATTAATTCTCATCAGTCGAATGGTATTGCAGACATCAACAAAAGACAACGCAAAAACAATTTCAAAATTGGATTGTGATTGTCACAAAATCCTCTATCTTTTTATAAGGCCACTTGTACTGCAAAACCAATTGCGTAAACACATTTATTAATTTTTCTGTTGAATCTGAATGTCTGAAATCCAAACTAATAATCCTACAAATGCAGGCACAGCACGTGTTCTTGATGAAAANCTCCTCTTTCGCGGAAATTGGGCCGAGATTGTGGAGTTCAGCTATGAAGATGATAAAAACAAGTACGTAAATGGGAAGGATTGCATCGTAAACATCGTGCAGAGGCAGTAATTATAGTTGCCAGAATGCAACCTTCTGGACGATTTATTATTATTCGCCAATTTCGTCCACCAACAAATTCTTATATCCTGGAATTTCCTGCAGGTTTAGTTGATCCTGGTGAATCTCAGGAAACAACTGCAATCCGTGAACTTTTTGAAGAAACAGGTTATGTTGGTACAGTTGAAAACATTAGCCCAAGATTGTTTTCTTCTCCCGGAATTCTTTCAGAAACCGTTTCATTTGTACAAGTTCAGGTTGATGAAAACATCGCAGAGAACCTACAGCCAAAACCAGAAAATGAGCCCGGAGAATTCATAACTGTATTCGTCAAATCTCCGGATGAAATTGCAGAATTTTTCAAGCAGGAAAAGAAGCAGGATGTCCAATTTGATGTTAAACTTTACACCTATTTCATGGTGCAGGGACTTTTGTAAAATTTATTTCAGCAACCTTTCAAATGGGTAATCTTTCCGAAACTGAAATTTCAGAAGATATTTTTGTCGCCAACAATTACTATTGTCCATTCTGCAGATATAAACGGTTCCGTTGTACCGGAAGCATTTTTGACAAGCCCGGAAGCAACCAGTCTTTTTGAAAACTGGTACTCAAAGCAGAGCAACCCCGATGCTGCGGCATCACTCTTAAAGAATCTCAAACAACTTTCTTTGAGCCCCGCCACTCTCCAGGCTGCGTTGTTGTTTTTGCAATATCAGGCAGCCGATGATTTGCCGAAAGAGTTTGAATACAAAACATCAATTGATTCAAAGGGCTCTTTTTCAGATGCATTGCCGCTTTATCACAGGATGCTCAAGGTGCAGCAGTTTCCTGTACGTCCGAAAAATTCTGAGCAGGCTGAACTTACCCTGCGTATGCTGCTGACAGTTCTGGGTGACGTCCAGTTGTTGACTGTGTTCCTGGTGTTGCAGCTTCAGCAATTGGAACAGCTGGATTCCCTGTCTCCGAAAGAGAGAGATGAAACAGCCTGGACTGCTCTGCATGTCCATGCTCCCTTAGCAGGACGTTTAGGAATTTTCTGGATCAAGGCAGAGATGGAGGACCGTGCATTTAGGCAACTGGAATATGAACATTACCAAAACCTGAAGAAAAAAATTGCTCGAAAACGCAGTGATCGTTCAGAAAGTGTTGAAATAATTTCAGAAAAGATCCGTCATATTTTGACAGAGGCAGGAATCACTCATGAAGTCCAGGGCCGTTACAAACGTTTTTACTCGATTTTTCAAAAACTTGAGAAAGTCGAAAACAATTTTGACCGAATTCAAGATTTGATTGGATTTCGAGTCTTGGTAAATGGTATCGATGAATGCTATGCGGCACTGAGTTTTATTCACGAAAACTGGACACCGATAAAAAATCGTTTCAAAGATTATATCGCAAACCCTAAGTCCAACGGATACCAATCTCTCCACACGACAGTCACAGATTCCCAAAATGGTCCCTTGAAATATTTAAGGCCAATTGAAATTCAAATCAGGACACATAAGATGCACCGGATGGCAGAATATGGGGTTGCGGCACACTGGCTGTATAAGGAAAAACGACAACCGTCAAAAGAAAAAAAAGCTGAACAAATTGAAGTGTCACTGGCAGAACAAAGTAAAGCAGAGAGGCATAACGATACAATGCCTCTTATTGATTTGTTTAGTGACAATATCTATGTAATGACTCCTGCAAAAGAAATCCGCGAACTACCACAAACTGCCACACCCGTTGATTTTGCCTATGCAATTCACACGGAAGTTGGTAACCGTATGACCGGCGCAAAGACGAATGGTAACATCACGCGCCTCGACAGTTCCCTGCAAAGCGGTGATACAGTGGAAATCCTTACATCACCGCGACAGGAACCCAGGAAAGAGTGGCTGGATTTTGTGAAAACACGTCACGCCCGCAATAAAATTAAACATGCTTTACACGAGCGTAGCAGAGAAGGAAGACGAAAAGAAGGTTTCGAAATGTTGGAACGGGAATTCAAAAATCACAGTCTTAATCTGAATCGACTGATTCGGGAAGGGCGGATGGAAAAGGAATCACGTTTACATAAAAATCAAGAATTTGAGCACATACTTTTTTCCATTGGCGACGGTTCTATTCGCAGTGAAGAAGTTCGTAGATGGTTTGCCGATGACCCCAGTTCTGTTACTGCCTCAACTCCGGAATCACCGGCACAACCTGAAACTAAAGCCAAGACCAGAAAAAAGAGAGAATTGCGGAATCTCCATCAACAAACAAGATTCTTGTGGATGGAATGGATAATGTCATGACACGTATAGCAAAGTGCTGTTCTCCAGATAAAAGCCACTCCATTCAGGGTTATCTTACTCTGGAGAGAGTGATCACAATTCATAAGTATGGTTGTGCCTATTTACAGAAATTAACTCCGGAAAGGATGGTCAAGGTACGCTGGGGGAACAGAAAGTAGGGCTGTTTTCAATACTTTGAGATACCTGAGGAAATTAAATACTGAACTTGCTGAAATTGGAACCATTCAGTTTAAATCCTTTTAGCAAGCTGTGTNGAAAAATAATTGCCGACTACAGTGGCAGTAAATTATTTTTTCCAGAAAGATGGAAAAAGCAGTACAAGGACAGAGAACATTTCCAACCTGCCAACAAGCATCAGCCAGGCAAGAAACCATTTTCCTGCTGCCGAAATATGAGCATAGTTTTCTGAAGGCCCGACGTCACCAAATCCCGGACCAACATTCATCACTGCTGCAATGACTGAACTCATTCCTGTCTGAAAATCCATAGAATCTAAAAGCACCATAACACAACTTCCACCCAAGACGAGAAATATGTTGGCAATGAAATAACAGATAGATAGATTGACGGCAAACGGATCTATGGCACGCTGATTAAGTAGAATCGGCAGGATTGTCCGTGGCTGAAAAAACATTTTCTTGATCGTTGTTACCATGTATTTCCAGATGATAACAAAATGTACGATTTTAATACCGCTGGTGGTAGAACCTGCACATGCACCAATAAAGCAGACAACATAAAGCAGCATCTGTACTGACTGAGGCCAAAGTTCATAGTCTGCAGTTGTGAAACCGGTAGTGGTCAGCAAAGAAATTATTTGAAAAGAAGCATGGCGCAGTGCATCAAAAAATCGATCATAGGTCCCATTCATCCACAAAATTAGTGTTGATATTCCACAGAAAAAACCAACAATAATGGCATACCAGCGTAATTCAGTATTGATTCGAACTAAATTCCATTCTCCTTTCAGCATGTGGTAAAAAAGCATAAAAGTCATTCCGCCAAGAAACATAAAAATCGTAACAACCCAATCAAAATAAGCATTGCCGTAATAACCAAGACTGCCATTCCTGGGAGAGAATCCTGCAGTGGCAACAGTTCCAAAGGCATGACACAGCGAGTCAAACAGTGACATTCCACCGCCCCAAAGCATCAGTGTTTGCAACATGTTCAGTCCGAGATAAATAGACCAGAGCCAAATCATGGCGTCACGGTTTCGTGGAAGAAATTTTTCTTTGGTTATAACTTGTCCGGGGCTGGACTCTGCACGAAAGATTCTTACTCCAGCCATGCCGTGAGGCAAAAAGATCAAGGTCAGAGTCAGAAATCCCATACCCCCAAGCAGATGAGTTTCGCTACGCCAGAATAACAATCCATGAGGCAGGGATTCAATATCCGTCAGGATAGTTGCTCCTGTTGTGGTGTAACCAGACATCATTTCGAAAAATGCATCTGTGAATGACGGAATTGAGCCGTGAATCACAAACGGCAGTGCTGATACAACGGAAATGATTACCCAACCAAAAACTGCGATGAGGACTGCGTCTCGGAAGCTTAATTCATAATCTCTCGGTGAAAACCACCACAAAGGCAGGCCCATCCCAAAAGCCGCCACTGCAGAAATAAGCAGAGCGCTAAAATCGTTCTCCTGATAAATAAAGGATGTGATGAGGGGAAACAGCAGGGCAATGCTGGTAACCAGCAGCAGTGTCCCCACGACGTATGCTATGGAACGAAAATGCATTTATTTTTTCCAGTTCATTTGGAAGAAAGCACTCCGGGCAGGTGAAACACAAGTCAGCGAATCTTCTGCTTTTGCTTGAAAAAAACCGGACAAGGTTAACAAATCAGATAGACATTGTGCTTAGATTCAGGAAGAACTTTGTTTTGGGTTAGACTTTCATTATTGCATTCATCTTCAGAAGATGGTACATGGACTTCCGGATTATGTAATACATCAGAAATTACCTGNATTATTTTGGAGGTTCTGCTGAATTGTTTAGCAGATGACGTTCATGATAGTATAATATTGTAAAGTGGCTTTCATATTCATTCAACAAAATAATTTTTTCTCTATGAAAGAAGCAAAATCTTCTTTGAAAAGACGTTTTCAGCGCTGGCTGATCACCAAAACGCTCATGCTGCTGATTAGAATTACTGGAAATACTACACGTATTAAAAGCAATAATCAGCAAATACTGAAAACTNCNCTGCAGGAATACGGTAGNGTAATTGTTGCCACATGGCACCAAAACATATATTTCAGTGTCTGGCTTCTGAGAAATCAAGAGCTAACTGCTTTGATCAGCAGCAGCGACGATGGTGAAGTTATTTACGATGTATTTACTCATTTTGGCTACCAGGCAGTACGAGGTTCAACCACTAGAGGCGGAATTCCCGCTCTGAAACAACTGATAAAACTACTTAAGGACAAAACATCAGTTGCTATCACTCCGGATGGTCCACTGGGTCCTCCGGAAAAAATTCAATCTGGAGTCGTACTGCTTGCAAAATACTCAGGCGTTCCTATCATTCCCTGGCACTATGAAGCAAAACATTTTTGGAAGCTTAAAAGCTGGGACAGACACAAAATTCCCAAACCCTTTACTACAATCGTTGAATCATTTGGAGAACCGTTCCACGTACCTAAAGAACTGTTGCCAGAAGAAGTCCCAGTGATTTGCGGTAAACTGGAGGCAATTTTACAAGAGCTTGCGATCAAAACAGGAGAAGAAATTTCAACGTAGAAAAACAAACCATAAAATTACTGCAACTTCAATTAAATAGTAAATTGAAGATCAAAGGCCTCAAAAAATCGATCGACCTCTTCCGGAGCCAAATTGTTGATTCCTGCTGCTGCGGCTCGACCTCCTCCGGAAAATTTAATGCATAATTTTTCTGCACCTTGCGGTTTTGAAATTGGGGCGCGGACACCNACCAGAAAAGTTCCGTCTTTTCTTTCAACCAATAGTGCATGAGCCAGATCCGGGGCTTTCCGCGCAACCTGATTGCTGTATACTCCGGATACACGACGGCACCATGCTTGATTTTGAAACTGATAAATTCTACCTGCAGAAGTTTGTCTTACAGGAAGTTCAGATTCTGCTTTGCCCATGTCATTCCGAAAACCTTCCCGCAACTGATTCAACTCACCGGATGCATAATAAAATTCAAACGGATCAGAAAAAGGCTGCAAAGCTTTATACAAAACTTCAGGTGAAAAGTGCAAATCGTCTATGGTTTCACCATATGCATTGTAATTGATCAGCTCTCCCAGTTCTCGTAATTCTTCAGTTTTTTTTGGATCCAGGTTCAAACTGTCGGCCAACTCATGTGCGGATACATGAAGGTTGTCTCCAAAAGATGCAACTATGGCCCAAAGNNGATATTTNCNTGACAAAAAACGATACTACCAGTATGCTGCTACAAACATCAGGACTCGTATCAATATGTGGATGAAAAAGTGGGGATTCAGGGATTTCTCCTGCAAAGTGGTGATCAAAATAGTGAACAGTATTACCCTGTTTCAATAACTGCAGGAGAGAATCCCGGTTGGCATGAGATGAAATATCGAGAACTGTGAGTGTACTGTCACGCGTGGCAATAATACGTTTCAACAGTAGATTATCACGTTTTACTCCAGTGACAAGGGAACTATTCTGGGGATTGTGAAGACGCAATTGATGGAGGGCGCATATACCATCGGCATCCCCGTTGAAGACGTCAATGTAAGGCATTGAAGCTAAACTTGCTCTTCATTAAATAAAAATTATTTGAGCTATCACGAAGGCAATAAAAAGGAGTACCCCAAATACAGCAATAGAACCGGATGAAAGAAATCGAGCTTCCGAGTTTGCCATCAGTGAATTAAGTCGTTTTTCACTTGCAGGACGAATTGTCCTTGATGAAACTTTCATTGGGTTAATTTTGGGAGGCATATTTTGTTCTGGTTCAAAGCTGAAAATACTCGTTTTTGGTTCTAATTATGAATTTGCAAATTTAGAACCAACTTCCCAAAAACATATAATAAATTAATTCCTTCCCAAATTCCTTAAAGACGGCTTTGACGGTTGCGTAAATAGTGATCAGTTAAAACCAAATTAATCATGGCTTCTACCATTGGAACGGCTCTTGGTAAAACACATGGATCATGACGCCCTTTGGCTTTCAGTTTAACAGCTTCACCTTCACGAGTAACTGTATCCTGTTCGAAGTTAATCGTGGCGGTTGGTTTAAAAGAAACCCGTAAATCAATCTCTTCACCATTTGAAATTCCACCCTGAATTCCACCGGAACGGTTTGTGTTGGTCCGGATAGTTTCATCGCGCATCACAAACGCATCGTTATGTTCTGAACCTTTCAGCTTCACTGAATCAAAACCCAAGCCAAACTCAACCCCCCGTGTAGCAGGAAGTGACATTAATGCCTTGGCCAAATCTGCAGTCAGTTTGTCAAATACCGGTTCACCCAAACCTGCCGGAACATTCCGGACAACTGCCCGAATAATTCCACCTACGCTATCTCCTGATTTACGGACTTCATGAATACGGGCAATCATTGTTTCTGACGCTTCAGGATCCGGACAGCGCACAATACTGGCTTCAATCTTTTGTTCGCTGATGGATTCTTTATCCACTGAAGATTTTATCTCATGGATTTGCTCTACCCAGGCAATTGTCTGGATATTATTCCATTGCTGGAGCAGTTTTTTAGCGATTGCTCCGGCTTGCAACTCTTCCTACGGTTTCACGTGCACTCGAGCGCCCGCCGCCCATCCAGTCCCTGAAACCATATTTTTTGTCGAAAGTGAAATCCGCGTGGCTGGGGCGATACAAATCTTTGAGATGCTCATAAGCATGTGACTTAGCATCTTCATTTAAGACCATCACAGAAATTGCTGTACCGGTGGTTCGCCCCTCAAAAACTCCTGAAAGAATCCTGGCAGTATCACTTTCTTTTCGTTGTGTAGTTATTTTGCTTTGCCCGGGCCGCCTTCTGTCCAACTCATATTGGAGATCATCTTCACTCAACTGCAGTCCCGATGGGCATCCGTCGATGACAACTCCAACTCCTCCGCCATGAGATTCTCCCCAGGTAGTGATACGAAATAAATGTCCGAAACTGTCACCCATTTTTTAACTCAATTAAGAATGCTTAGCTGATTCTGCCAGTGTTTAAGTTATTTCAGCATATCAATTTCACCTATAAGGTGCAAGAGACTTGGTTGCAAAATCTTGCAATTTCAGGCAGTGTACACTACACTTATCTAATGTTTTTTGCTTATCCGATCTAAAAAAATTTTCCGTAAAACACATTTTCTGTGAAGTGAAACAACTACACAAATCTAGCCCAAAATGGATCATGTACAGTTCTATGGGTTTGGAACTGGGATTGTCTGTTGTTGTGGGTTTTCTGATCGGCAGTTGGCTGGATGAGTGGCTGGATACAAAACCCTGGTTTTTGCTGGTGTTTGGTGTTTCCGGGATCATCGCAGGTTACAGGAGTATTTTTCGTTTGGTCAAAAGAGTTCAAGCTGATTCTGAACAGGAACAAGATTCTCCGTCTTCATCCTGAAATTAAATTGCTGACAGCAACTGAAGACAATTCAAATATCAATTCTAAATAGCGGGATTCCAAAAGATAACAGAGATAGTACCGAAAGCATGAACACCGATACCAAACCAGATACAGCTGTCGCTGAAGTTCAGGAAAGCCCTGATACAGTAAAAAAATCCAGCCATATCAAACAGGCTGACTTTTTTCGGAATCTACTTTTGGGCATCAGCATAATTTTAGTTGCAGGAACAGCAATTTTTCAACTTGACCTTATNCCTTCTGTCATGTTAGGATGTGCGGTTATTGGTTTTAATTATTACTGGACTGTAAAGTTTGTCCCAAAAGTTGTTGCTGGAGCGAAAATTGTTCGCACTGGATTTGCTGTTTATACTTACAAAAATTCGCGATTTCAGTAATAGTTTTGTTTGGAGCTTTGACTTACTTGGAATTACCACCAATGGGGTTACTGATTGGACTTTCCAATGTTGCACTTGCTGCAATCGTTTACTCTTTTGTTAGGGTGATGAACCCTCATAAATTTGCATAGATCAAAAAATTTAAAGAATGAACAAACGCCTTGCTCTAGTTAGTATTTTATTAGTAACAGCCACCACTGTTTTTGCTGCCGAAGGTGCATTCACGTGGTCTCATTTTTTGTTAGGCTGGTTAGAACAACCGCTGGTAGAACTTGGAATTGACCCGGTTCCTATGTTGGATTTGCTGATAGTAGCAATCTTGTTGATAGCTTTTGCTTTTTTT
>AJXC01001801.1_pt1 | contig 11910 bp, 11 predicted proteins | sample 404948 | NCBI WGS metagenome assembly AJXC01 (sample SAMN02954314, study PRJNA77837) | marine metagenome | biome: aquatic; feature: Guaymas Basin Hydrothermal Plumes; material: sea water; isolation source: Guaymas Basin Hydrothermal Plumes and Background water depths 1600, 1775... ... | reverse complement strand
GCACACTGGATGGGCTATACCGAATACAAAGAATATGGTAAAGTCAACAACACACCTAAAATGCTAGGTTATCAAGCTGCAGGTGCAGCGCCTTTTATTAAAGGTTCTATGATTGACAACCCTGACACTGTTGCAACTGCAATCCGCATTGGACACCCTCAAAGTTGGGATTTGGCTTGGAACGTACAAAAAGAATCGGGTGGCTGGTTTGATTCATTAACCGATAAAGAAATTTTAGCTGCACAAAAACTACTCACTGAAAAGGAGGGTATTTTCTGTGAACCTGCCTCAGCAGCCTCAATAGCAGGTGCTATGCGTGACATTAAAAGCGGTAAAAATCGAAGAAGGTTCAAAAGTAGTTTGCACCTTAACGGGCCATGGCTTAAAAGACCCTGATACAGCGATTTCACAATGCAAAGATGAGATGATTAACATCAATCCAGTCATGGATGAAGTAAGAGATGCAATTTTAAACAACATGTAATTTCTCTAAGTTTTGCTTAGAGGGTTTTAACTAAAGGAGTGCCGTGAATTATAAAACCATTGATGAAACCATTGGTAACACGCCTTTAGTCAAACTGCAAAGGTTAAATCCTAATCCATCTAATACCATTTTATTAAAACTTGAGGGCAATAACCCTGCCGGTTCTGTCAAAGATCGTGCCGCGTTTAATATGATTACTCAAGCCGAGGTACGTGGTGAAATCACCTCTGGAGATACACTAGTTGAAGCTACTAGTGGTAATACTGGTATTGCACTGGCAATGGTAGCAGCCATTAAAGGCTATACAATAATTCTCATCATGCCCGATAACCTCTCTCAAGAACGCAGAGATGCAATGGCCGCCTATGGTGCAGATCTAATTTTAGTCACTGAAGAACAAGGAATGGAAGGTGCACGTGATTTGGCCGAACAAATGGAAAAAGAAGGTAAAGGAAAACAGCTCAATCAATTTTCCAATCAAGACAACACCAATGCCCATATCAACACAACCGCAGAAGAGATATGGAAAGACACCAATGGTGAAATTACTCATTTCGTTTCAGCCATGGGTACTACTGGTACTATCATGGGAGTTTCTACTAGCCTAAAAACAAAGAACTCAGACATTCAAATCATTGGCATACAACCCGAAGATGGCGCTCAAATTGCTGGTATTCGTCGCTGGCCAGAAGAATACTTACCTAAAATTTTTGACGCCTCCAAAGTAGACTCAACCATTGACGTGTCTCAAGCCGTTGCCGAACAAACCATGCGTGAACTGGCAACACAAGAAGGGATTTTTGCAGGTGTATCAAGTGGTGGTGCTGTTGCCGTAGCAATGGAATTATCAAAAAAATTGGATAACGCCACCATCGTAACCATTGTTTGCGACCGTGGAGATCGCTATCTATCAACAGGGTTATTCAACACTGAGTCATAAATGCATCGATACCTCTCTCATCAATTCCCCAATGAGATTAAAACCTACGCATCACTATTACTAGCCAGCATCACCTCTGTGATTGTCATTACTTTCTTCTTAGAGGTAAGTGATTATGCACAGCATAGTTTTAAAAACCTAATCGGCGCCGATCCTTATTTAAGCTTTATTATTACACCAATTGTTTTTGCAGGCATTGTTTATGTTGCAAAATATTATTGTCATTACGTACAAGGCAGTGGTATTCCACAACTCATTGCTGCGACTGATTCACGCAATAAAAGTATTCGTGAGCAGTTACTCTCGTTCCGAATCGCCTTAGGCAAGATTGGCTTTATTTTTTTAGGAATGCTGGGTGGTGCGCCGATTGGCATTGAAGGCCCAAGCATTCATATTGGCGGTTCTATTTTTTATGGCTTTAATCGATTCATCAAACTTAACCGTAAGTTTTTAATTCATGCTTTAATTGCCATTGGCGGTAGTGCCGGGCTTATTGTCGCCTTTAATGCACCGATTGCAGGGTTCTTATTTGCTTATGAAGAGATTGGCCGAAAACTAAAAAAACAAGCGTTAATACTGATTGCCATCATGAGTGGCATTGTCTATCTATTTGCCATTATGTATCGTGGTGATGCAAATTATCTAACCAACCTTTCTGCTTACTCACTCGAGCTAACGTTAGTTTGGCAGTTATTACCTTTGGCTATTTTAGCGGGCATATTAGGCGGGTTGTTTTCAAAAACTACCTTATTTCTCATCAACAAATTTATTACTCACAGCAAACTTAAAGTCATCACCATCGCTGTGGTTCTTGGATTTATTATTGCCAGCTTTAATTACTTATCTACTGGTCAAATTGCAGGATCTGGCAAAGATGAAGTGCTGTTAATGTTGGGCGGTACAGGTTTGGGCTTAGACTTTGTTGCTATGAAGTACTTTGCTACGCTTACTTCACTTGCCTCAACCATTCCAGGCGGATTATTTATGCCAAGTATTTCAATCGGTGCGGGCATCGGCTCAGAGGTTGCTAGTTTTTATACGCAGATTGACGCTCAAGTGATTATCATCATGGCAATGATCGCTTACCTTAGTGCGGTGATTAGGGCGCCATTAACATCAGTATTTGTCATCCTAGAAATGACGACCACACTACACTTACTGATCCCAGGACTCATGATTGCCTTTATCGCCAATTGGATATCAAAGCAAATTTTTGCACAGCCAATCTACGAAGCTTTGGCCGATAATTACCTAAAACTAACAGGTAAGTAGTTAAAAAGGTCTAACCACCACCAAAACAATAATAGCCACCAGTATCAATACTGGAAACTCATTAAACCAACGATAAAACACATGCGAACGCGTGTTTTGATCTGCCTTAAAAACACTCAACAAATGCCCACAATAAAAATGATAAGCAATCAAGATACCTACCAATACTAACTTAGCGTGTAGCCAATACTGTCCAGCATAGGCTTGCCATGCATAATCTTGCAGCATCCACACACCTAAGATAGTCGCAATCACAAAACTTGGCGTCATAATGCCGCGGTAAAGCTTGCGCTCCATCACTTTAAAACGTTCAACACTGACTTTATCATCACTCATAGCGTGATAAACGAACAAGCGTGGCAAGTAAAACAACGCTGCAAACCAAGTGATAACACTAATAATATGAAAAGCCTTTATCCACAACATACAATTCCTAACAATAAATACAGTTGCTCACCATTATAGTGCACCTCTAGTAAAATAAAGCGAAACTAACCATCCCCTTTAAGAACTTGAAGAAATACCGCGAAATCCCATACAACTATACTTCATTCTCAGACAAGGAAGTGGTGTGTCGTTTTTTAGGTGAAGAGTCGTGGGAATTACTCAATCAATTACGTGAAAATCGCAACACCGGTCGCAGTGCTAGAATGCTGTTTGAAGTGCTGGGTGATATGTGGGCAGTCAACCGAAACCCTTATTTACAAGAAGACTTAATTAAAAATAAGCGTCGCTGGAAGGCACTCACTGAAGCCCTTTACTCGCGCCTTAATCAAATTCGCACTCGTGCTAATGGCAACAAAAAAGTCTTAACATTACTTGATAGTACCGACCAAGCTGTTGATGGCTTTAAGCATTGTCTGAGTGAATTTAAAGACAACAAACAACGCATTAAAAAAGCCTTACTTAAAGTCACACACAATAACAACATTCGCTTTGATGCGCTATCGCGTTCATCGCATGCAACTGATGCAACCGACTGGCGTGTCGAATATCCGGCCGTCGTCATTACCCCAGATACCGAACTTGAAATTGCCAAGATTATTAAAACTTGTATTGAACTGGGTTTAACCATTATCCCTCGTGGTGGTGGCACGGGTTATACCGGTGGTGCCATTCCGCTTAATACTCAAACAGCCGTTATTAATACTGAAAAACTCAACTTTATTGGCAACGTTCAAGCTCAAGATGGTTTGCATTCAATCAACGTAGGTGCGGGCGTTATTACCAAACGCATTAGCGAGATAGCATTTGCCAATAATTTAGTTTTTGCAGTGGATCCAACCTCACAAGATGCATGCACCATTGGTGGTAATGTAGCGATGAATGCCGGTGGCAAAAAAGCCCTGCGCTGGGGCACAACCATTGATAACTTACTGTCCTGGAAAATGGTGATGCCTGATGGTAACTGGCTACAAGTCAAACGCCTAGATCACAATCAAGACAAAATCCAACTTTTAGATCAAGTCAGCTTTAAGATTCATCACTTGAAGAAAGACGCTAAAACGCTCAAAAAAACTGAAACCTTGACCATTGACACAAAAAACATGCGCAAAAGTGGCTTAGGAAAAGATGTGACCAATAAGTTTTTAGATGGTCTACCCGGTATTCAAAAAGAAGGTTGTGATGGTTTTATCACCTCAGCTGAATTTATCCTTCACCAGCCACTCAAACATATCAATACTTTATGTTTAGAATTCTTTGGCCACGATTTAAACAAAGCAGTGTCTGCCATTGTAACCATTAAAGACAATGTTGATGGTAGTGATGACGTTGACTTAGTAGGCATGGAACACCTCGATGCTCGCTACGTTAAAGCCGTGCATTATACTACCAAGGCCAACCGTGCAGAGCTACCAAAAATGGTACTTTTAGTCGATATCAGTGCCAACAATCAAAGCTCATTAGACAATCAAATCGAACAAATTATTAAGCTAATCCAAGACCGTGAAGGCGAATGCTTTGTGGCTAAATCACTCAACAAAAGGCAAACATTCTGGAAAGATCGAGCTAATACTGCAGCCATTGCCGAACACACCAATGCCTTTAAGATTAACGAAGATGTGGTTATTCCACTTGATAAACTTGCCGATTATAGTAACGGCATTGAGCACATTAATATTCGCCTTTCCATTGAAAATAAATTAGCTACTTTAAAAGCAGTTAAACAATACTTCCAAGGCATTGCCCCAGACAGCACCCTCATTAAAGACAAAATTGAAAACGCCCTTTTATTGCTGAATGAAGTCAATAATGAATGGCAAAACTCACTGGATAATTTGGATCAAAACAATATTTTTAAAGCCATTCAAACGGGAGAAAATGTTATTTCATACATTAACTCGTTTGCCAAACCACTCAACGATCTACTCATGGGTGATCTATTCATTAAAATCCGTAATCAAGTCAAAGACATTCATACAGAATACCGCGAAGTCCGCCTATTTGTAGCCACACACATGCACGCCGGTGATGGCAATGTACACACCAATATTCCAGTGCACTCACACAACACTCAAATGTTGCACAGCGCCGAAACTGTGGTTGATGAAATCATGATTTTGGCTTCAAACCTTGGCGGTGTAATATCAGGTGAACACGGTATTGGACTGACTAAATACCAATATCTGTCGGATAAGTTTAAACAAGAATTTATTGAATACAAAAACAAAATTGATCCAAATGGTCACTTTAATAAAGGCAAACTCATGCCTGGTAGCGGGCTTGATAACGCCTTTACCCCTTCACTACGTTTGGTTGAACAAGAAGCGCTAATTTTTAGAAAGCAGTGAAATTGGTGAAATTAACGACATGGTGAAATCTTGCCTGCGTTGTGGNAAATGTAAAGATGTGTGCACCACTCATGTACCAGAAGCCAATCTTTTGTACTCACCCCGAGACAAAATTATCGGTACCAATCTNATNTCNGANGCNTTCCTCTACGAAGAACAAACGCGTCGAGGTGTTTCGATTAATCATTTTGATGAATTTAACGACATTGCCGATCATTGCACCATTTGCCATCGTTGCGAGGCGCCTTGCCCAGTCAACATTGATTTTGGCGATGTGTCCATTAAGATGAAAAATATCTTAGTTAAGCAAAAACAACGTCATACCAACATCGCTGCTAAAGTTTCCATTGCTTATCTGAACATGACCAAGCCTTGGCAGATTAATCTCACCAAAAAATTACTAATCGATTTAGGCTACAAAGCACAGCACATCGCTTCAAGGTTAAGTAAACCATTGTTAAAAAAACAACCCAACAAAACCGTAGGTAATCCAAGCGCTTTAACACAACTCATTACCATTTTAGACAAGCCATTACCAACCGATACCGGCATGGCGCCACTACGCAGTCTATTAAACATCAATGATGTAGGTACTATTCCAATTTTGGCACACCCCGACAAATCCAATGCCGATTCACCCAGTGTGTTTTATTTTCCAGGCTGTGGTTCTGAACGCTTATATTCAAAAATTGGCTTAGCCACCATTGCCNTACTTTATCATCAAGGCGTTAAAGTCGTACTACCGCCGAGTTATTTATGTTGTGGTTATCCACAAGCCAGTGCTGGCAACGAAGCTAAAAGTAAGGCAAATTTCCACTGATAATCGCGTCTTATTCCACCGCATGGCCAATACACTTAATTATCTAGATATTAAACACGTGTTAACTTCATGTGGCACCTGTATTGATCAACTCATGACGTATGAACTCGGCGACATATTTAAAGATTCTCAACTCACCGACATCCACGAATATTTATTAGAAAACAACGTCAAGCTTGACAACACGGATGAGAAATACCTCTATCATGCACCGTGTCATGATCCAATTAAGAGTGGTGATTCTGCTGATGTAATTTCACAAATTATGGGCTCTGACGTTACTAACAACGACCGCTGTTGTGGTGAAGCAGGCACCTTTGCAGTGGCGCGTGCTGACATTGCCAAACAGGTAAAGTTTAAAAAAGAAAAAGAAATTCAAAAAGATTTGACAACACTGATTGGCAAACCAAAAGCCAAACAAGGCATTAAGATGCTAACCACTTGCCCTGCTTGTCGCCAAGGCTTATCACGCTATCAAGCGTCCACGGGTATTGAGCCGATTTATCCCGTTGAAGTGATGGCTGAACAAATCTTGGGTGAAAACTGGCAGAAAGACTTTATTAATTCTGTGGCAATTGAAAAAGTTTTACTCTAAAATCATGTCCGGTGATAAACCTAAAACTTGAGAAGAATTTTTTTACACAAGGAGATATTATGAAAAAAATACTAATTACGCTTTTTGCGTTATTTTCAATCAACGCTTTTGCAGGCAATGCACAAAGCATTGCTGACGCATTTAACGCATCATCAACCCCTGCAGAGTTAGTTAAATCAGGCTGGGCGCTTAACGATGGTGGTAAAGGCTACAAAGTACTACAAGTCATTGTCAAAGGCTCAAACAAAGCGGCAGAATTACACATTGATAACAATGGCAAAGCAGCAGCAGCTTTTGATAGTGCCAAAACAACTGAGCTTAACGCTGATGTTGATTACCAAATGACAGCTACAATGGAAGATTGGGCATCAATGGGTACTGGCGAATCTGGTCCAATGTATCACATGACATTCGGCGGTTTATCTTTCGAAGGTCCGATGGGTGAAGCCATGAATAACATGGGTCCATTCGCTTCTTTCTTAATTAATATTGGTAAAAATATCTAAGACGTGTAAGTCATATCAGTGCTGGCATTATCAGCTAGCACTGACATACACCCAGGCTTGTGCGCCTGATTTCATCTTGCCCATTACCCGCTTATAATCATCAACTTCATATTCGTCTGATTGCGCTAATTCTTGTGCAGTAATCTCAAATACCATACCATCCACTTGATCGGTATCATTACCAGTCGCCATCGCAATAGGATGATGACTTTCACCACTCAATTCAACCACACCGGTATCTTTAATCTCAACCATTTCAAGTTGATAACCCAATAGCTGATCTTTAAAACCGGTTAATTCTCGACCAAATGTTTTAAACTGTACGGCTGTATCTTGCAAAGTGCCATAAGAAAAAAGTGGTTCTATATCTTGCAATTAAAAAATTACTAATGCTCTGGTGTACCCTGCCACAACATACTGTATCCCACTTCATAAGTGTTGTCACAATAAGTCGCCAATTGAGAAAATTTATCATTAAACAATTGATCGGCATGAGAAGCTTCATGCTGTTCAAACGACTGCCAATAGGTAACAATAACCAAATCACCTGCGTTTTGATCTACGCGTTTATTGTCAGCTTTGCTTGGATCTTGAACCGAGCCTTCTGCTGAAATAAAGCCATCATTTTTAAAAACTTGGCCACCAATAAAGCCACCATTATCATCGCCATAATTATTCTTAACAATATTACACATCTCGCCAAGTAACAACTCAACATCTTCAATGGTGTATTCATCTTTAAGATCAACAACATTAAACAACATCTTACAGCCAAAGGGTACTTCAATCGGGGCAAACATAATACATCTCCATAATAATTTAATAATTGATTATGGCTTATTATAGTGTCTAAATATTTAAAAGGAATAACCCTTGCGGGGTATAACTACAATTTCGGAAATAATGCAAATGGGTTATTTTTTAGCCTCTCCCAGAGGACTGCTTTGTACCGCCTGGCCAACACTCAAAACAATGAGTTTATCCATATCAATCAGCCGCGCGTAAGCTTTTTGAATGTCTTCGGCACTAATATCCTTGATTTTGTCGGTAAAACTACTTAAATAATCCAGTGGCAAGTCGTAAAATCCAATAATGGATAGATAAGTGAGGATATTGGCATTGCTTGCGGTCTCTAGAGCGAAGCCACCGATGATATTGTCCTTGCCATCTTGCAGTTTTTGGGCATCAATCGCATTATTTCTGAAATTTTTGAGCGTCTCAATAGCGATATTTTTTGCCTCAATAGCTTGATCATTTTTAGTTTGCAAACGCATCATGAAAAAACCATTCGATTGCATTTTGGTAAAATAACTATAAGCCGAATACGCCAAGCCTTTTTTTCTCACGAATTTCATCACTGAGGATTGAGGTAAGTCCGCTACCGCCAAAAATATGATTACCTAAATACAAAGGATAATAATCAGGATGCGAGCGATTAATACCAGCTTGACCGATGAGTAAGTGCGTTTGTTTTGATGGGAATTCGATGTGAATGGTTTGCGGTTGCTCGAGCGGTAATACGACTGAATTGGCTTTGGCTTTTTGTCCAACATTTAGTCCATGAGAGATCTGTCGTGCAATTTGCTTGGCCTTGACTTTACTAATGTCACCCACCAAAGCAATGGTGAGATTTTTAGCCACATAAAACTGTTGATAATGCTGCTCTAAATCTTGCAATGAAATTTGATTAATGCTTTTTTGTGTGCCAATTTTTGGATGTGCATAAGGATGGTCGACAAATACTGCTTTATCAAAAGCAAGCGATGCAATATTGGCAGGTGATTGTTTGCCAGCCTCAATGGATCGTAAAGTTTGGCGTTTTTCACGCGTGAGATATTTTTGTTTAAAACTTGGTTGGGTAATCACCTCGGTAAAAGTATCAAGCGATTTTTTTAAGATCGATTGTCGCGTTAATGTACGCAACGACACAATCGACATATCTTTAAGTGAACTGGTCGAGAACTGTGCACCGACTGCTTCAAACGCATTAATGATTTGCTCTTCATTGTGATATTTAGTCGCGGTACCGAGTAGCGCACTGGTAAGCGATGCCAAACCAAATTGATCGCCATCTCTGGAAGCGGCGGCATCAAAATTAAGCGCGATATCGAGTATCGGCAAACCTTTGGTTTGTGCAAAAAACACTTTAGCGCCCTCAGGGGTTGTCCAATGTTGAATATCAAGCTTAGCTTGAGCAGAGCTTGCAAATAATAACAATAAAACTAAAACTCTCACTTGATCTCCTGAGGAATGAGCTCAACCGAATTGGCGGCATCAAAATTAAGATAGTGTTTGGCAATTGCTGAAACATCAGTTGCACTAATACTGTTCATGTTGTCCACATAAGTGAACATCTTATCAATGCCTAAACCCACCGTTGAAAGCATACCTAAATAGTACGATTGGGTGGATATTTGATCTTGCTCAAAGATAAAATCAGCCTCGAGCTGTGCCTTAGTACGAGACAACTCCCCTTGAATAAAATCAGGGTTATTGATTAACTCAACCACTTGGGCTTTAATAGCTTTGAGCACCGTGTCATTACTCACACCATTAGCCGGAATAAAGCTAAGCGTAAATAAGGTGTCATACTTATCATACAAACGATAGCCTACGCCGATACTTGAGGCGATTTGTTGATTTCTAATGAGCGACTTAGATAAGCCATTATCCAGAACATACGCCAGCATTTCGAGCTTGTAAGGGGTGCTTTTATCTGTGGCAGTTTTTAAACTCGGTGCAGGAAACGACAACACGTAAAACGGCAACTCGGCTTTAAGCTTTAAGACACGTGATTTAGCTTTGAATGTGATGGCGGATCTTTCCGATGGTTTGATGTTGGGATTAGATGCATAATCACCAAAATATTGTTTTGCTAAATGAATGACTTCAGTTGGATCTACATCGCCCACCACGACCAATGTGGCGTTATTAGGGGCGTAATATTTCTCATACCAAACTCTAAGGTCATTTAAGCTATAGGTTTCTATGTCTTGTTGAAAACCAATCACTGGTGAGTGATACGCGCCTTTTTCATCAAACGAGATCAAACGTAGATTTTCATAAACTTTTGAGTTGGGTTTGTCTTCTACGCGCATACGTCGCTCTTCAATCACCACTTGTCGTTCTTTAGTGAGTTCTTGATTAGAAAAAGTAAGATTACGCATACGATCTGCTTCCATCTTGATGGCTAACTCGAGTTTCGACTTGTGCATTTTTTGATAATAAGCAGTAAAGTCTTTTGAGGTAAAGGCATTTTCATCGCCACCATTCCTGGCAATAATTTGTGAAAACTCGCCTGATTTGTAAGTGCGCGTACCCTTGAACATCATATGCTCTAACATGTGTGAGACGCCTGTTGTAGGGCGAGATTCATCACTAGCACCAACTTTATACCAAAGCTGGGAGATAAACACCGGTGCGCGCTGATCCACCTTAACCACAATCTTTAACCCATTACCTAGAGTAGCCTGAGTAATGCCTTGATTAGACAAGTGATTACTTGCCAATGCAAATAAAGAATGAGACAAACCAAAGAATAGTAAAATTAACGCTTTCATAGACTTCATAATTATAGAGAAAACCGTTGTTTAATTTTTTTTAAAAAAGATAAATCTAATCAATCGGACAAATCCGCCTCATTAAAGCAACGATTAGTCAAATCCAGACAAAAATTGGGTTCTGGCCTATCGAGTTTGCTACTCGGTAAAAAAGAAATCAACGATGATTTACTTGATGAACTAGAAACGCTACTGATTACTGCAGATATTGGCATTAATACCACTGACAAGGTGTTAAAAAGTGTACGCAAAAATGCCTCACGAAAAACACTGAAAGACTCAAACAATTTGTATCAATTTTTAAAAGATGAATTATCCAAACTACTGATTAAAGATAATCAACTAGATACCGATATTAAGGGAACTTTTGTGATTTTAGTCGTGGGCATTAACGGCGCTGGAAAAACCACCACCATTGGAAAATTGGCTAAATTGTTTCAAAATCAAGGGAAATCAGTCATGCTGGCTGCAGGTGATACTTTCCGAGCAGCGGCGGTTGAGCAGCTTAAAGTTTGGGGTGAGCGTAATGAAATACCGGTGGTTGCCCAAGATACTGGCGCTGATGCGGCTTCGGTAATTTTTGATGCATACGAATCAGCGCGTGCTAAAAATATTGATATTTTGATTGCTGATACTGCCGGAAGATTGCACACGCAAGGCAATCTGATGCAAGAGTTAGAGAAAATCAAGCGTGTACTCAAAAAATACAACGAAGATGCCCCACATGAAACCATGCTGGTGATTGACGGTGGCTCGGGGCAAAATGCCATCAATCAAGCGGTTGAGTTCAATAAAGCAATTGATCTCAGTGGTATTAGCATCACCAAACTTGATGGTACCGCCAAAGGCGGTGTGTTGTTTGCCATCTCTGATGAGTTGAAGCTACCTATTCGCTACATTGGTGTGGGTGAAGGCATTAATGATCTTAAGCCGTTTAAGGC
>AJXC01001351.1_pt1 | contig 11964 bp, 13 predicted proteins | sample 404948 | NCBI WGS metagenome assembly AJXC01 (sample SAMN02954314, study PRJNA77837) | marine metagenome | biome: aquatic; feature: Guaymas Basin Hydrothermal Plumes; material: sea water; isolation source: Guaymas Basin Hydrothermal Plumes and Background water depths 1600, 1775... ... | reverse complement strand
AGGAACCCAGGTTCTCATTGCCACTTTAGTGGTGCAGCCTGTAAAATACAGGAGCATAATTAGTGGAAAAATAATTTTTGTTGTTCAAAAAAATTTGCTTCATAATATTTTGTTCTGCAAAGCACCTAAAGCTTCAATGACATTGCTGTTTGCTTCATCCAACCGCAAAGCTTCCTCATACAACTGGATTGCAATTCTAGGTTCGCCCAATGCTTCGTAGCAAATCCCCAGGTTGTACAGATTCTCTGCGGACTTATCTTCGGTACTGGAAATAATTTCTTCTATCTTCTCTTTTGCTTTCATCACCCTGGCTTGTTTAAGGTAATTTACTGCAACTTCATCTCCACCACTGTCAATCGTCCTTGTAGCTAAAACGGTATAACGTGCAAACTTGGGAAGAATCATGTTGGAAATTTGCAGGGCCAGGCGATATGACATATTGGCAGAACCATTCGGCAGAGTTCCAAGCGTTTCATGGTTTAATGCTAATAGAGGCAAATTACCTATNTTTTTCCTCTTTGCTGCGTTCATCTCCATTAAAAAACGATAGAAAATTTCCATCAACCGACTGAGTAAAACTACCTGGAACAAAGCCGCTTCCCATAGAAACCACTGAAATTTCTGAGAAAGTTTTCAGCAATCTAATTTTTCCACCACTAACCTTTACCAGTTCTCCTGTCATGTAAATCGAAGCAGTTCTGGTTTGGTAAGGCTCGGTAATTTTGCGGTCCTGAGAGATATGTTCCACAGTTTTCCATTTCTTCCCAACTTTTCTTGAAGTTCGTCTTGAAAAACTTTTGACTCTCTCAAATTGTCCGTTCTGAGTAACCACACGAACAGCAATTTTTAGATTCAGTACTGCATCAATTTCTTTGATACTCATCCCACCGACAGGTTTGATAGACTTCAATTCATCGCTGAATATTNTGCTGAACTCAGCCAGGTCCACAATGTTGTAATCAGAAAAACGACTTAGATTGGATATCAGGGAAAGTTTAACAAATTTTTCCAGCCCCTTCGTTTCCANATTTTTCTGNNTNACGGTCCAATTACCTAGTTGGTCATTCATGGTTAGTTCATCATTCTGCAAAATCCGAACATCACCAATTGCAAGAGTCCTGATGGAATTCAGTTCGACTGAAGGCGAAATCGAAGTACTGAACTGGAACTTGTCAGTACAGGAAGCTAATCCAAAGATTAAGATCAAAGGAAGAATTTTAAGAATTTTCAATCCACTCATCGGGCTACTTGCTTATAAATCATTGTTGATGCAGTCATAAAAAGTCCAAAACCGATGTCATTTCGAGCGATCCGATAAATCTTATATAAGTAACCACACTAATATCATTAAGGTTTCTCACTACAGTCGAAATGACTGTGCGGACATCAAACTTTCACAAAACAGTCATTGCTGTACAGGAAAATGCTTTTTAACTGAAGCTTCTGCTAATTGTTTGAGGGCGAATTGCCGGTTATTTTCATTTAAAATAACACTGACTACCTGATAACCTGCTGCAAGTCGTTTATCTGTACTAGCACCGCTAAAAAACGATTTGGCTTCTTCATCGGGGTTCTTGAACTCCACTCGTGTCAAAATGTTTCTGTATACTGTCCCCCTGTCACCATTTACTTTGGATGAAGTAAAATTGGAAGCAGTGATTGAACTTCTAAGCAGCTTGGGATTTTCAGACAGCTCAATGAAATACAAGTTTGTGTAAGACATGACCGAATCCTGTTCCCAATGCAAATGTTCCAGAACATCCCTGCTGCTGGAGAAACCAGGTGAGCGGCTGCTCAAAGTTTTAAGGTGTACATTCCTTCCGGACTGCTTTGTACTTCGACTCCAGATGTCGCCAACTATCCAGAGCGATCCTTTATTGTCTCCCAATTTAGGTAAAGGAGTTCCGGACTTGAGTACAATAACTTCATGGACTTTCATGTTGGACAATTGATCTGCCAACTCATTAAAGAAAAACTCTTTGATTCCAAGAGTATCATTTTCCGCACTGATATAATCTTCATGCAGGATGATACGTTTCAAAGTGGTTTTCAGCGGCTTTATTCCGGACTCAGGCCTCTCATATCGTATGATATTAACACATGCAGTAGTTGTCAGTACAACCAGGCTGATTCCCAATATTTTCAGGGTTTTCATCAAATTCTTTGATTTCTTAGAAATAATTTTGAGAGGACAGTTTAGCAAACCTCATTGAACAAATTATAAATTGTGTTCATCTNATTAAATTTAAATTTTTTCACTCAAATTGTCCCGTAGAAACTACTTGTGGGAAACATGGATTTAATTCTTTTTGAATTAATTTTTGTGGCTGCTAAATTAGTTATCGACAAAATTAGGTATTCTTGAAATAGTTTGCCTCTTGTCATACCGGACTTGATCCGGGATCAAGATACCAATTCAGGTTGAAAACAAGATTTGAAGCAATTCCAATGGACTCAGCGAGTCGGTTCATTCGGCAGATTTTTGTAACCTTGAGAGTTCAGTCTGGCCGTACCATTGTGAAGATTGTGTTTGAGTCCACTTCCGTGTAGTCGTTGTAACCCAGCCGTCCAAGCGGACGCATCCGACCCACGTCCACCAAACCTTCTTCCGTGATCAGGTCATCCTTGATGTGGATACCAATGACTTCCCCAAAAACCACCACATAGCGGTCCTCGTCACCCCAGTTCGGAAGGTCAACACTTTTGACATGCCTGCACTCCAGGTGAACAGGGGCTTCCGCAACCCAGGGCACGTCTACCAGCCGTCCCGGCTGCGACATCAATCCCGCCATTTCCAATTCGTTTACGTCCTTAGAAACCGAGGCTGAAGTCTGGTTCATCTTTTCGCGGTTTTCCCAAGTCACAAGGTTGCAGACGAACTCCCCGGTTGCCTCTACGTTGCGTAGTGAATCCTTCAGTCCGTCCTCTCCGCTCCCTGCTCCGGAGGCAAACATCACAGTGGGGGGGCTGTAGCAAACAGCGTTGAAGAAACTGTACGGAGCGAGGTTGACCACCCCTTCCGGATCACGGGAAGTTATCCAACCGATAGGACGGGGTATCACCAAACTGTTGAAGGGGTTTTTCGGAAGCCCGTGATTCTTCTTGATTGGTTCATAAAACATTATTACACTTTAGTTGAGGATTGTGAGGAGCCGGGAAAATTGCCTTAATATTTTTTTCTATCTACCCCCCAGATATTGTTGGGGCAAAGCTAATTCAGGAGACATGATGTTAATAATTTTTGTATTTAATTTAGTGTCATTACTGCAAAGTGTAACACACTACCGTCATACCTCAATCTGAAAAAACCCCATTTACTTTGTTATCAAAAACAATAAAGCCGATCCGCTCCACATAGGAAACGAATCGGCTTTTTGTAAGGTGGTATTTCTTTGGAAATCTAAATTAAAATCCCCGGATTTCAAATAACGAGTGTTCAACAGCATTCCGGATACGCCCACTGTCATGCTGGCTATAGCTTTCCAGCATTTCAATTCCAGACTTTGCTTTGAGNANACCCAAAATCCTGAATCAATCTTTCAGTGACCAATAATTCTCCGGTTTTCTTTTGCTTTTGAAGGGCGGTAATAGTTGCTTCAACTGCATTTCTTCCAAGGTGTCTCATGGCTTCCATTACCTGATCTGCAATTTCTTCATCTGCAAGATATGGTAACATCAAAGTAGCAACTCTTGGATTTTTTACACTTCGAAGGATATCAAAAGTGTCTCGATTATCAAAGAATGAACGTCCCTTGAGGAGTTTACTGATCGAGTCCGCAATTTCTGGCCCGACAGCAATCAGCAAGTCCTTGTAGTCTGCACGATTAGAGCCCTGGCTGGAGTCATAGCGGGACACAATCAAATCCAATCCGGGTTTTCCATAGGATTTGAATGCATCTGCTAATGCACGCACCATATCTGAATTGGATTCCGTAACCAGATCAGCTAAGTCTTCCATCGCAGGTTCATACTGTAAACCTCCTAAATTACGTACGACTTCTCGGCGAACCCGATCATCCGGTTCTCCCAATCGTTGATGTAAAGCTGGGCCAGCTTCAGGTCCTCCAATTTTACCGATCAGCTTAACTGCTCGTAAACGAACTTTTGGACTGTCGTCTTCAAGCAAAGAAATGGCCATCTCCAAAGCTGCCTGTTTTTCGCCTTGGCGGTGCAGGGACTCAGCTTTTTCGATACTGGCACATCCTGTNATAACGAAAATGATCAGCATTAACCAAATCATTTTGTGTTTAATCGCACGCATTATATCTCCTTTTTTAATTTCTAGTGTTTTGCAAACTATCAACATGCAATAAAGTAGATAATTATTAAACTAATAACTGTAGTTTACTCCTCATCTGGAATCCGCACAAAAACGAGATCTGTTAAATCTGGAGCGACAATAGGTTCTTTTGTATTGATTCCTTTAGAGTCAAATATTTCCATAATTTTATCACCAAGATCTTCCGATTTTCCCGCATAACGTACTATGATCGTAACAATCGTCGGTACTGAATTGTCGAAACTGATGTAACGAAAATCATCACTTTCAACTTGTTTCAGTTTTGTCCTTAGACTACGTGCCTCTTTACTTTTGAAATCCTTGAGCACCAATTCGTAAGGTTTGAGAGGATTCCCACCAACTGAGATTGTAGACATTTCTTTGATTACTTGAGGAACAAACTCTTTCTGCATGTCGACGTAGGAATCCTTGACGAGACCGGTGATCATTGACGAAGTAATAACGCTTGGTCCACCCCGCCGCGCGACGTTGATCACTGAGTTGGCAAAGGCACCACCTCGTCCGGTGGAGATGTTTTTCGCCGTGACGTTTAGTGAAAGTGCTATATCACCTTTGATGTTTCCGCTGACTGCGAAAATATTAACTTCAATCACAACCTTAGCTAGTTGTCGGAGCAGGCTGATTCCTGTCGTGTAAAATTCTTCCGCATTTTGAATCTGAGTATTAAGCAATGCTTTATCTGCCGGACTTCCGGAAACTATTGCCATGAACTGTTCTTTGGAAATCTTTCCAAACTGTTCTTTAAGTTTTTCATCGGTTTGTGCCGAAGTAACAGCATTACGAAAATCCATTGCTCTCAAACCTCGCTGATTCAAATCTGTTTGAATCTGGTTCATCATGGACTCTTCAATATCCTTGAACGTGAATCCAGACGCAGAAAGATCGATGTCTTTCTTGCTCGTGATTACCACCACGAGCGAACTGGCACTGTTGTTTATAAGTTTGAGATCTTTCTGTAGGGCAACAAGAACTTTCTGGCGATCAACCTTGTGGGCAGAATCTATTCCGTAATATTTGCCACCGAAGATTTTTTTCTCGTCATTGACCTCACTGCTGACAATATACTTTTGGATATTTTTTGAGAGATACTGTTCAATATCTGCAAATTTATTGTTGTAATCTTCATCAGCCAATAATTCGCGTACCATTTCATCAACTGCCTGCGCACCGGCGATTTCCATTGCTTTGGCTTTTGCCGCACGAATATCGTTACGCTTGATGAAAGCTTTGGCCTTTACCCTGATTACACGTACACCCGGTGAGTCCTCTTTCAAATTAACACGGCCTGAGAGATCGGCAAGTGTGAGAAAATTTTCGGGTTTCGGTTCCGCTTTTTTGGCTGCACAACCGCTGAACAACAGAGCCAGACCAAGTATGAATGACAATAAGAGGTTTAGTTTTCGCATTTAGACTCCTGTTTTATTAAGGTGTTTGAACAATAATCTCGCAATCAATAATGAAAAGTTCATGAAAAGTAGTAATTCCACATTTCTATTCATCAAGATTTAATCCCCGGCATGCATTCGGTATATCTTAAGAGGTTCAGGATTGCGCATTTCAGTAAAAACTGAGAACCTTATTGGCAATACCATAACATTTTTATGATATTGATGTAAAGAGAATTATTAATTTAAATGCGACTTATCTTTATTTTTCTTATCGGAACTCTTTTCTGCTTTGCTGCACCGGCAACTGCTTTTTTCCCACTAACCTGGGATGATTTGATGTTCCAAATGGAGAAGCGGATGAGTTGGAGACGTGCAAAAATGGAAACCGCTGTTCAGGTGTTTGACCCATTTGCAAAAAATGCAGACGGTGAATTTTCAAAAAACCCTGTTGAACTGCCGGCAAGGAGTTTTAAACAGGTCATTCATTGGAAGGATGGAGAAATTCTAATTGTTGAAACACAGGAACGAACAAGGACAGTTATTACATTTTTACTATGAAAACAAAGATGAACTTCTGTCCATTTCTCTGAATGACAACCGNACTTTAGAGACTGAAGACATTTTGCCGCACCAACTCCGTTTTCGGTCAAGATACGAGGATGACCGAAGCAGAGCACTAGAAGAAANTGGAATTATTTATAAAGCTATTGCTTATCACATCAGCGACGACAATCATGTATTTCTAAGGATAGGAGATTTCGAATCCGGACACTTTGCCCTGCTTAATCCAAAAACATACGACTTGATTTCAATACATAACAGGCTTTGGCTGGAAGATGAAAACTGGCTGGAATTAAAAATTGTCTTCAAAAATTATGAAACTTACCGCTGGCAGACATATGCAAAAGTTACAGAATATTTTTTAGACAACAGATTATTCAAGCGGACAACGGTGAGCAAAATCCGGACGCTTTCCCGTTTNCCGATAAAAGAACTTCAGGAACAAGCCTGGAAATTACGTCNCNTACAAACTGCAACTTTAAAAAACAACTATGCACTTTAATTATTACTCACTATTTCTGATTGCCGCCCTCACACTTGGACTTGGATTTTTCTCAAACAATGTTCACGCAGAAGCACAGGTAATTGATCGAATATATTTAATCGTCAACAGTCAGATGCTTACACGCAGTGAAGCGCAGGATGTGGCGGCTGCAATTCAGGCTCAAAAGTCTTCTGCAGAAAAAACNAAAAAGAACTGAACGAACAGTTGTTGATGAACCTCGTGCAGGAAATGCTGCTGCTGGACCGTGCAAAGGCGCTAAAAATTGAACCCGGAGTAAAAGAAATAGAATCCCGCCTGGATCGGCTTGCAGATGACCAGCCTCAATTGCTTGAGGTTTATGCAGAAGAAGACTTAAAAGAACAACTGGTACGTGATTATAAAAAACAACACATTGTTAACCGTGAAGTCGATTCAAAAATCAGGATTGAATCCCATGAAATTAAGTTCTTCTGTGAACAACAACTTAGAAAAGAGCGCAAAGTGGGTTTGGCGCAAATACTTTTGCAGGGTTCGGATGAAGAAATCCAGCAACAGGTTTCAACTATTCGACAAGCTTTCAAAAGCGGGATCACATTTGAAGAATTGTCAAAGCTTCACTCTGCAGATCCCAGTGCCCAACGTACCGGAGGAAAGCTGGGAATTTTTAAGCCCGAAGATTTGTTGGCAGAAATAGGTGAGGCCACCAAAAATTTAAAGCGCGGTGAAATCAGTAATGTTGTACAAACGAGTATTGGGAATCATCTGCTCTACATTTATGAAGAACAATTTCCACAAGATCTGGACTGCACAAATCTCTCAGAAGATCAAAACAACAAATACTCAAATGCCTTGTATTCAGAAAAGCGTGAAGCCCTTTTAGATACCTATATGGATGAGCTTTATGCCTGTGCTCATGTTGAAATCAAGGATCCTGGCACTTCAGGACTTCCCGCCCTTTCAGTATTGCCTGAAGTTGAAAAAGAAAACGTTAACTGCCAGGCCCGGAGAGTAATGGTGCTTCCACAAAAGAAAAAAAGAAAAAAAGAGGATCAAAAGATAATTGGAATGGCANCCAATAATTTTGAGTCTGTATTTTGAGTATAAATCAACCTTCAGCTTTTAGGGTTTCGTAAAGCTCAAATGCTTTCTCAGGAGATTCATTATCATGAACCACGGCTCTAACAGCCTGGATCATNGAGACCGGAGCATCAGACTGAAAGATATTGCGACCCATATCCACACCTGCTGCGCCCTGCTGAATAGCGTCGTAGGCCATNTTTAAGGCATCCAGTTCCGGNAGTTTCTTTCCTCCGGCAATCACAATCGGTACCGGGCAACTGGCAGTTACGGTTTTCGAAATCTTTTTCGACATAATACGTTTTGACGTAGTGTGCACCAAGTTCAGCGCAAATCCGGGTTGCCAGCCTGAAATAACGGGCGTCACGTACCATTTCTTTTCCGACTGCAGTCACAGCTAAAGTTGGAATTCCGTAACGCGTTCCCTGATCAACAAGTTTGGTCATGTTGATAATAGATTGCTTTTCATGTTCTCCGCCAATGAAAACCTGCACTGCCATTGCAGCCACATTCATGCGAATTGAATCTTCAATGTCCACAGCGATTTCTTCATTGGACAATTCCTTGTAGCATACTGGTTCCTCCGGANGCACGCATGACAATGGCTTTTGTCATTGAAGGCGGAACAACGCTTCGTAAAATACCACGCGTCAACATAAGTGTATCAGCATACGGAGCCAGCGGCATGATGTTAACATCAATCCGCTCAAGCCCGGTAGTCGCACCCTGAAAATAACCGTGGTCAAAAGCCAGCATCACTGTCCGTCCGGTTTTTGGATTGAAAATCCGCGCCAGCCGGTTTTGCATTCCCCAACCAAGTGCATTCGAACCTTTCAGATAAAATGCTTCTGATTTTTGAGGAATATCCAGATAATATTCTTTCGTTTCTTTAACAGCATCTAAATCAGCCATTTAATTTCCTTTTAAATTATAGAGTTTTTGAGTGTTTCAAATCACCCGTTCATTCCCGCCGTCAATCGGAATTTGCGCACCTGTTGTTTTCGCAAAAACCGAACCGGCCATCGCGCAGACCATCCGTGCGACTTCTTTCGATTTAACATCCTTTTTCAAAACATTTCGTCCTTTGTATTCTTCAACGGTTAAACCATAGCGTTTTGCAGAGCGTTCCAAGGCTTCCGGAGTCCAAAGTCCTGTATCATAAACACAATCCGGATGAATGATATTGACACGGATTCCGAATTCACCCAGCTCCAAAGCCGCAATTCTGGCCATTTGAGTTTGACCTGCTTTTGGAACCGAATAAGCAGAAGCTCCGGGTCCTGGAGCAGGAACATTNCGGGAGGCCATAAAGATTACTGCCGGATCAATTCCTTCTTTTAAAAAGGGGACACAGGACTGAAGCAATTGCTGAGGAGCTGTCAAATTGATCGCCAGACTTTTGGACCAAGTTTGCTCATCCATTTCCTCTATCGTCTGTCCTGCCGGGAAAAGTCCCGGCATTCAAAACCAGAACGTCCAACCCTCCAAATTTACGTACAGTTACTGCCACTGCTTCACTGACTGCTTTTTGATCGGTTACATCGCACTCGATACCCAGCATACCCGGTTCAGACAATATGTTTGAGATATCCGGATTTAAATCCAAACCCACAACAACCGCGCCTTGCTCGAAAAGTTCTCTGGCACAAGCCAATCCAATTCCGCTTGCAGCTCCGGAAACGAGAGTAATTTTTCCTTCAAATTCCGGAGTATCATTTTTCATGCCNCTTACATCGTTCCGTGGTTTGAGTTTTGCCTGCTGCAGTTCCCAATATTCTGCCTCAAACAAATGTTCTTCCGTAACCGGTTTCCAACCTCCAATTGNTTCTGCGTGCTNAATGGCTTTTACAGTATGTTCTACAATGTCGGAAACAATTCCGGATTCTGTTATATTTCTTCCGAATGCAACCGTACCCTTTCCCGGCCAAACACCCCAGCGTGGTGCACAATCCAAACAGGTTTGTTGTCCGTTTGTCTGCCGCTCAAAATACGCTTTGTATCCGGAGGCAAAAATTTTCAAGGCTTTTCTCCAAATTTTCCGGATCGAGGACAGCTGGAACCGGTTTGGTGCGGATCAAGTGGTCAGAAGTGATTGGACCGCGGGTCGCAATTTCTTTGACGTTTGGCAGGTTTGCAAAACCGTGAGCTTCCGGACCGTAATTCAATAGAGCCAACATTGCGGACCCACGAATTTCTGAAACCTTGCGGCGAATACGGGCAAGAGTTTGAAGTGTCGAATGTTCCGGAAAAGACGCTTTCCCCGGAACGGAGTCCGGGGGCGACGTACTGCTAATGGTCGAATTTTTCCCCAGATACTTTTCTGCCAGCGACACTAAATCAATCATCCGCGTGTAACTTTCAAGAGCACTTTCAGCAAACGAAAAATACCATGATTNAGCAGTACCATACCTTCGTATTGATTCCAATCAACATTCCGGGNCAGCTCATGGACTTTNCNTACNAATTTAAATCCGGGCATCACATAAGGAATGATAAACAGACGTTCACCGTATATTTCCTGAATCAACTCCTTTCCACGGGGAGTATTGGTGATGGTTACAACTGCATCTGNGTGTGTATGATCAATCCACTTGAAAGGAATAACTGCATGCAGCAGAGCTTCCACAGACGGGCTGGGTGCATCAGGATTGGTCATGGCCATTTTCTGGTGGCGTACCATTTCCGTATCGCTGAGGTTTTCCACCTCCACCAATTTCCGTAATGTTTTCAAACGAAGCGGCGTAAAGCCATTCTTTTCAATAGTAGCCAAATTATAGCCGCTGCCTTTGACATACAAAATCTCTTCTTCTTCGCCAAACAAATTGGTTTCCTGGAATTTGACCGAAGTATTCCCTCCACCGTGCAGTACCAGATCGGAATTGTTCCCCAGCAAACGTGAGGAATAGACTCTCATTTGGAGTGAGTTTTCTTCATATTGAGAAGCTTCTTTTGGATCCCACAAGTTTTTCATTGGTATTTTATTTCTCTGATTAAAGATATTCTTTGCTCAAATTCTCACCAAAAGGCGCACGCATAATTCCTTTTTCTGTTATCAAACCTGTTACCAGTTCATTTGGAGTAACATCAAAAGCAGGATTGCAGACTTTNTATTCCTTCCGGAGCAGTTCTTCGCAAACCGAAGTGGGTAACCTCTTCCGCCTTTTCTTTCTTCAATCACAATTTCACTGCCTTCAGCAGTGTTTAAGTCAATCGTGGAATACGGACAAGCCACATAAAAGGGAATGCCGAAGTGTTTTGCCAGGATCGCCAGTCCAAGTGTCCCAATTTTATTGGCCACATCACCATTAGCCGCTACGCGGTCAGTTCCGGTAATAACCAAATCAATCAGTCCCTGTGACATAATATGCGCTGCCATGTTGTCTGTTAGCAAAGTCACGTCGAGTCCGGATTGCTGAAGTTCCCAACTGGTCAATCGGGCACCTTGGAGCAGCGGCCTTGTTTCATCAGAGTACACACGAAACTGAACTCCATTCTGGTGTGCCAGATACATTGGAGCCGTGGCAGTTCCAATTCCAGTTGTAGCAAGTGCTCCAGCATTACAGTGTGTTAAAACCCCATGCCTTCTTTGATCAGTAACACTGCGTTAATACCCATCTTCAAACACAGTTGTACATCCTCTTCGTGAATCCGAATCGCCTCTTCTTCCAGATGTTTATATAAGGCTTTCGAATCATNTACTGGAAAATGTTTTAGTCACTTTTTCAGCATGCGATTAAGTGCCCATTTTAAATTGACTGCAGTGGGACGNGCACTGTCAAGATACTCTGCTTTTACTTCTATTTCCTGCAAAAGCTCTTTTTTATTCAATGCTGTTTGTTCCCGAATTGCGACCAGTAATCCGTATGCTCCTGCTACACCAATAGCCGGTGCACCACGAACTTTTAGCTGCTTGATGGAGTCCCAAACCTGTTCCACTGATTCCTGTTTTTCTNCAATTACCTCAATTGGCAACTTTGTTTGATCAAGGAAATATAGTTCACCTGCATTCCAGCGAATGGTTTGTGGAAGTGATTCCATGGGTGTTATTAAATTAGTTTGATGTTGTTGAAAAAATAGTCATTCCAGCTGATTATAACAACACAACCTCCAATATTGCTCAATTCAAAAATCAAATAATGAGTTCAGCAGAAAAA
>AJXC01001931.1_pt1 | contig 11974 bp, 11 predicted proteins | sample 404948 | NCBI WGS metagenome assembly AJXC01 (sample SAMN02954314, study PRJNA77837) | marine metagenome | biome: aquatic; feature: Guaymas Basin Hydrothermal Plumes; material: sea water; isolation source: Guaymas Basin Hydrothermal Plumes and Background water depths 1600, 1775... ... | reverse complement strand
AAATCGAATCAATGTTGAACAAATTAGAACTGCCCAAATTGGTTATCGTGATGCGATTAGTAATCGTCGTGGTGGCAATGTATCGTCCGAGTCTTTAATGTTGACTAAAGATGAAAACATGATTGATGCAAAATTTGCAGTACAGTACAAAATTAATGATGTGCAGGCATACTTGTTTAACGTGGCTAACCCTGATACGACACTGCGTCATGTGGTGGAAAGTGCGATTCGTCAAGTAGTCGGTAAAAACACTATGGATTATGTTTTGACTGAAGGCCGTGTGGCAATTGCTGATGATATTAAAGAGAAATCTCAAGAGTTATTAAATATTTACCAAACAGGCTTGCAGATCACCACAGTGAACATGCAAGATGCACAACCACCAGAACAAGTACAAGCTTCATTTAGTGATGCGGTAAAGGCGCGTGAAGATAAGCAACGTTTGATTAACGAGGCGCAAACTTATGCTAACGATATTTTGCCAAAATCTCGTGGTAAAGCAGCGCGTATGCTTGAAGAGTCAAAAGCCTATAAATCAGAAGTTGTTTCTAAGTCTGAAGGTGAGGCGTCACGTTTTGGCCAAATTTTAGCGGAGTATGAGAAAGCACCTGAAGTCACAAGAGAACGTCTATATCGTGAAACTATGGAGAATGTGTTTGCTAATACTAGCAAGGTAGTGGTTGATTCAAAAGCCAACAGCATGATGTATTTACCGATTGATAAGTTAATTGATGCTAAGAAAACACGGACTGAAGTTGTCATTCAAGAAGCGCAATCTGGGCAATCTAATTCAAGGGGAAATGTTAGAAATGTTTTCCGTAATAGGGAGGTTAGATAATGCAAAAGATATTAGTAATTATTGGTGCGGTTTTGTTCTTAATCTTAAGTTCAGCGCTGTATACAGTTAATGAAACTCAAACAGCCATTAAGTTGCGCCTAGGTGAAATTGTAACGGTTGAAAATACACCAGGTCTTAAATTTAAAACACCGTTTGTTAATAACGTGGTCAAGTTTGATAACCGTATTCAAACCTTAGATGCACCAGCAGAGCGTTTTTTAACTGGTGAAAAGAAAAACGTAATCGTGGATTCATACGTTAAATGGCGTATTGTTGATGCGGAACAGTTTTATAAATCAACCGGTGGTAATATCGCTAGAACCAACAATCGTTTGGCACAGATTATTAAAACTGGCCTTAAGAGTGAATTCTCTAAGCGTACGATTGCCGATGTGGTTTCGGGCGAGCGTAGTGAAATCATGGCCAATATTTTGCAAATGGCTAATAAAGATATTGGTGAATTTGGTATTAAGATTGTCGATGTGCGTATTAAGCGTATTGATTTGTCTCAAGAGGTGTCTAATTCGGTTTATCGTCGTATGCAAGCAGAGCGTCAGCGTGTGGCTAAAGAGTTTAGATCCAAGGGTGCAGAAGAGGCTGAAATCATCCGAGCGGCGGCGGACAAAGAACGTACGATTATTCTAGCGAATGCTTATCGTGATTCTGAGATAATTCGAGGTGAGGGCGATGCAGTATCTGCTAATAATTATGCGCAAGCGTACAACCAAAATGCAGACTTTTATTCATTCTATCGTTCGTTAGAGTCTTATAAAAAGTCATTTGGTCAAAACAACGACATCATGGTGTTAAATCCAAATACAGAGTTTTTCCGTCACTTTAACCCAGAAGTTAAGTAATTCAAGTATTGAGTTAATATGAGTACTTGGCAATTACCTGAAGGTATAGATGAGCTTACTGGCGATCGAGCGCTAGCGTTTGAATCTATACGTCGCCAGCTTTTAGATTTATACGCTGATAAAGGTTTTGGCTTGGTGATTCCACCAATGGTCGAATATGTTGAGTCCTTATTATTAACCTCGGATTCAGTTGATGAAAAAACCTTTAAGTTTTTAGATTCAGTCAGCGGTAAGATGCTTGGCGTACACGCTGATATCACTCCGCAAATTGCCCGTATTGATGCAAAGCGTGGCAGTAACGATGTTGAAAAATATTGTTATGTAAACGCTATTTTGCAAACCAAAGCTGATGATTTTTATGCCTCTCGTTCACCGATTCAAGCCGGTGCTGAGTTGTATGGTTCTGATGATATTGAAGCTGATGTTGAGGTAATTGAGCTTATGCTTGAGAGCTTAAAGCTATTGTCAATTAGTCCAATTGTACTAAGTTTAGGCAATGTAGCAATCTTCAATGCTTTGATTGCACAAGAGGATTTATCCATCGAACAAGTGACAAAATTAAGACAAATCTTTGCTAGACGTTCAACACCAGATTTAGCTGAATTTATAGGTAGCACCACGTTAAACAATGCAGATAAGTTTAGTGCGTTAATGAAGTTTGAAGGTGATGCGAGTATCTTAGATAAGGCCTTAGATGCTTTTAGTGATCTGCCTGAAGCCAAATTAGCCATTGAGGATTTAATTAAAATCAGCACTCAATTAAACACAATCGATATTGAAGTGATGATCGATCTTGCAGAGTTAAAAGCTTACGAGTATCACACCGGCGTTGTGTTCTCTGCTTACAATGAGAATTACTCAAAAGCATTAGCACAAGGCGGCCGTTACAATGGGCTTAGCGCCTCTTTTGGCAAGGCCAGAGCGGCAACCGGTTTTTCGTTTGATTTAAAGTTTTTATCTCAAGAACAATAACATTAATCAGTAGGAATTAATATGTCAAAAAATGTAGTAATCATTGGCACCCAATGGGGCGATGAAGGTAAAGGTAAGGTTGTTGATTTAATTACCGATAAAGTATCCAGTGTGGTTCGTTTTCAAGGCGGACATAATGCTGGTCATACGTTAGTAATTGATGGTCAAAAAACCGTACTCCATCTTATTCCTTCCGGTATTTTTGCGCGACAATGTAGAATGTTTAATTGGCCACGGTGTGGTGTTGTCAATGTCAGCCATGATTAAAGAATTAGGTGAGCTGGATGCGGCAGGTGTTGATGCTAAATCACGTTTAAAAATCTCACCGGGTTGTCCATTGATTATGCCGTATCACGTTGCGCTTGATAATGCGCGTGAAGTTAAACGTGGCAAAGCAGCGATCGGCACAACCGGCAATGGTATTGGCCCTGCTTATGAAGACAAAGTTGCTCGTCGCGGATTGCGCGTAGGCGACCTTATGGATGAAGTAGCATTTGCTGAAAAACTTAAAGATGTGATGGAATATCATAACTTTGCGTTGACTAATTATTACGGTGTTGATGCGGTAGATTATGAAGCAACACTAACAGAAGCATTAGAGCAAGCTAAGACTGTTAGACCGATGATTACCGATGTAACAGAGCAAATTCATCAGCACATTAAAAATAATGAAAATGTCTTATTTGAAGGTGCACAAGGTGCACTATTGGATATCGACCAAGGCACTTACCCATTTGTTACTTCATCAAATACAACTTCGGGTGGCGCAGTTACTGGCTCTGGCGTGGGTGTAACCGATATTGACTATGTGGTTGGTATTGTTAAAGCTTATACCACACGTGTTGGTGGTGGCCCATTCCCAACAGAGTTAATTTATGATGTGTCGACTGATGAAGGTGATGAAATTGGCAAAACACTAGGCACAGTAGGGTGTGAATTTGGCGCAACCACAGGACGTCAGCGTCGTTGTGGTTGGTTAGACATGGTTACCCTTAATCGTTCATTCAACCTTAACGCAGTTACCGGTATCTGTTTAACTAAGCTTGACGTGTTAGATTCTTTAGACAGTATCAAAATTTGTATTGCTTATGAATTAAATGGTGTAGAAGTCACAACACCACCATTTGATGCTCAAGGTTATGCAGACGCCAAACCAATTTATATTGAAATGCCAGGCTGGAATACTTCAACCATTGGCACCTCTTCATTTGACTCACTGCCAATTGAAGCACAAAACTACATCCGTAAGATTGAAGAACTTTCTGACTTACCTGTTGATATCTTGTCAACCGGCCCAGATCGTGATGAAACTCTTATCTTAAAACACCCATTTGACGAGTAAATTATGAGCGACCCCCACCAAAAAAGAGAATCAGAAAAATACGATAACCCGATTCCTTCAAGGGAATATATCCTTGAATTTATTAAAGAAAAGCCTTTAACTAAATTCGATCTATACGATTTATTAAAAGTTGATGGTAAACAAAAAAAGCCACTAACTCACCGCTTAAAAGCCATGGTTCGTGATCAGCAACTTAGCTGTAATCGTGATGGCGTGTTTAGTATTTTTAGCGGAAAAAGCGGAATAATGATAGGTACAGTGATTGCCAACCCTAAGGGTTTTGGCTTTATCAAACTAGATGAAGGAGGTAAGGATTTACGTCTTTCTTCAAAAGAAATGCAGCTGGTCTTTCATGGTGATAAGGTTAAAGCTCGCCTGCTTAATCAACGTGGCGATGCACAAATTGTTAAAGTCATTGAAAGTATTAAAACCGTGGTTGGTCGCCTACACCTAGACCAGGATAATGCTTACGTTGTTGTAGATGATAAACGCATTCGTAACAAGATCAATATTTCTGAAGTGACTGAAGACAACACCGATGAGCAAATTGTTATTGTTGAGATCATAAAATCACCAACATTCAAAAGTCTAGCGGTTGGTAAGATTACTCAAATTTTAGGCAACTATATGGATGAGGGTGTAGAAACTGATTCTGCACTTTATCGTAATGGTATCCCGGTTGATTTCACAGAAGAAGCCTTGGCGCAAACAGCTAAATTACCATCAGTAGTAACTGATGAAGATAAAAAAGGCCGTATTGATATTACTGATATGAAGCTTGTCACCATTGACGGCGAAGATTCACGTGATTTTGATGATGCTGTATTTGCTGAGCCAACCAATAAAGGTTGGAAGTTAGTTGTTGCTATTGCTGACGTTTCACATTATGTGAAAGAAGGTTCAGACTTAGACAATGATGCCATTGATCGTGGTAATTCAGTATATTTCCCACGCCGTGTGGTGCCCATGCTGCCTGAAGCATTATCAAATGGCCTATGCTCAATCAATCCAGATGTTGAGCGTTTGTGTATGACTTGTGAGATGAATATTGATTCTGAAGGTAATTTATTAGATTATAAATTCTACCCAGCGGTTATGCTATCCCATGCGCGTTTGACTTATACCAAGGTTAGCCAAATATTAGAACATCATGACCAAGCATTAACCAGTGAATATGCGTCAGTGTTAGACAATCTAAATACCTTATATGATTTATATAAAGCGCTTAAAGCAGCCAGAACCAAGCGTGGAGTGATGGATTTTGATCGTATTGAGTCACAAATCTTATTTAACGATAACGGTAAGATTGATGATATTGTTGCTCGTTCTCGTAACGATGCACACAAGCTTATTGAAGAGTGTATGCTTATGGCTAACCAAGCCACAGCCAAGTTCTTGGCGCACAACGAGGAAGACTTCCTTTACCGAATTCATCCTAAACCTACGGCCGAAAAAGTAGAGACGACTCGTCAATTCCTAACAGCGGTAGGTTTGACGCTTGAGGGCGGTGTACAACCAGAATCGAAACACTTTGCTAAAGTATTAGTAGATGCCAAAGGTCGTGATGATGAAAATATCATTAAAACGGTTGTACTTCGCACCATGAAGCAAGCGGTGTATACGCCTGCGAACGAAGGGCACTTCGGCTTAGCATTCGATGATTACACACACTTTACTTCACCGATTAGAAGATATCCCGATCTTTTAGTGCACCGTGCGATTAACCGTGTGCTTAATAAAAACAAAAGAAAGCCAAGCAAAAAGATGGTTGAAACTGGTGCACATTTATCGGTAACAGAGCGTCGAGCAGATGACGCTTCGCGTGATGTAGAGCAGTGGCTGAAATGTGAATACATGCGTGACAAAGTTGGAGACACCTTTAATGGTGTGATCTCTGGTGTTGCTGGTTTCGGTATTTTTATCGAACTAACCGATGTGTTTGTTGAGGGCATGATCGCCATGCGCGATATGAAAGATGATTACTACATTTTTGATGATGTTCATCACCAACTTAAGGGTGAGCGCACAGGAAGAACCTTCCAACTCGGTGACACGATTAAGATTCAGGTTGCTTCAGTTAGCCTAGATGATCGACAAATGGTTTTTACTCCAGCTGATTAATCAACAAATAAAAAAAAGGAGGCGAAAGCCTCCTTTTTTATTACATTAAAAACCAAAACTCTAGTCAGTCACAGCACCTTCAGAAGCGGATTTGGCAAGCTTAGCAAATTTAGCCAATACACCTTTAGTATAGTTTGGTGTAGGTTGTGTCCAATGAGATAATCTCTCCTTGATAATAGATTGATCAACCAAGAGTTCTAATACGTTATTTTCAGCATCGATTAGAATTTCGTCACCATCTTCAACTACGGCTAATACACCGCCCTTGAAAGCTTCAGGAGTGATGTGACCCACCACGAAACCATGTGTACCACCTGAGAATCGACCATCTGTAATTAGGGCTACTTTACCACCGAGGCCTTTACCCATAACGGCAGAAGTAGGTGCAAGCATTTCACGCATACCAGGGCCACCGGCAGGGCCTTCGTAACGAATTACAATCACATCACCTGCTTTAATTTCATCATTTAATACAGCGGCAAGTGCTTCTTCCTCACGACCATAACATTTAGCCACGCCTTTAAAGCTCAGACCTTCCTTACCGGTAATTTTAGCTACTGCGCCATCTACCGCCAAATTTCCTCTCAATATGCGTAAGTGTGAATCTTTCTTTATTGGATTATCAAGCGGTCTAATAACATCTTGTAAATCATTGTATGGCTTAACATCAGCTAAATTTTCGGCCATTGTTTTGCCAGTGACTGTCATGCAATCACCGTGCAATAGTCCAGCATCTAGTAACATTTTCATTAAAGGTAGAGTTCCACCAATAGCCACTAATTCACTCATCATATATTTACCTGATGGCTTAAGATCAGCAAGTACCGGTACATTAGCACCAATACGAGTGAAATCATCAATGTTTAGATCAACACCAGCAGCATCAGCCATAGCGATTAAATGTAGCACTGCATTGGTTGAACCGCCTAAAGTGATGATGACAGTAATCGCATTCTCAAACGCCTTCATGGTCATAATGTCACGTGGCTTTATGTCTTTTTCAAGTAAATTAAGAACTGCTCCACCTGAACGAATACAGTCTCTATCTTTATCAGATGAAATTGCATCTTGCGCGGAAGAGTTTGGCAAGCTCATGCCGAGCGCTTCAATGGCTGACGCCATGGTATTGGCAGTGTACATACCACCACAAGAGCCCGGACCAGGAATGGCTGTTTTTTCAATATTTTCAAGCTCGATTGCATCAATGGTGTTGTTAGCAAATTGACCCACTGCCTCAAATACACTAACCACGTCAGTATGGTTTTTGCCTGGTTGAATCGTACCGCCGTAAACAAAAATACTTGGACGATTAAGACGTGCGAGACCAATAATACAACCTGGCATATTCTTATCACAACCACCGATTGCAACCACACCATCAAAGCCCTGACAGCCAACCACTGTTTCAATTGAGTCTGCAATCACCTCGCGAGAAACTAATGAATACTTCATGCCCTCAGAGCCCATAGAAATACCATCTGAGATGGTTATTGTGTTAAAAATAACACCCTTACCACCAGCACCATTAACACCTATTTCTGCCTCATCAGCGAGTCTATTAATATGCATATTACAAGGCGTCACCATCGACCAAGTGGAAGCGATACCGACTTGAGGCTTCTTAAAATCTTCTTTTGTAAAGCCTACTGGGTAAAGCATCGCACGAGAAGGTGCGCGCTCGTAACCATCAACCACTTGAGAGGAGTATTTTCTTGTATTAGACATAATCTATTTCGTTTGCTAAAAACACTAAATTTTAGACTAAAATAAGGTTTTTCTCAAAGCCTTTTAGCGCGAATTGGATACAGCACAGCAAATATTAGATTTAATTGAGCCCTTTGTACAGGAGGGTAGAATTTTGCCTAGAACTTTTGATCAAATTAATAACAATATTGATGATTTCGTTTTTTTGCGAAATTTTGATAAGATGGTGGCTTGTGCAGGCTTGAAGGACTGTAAAGAAGGCAAAAATGGGTGAGATTTATGCCTTGGCGGTGTCAAAAGACGTGCAAAATCAAGGTTTTTCAGCTAAATTATTGAATGAAATCATGCAAAAAGCACGTATTGCCAATTTTTCTAAAAATTTTTGCACTGTCCAAGCACAACACTCAGTGGTTTTTAAAACAAGGTTTTGTACGAATGGAAATTAATGAGTTACCTAAAAAACGCCAAGCTTTATTTAATCATCAACGTAATTCTTCGATTTTCNTTATGGATATTCAATGATTAAAATTAAAGACCGTATTAGAGGTTACTTGCCTATAGTTATTGATATTGAAACTGGTGGTTTTAATGATGAGACCGATGCTATGCTTGAGATCTGTGCGATTATTATTGGTATTGATGATCAGGGTGTTTATTACCCAAAAGAGCCCGTGCATTTTCATGTAGTCCCTTTAAAGGGGCGAACTTAGATCCAAGTGCGCTCAAGTTTAACGGTATTGATGTTGATAATCCTTTGCGCATGGCAGTGAGTGAAAAGCAAGCTTTGGGCGAGATTTTTAAAACGGCCAGAGCTGAATATGAAAACTGAAGAATGCACACGTTCAATCTTAGTAGGGCACAATGCTTTTTTTGATTTAGGATTTTNGTATGCGGCCAGTANTCGTAGTAATTTAAAAAATCCTTTTCATCAATTTTCAACCATTGATACAGTGAGTTTGTCGGCACTTTGTTATGGCGAAACAGTACTCGCCAAAGCGATTCGTGTTGCTGATATTGAATGGAATGATGCGAGTGCGCACTCTGCACTGTATGACACACAAAAAACAGCTGAGCTTTTCTGTAAAATTTTCAATGCACAAATCTACAGTTAAATTTTTAATCTTGTTTGTAATACCTTCATCGGTTAATGCTTTGAGCGAATCTGAGTTTGTTCAATCTTTATTGTCTAACAATATTTTCTTTGAAAAAGAGCAGATTAATCTCACCATTAAACAAATTGAGATGGAAGGTGATAGGGTAAATTATGGCGATTGGGATTGGACTATTGGTGGTGAATTGGGACGTATCAATAAAAATAAAACCAAATATGACTACACCTCAACAATTGATTACGCTAAATCAACCTCACAAGAAGTTAGAAAATTCTCAAGTGATTTAACTAAGAAATTTTTCTCTAACGGCTCAGAACTCAGTATTTCTTATGACAAATCTTTACCGATTAAAGATGAAGAAATGCACGATAAAAACGGCTATCAAACGGATAAAAATACCACAGAATATTTAGACGATGCATCGATCAGTTGGACCTTGCCACTACTTAAAAATAAAGGCGGCGTGGTTGATCAAAAAACCTATGATTTAGCGGTACTGGATTTTGAGGATGAAAAACTTGCCTTGGCTGAAACTAAAGAAGATTTTATTGAAGAAAAATTGATGATTTTCTTAGATTGGGTTAGCTATAACACTCAAATTTCTATTGTCAGAAAGCGTCTTGAGCAATCTGAAAAGATACTTGAAACTATTACCCTTCAAGGTACTAGTCGTATCAGTAAGATTACACTACAACGTTCTATCAATAAGATTCAACGTTTATTGCTAGAGTTGGAATCTAAATTAAAGGCAGAACAGCGATCACTCTCAATTTTGTTGGATGGGCTTGATCTTGTTCAAAGCCCACTTAAGATTAATTGGGCAGATCGGGCGCAGTTAATTGAAGATTTGCATAGCTATTGTCAGCAGTCAATTCGTGATATTAAGCGCATTGAAATTGAGCAGCTTAAAAATTCACGCAGTGTCAGGACTTATCAAAATTCACAATTGGCTGATTTTGATTTCACCATCAGCGCAACAAAAGATGACAATAAGGGTAATTATTCAACTTATTCAAAATCATCTGAAGTTGAATATGAGGCCAAAATTGAGTTTTCTTATCCATTAACAGGCAATGTAAGCAATGATGTGTATTTACGCAAATATAGGCTAAAAGGCCGTCAACTAGAGTTGAAATACAAAGATAAGTTTGATGATGTTCTCTCGGATGCGCAAAAACTAACAACTGAACTTAAGCAAGGACTTAAGCAGTTAGCTCTATATCAGCAACAAATTGATGAAAATAGGGCTGATAAAACTGAAACCGAGCTTGATGCATTTTTAGCAGGTGATAGTAATATTCGTTTTGTCATTATTGAAAACGATGACAACCAGTCTTTATTGTTAGGTCAAGTTGAGGCGTCTATTAATTATCATAAAAATCGCATTAAGTATGACAGTTTAATGGACCGATTATTGAATGTTGAGTGATTGAGCTTCGGTCCAATCCTTAACTTCTTTGGTGAGTGCTACTGCTGTTTTACCACTAACACTAATAGGCTTTCCAATCACCATAGTAATCGTACCTGGTTGTTTAACAAAGCTGCCTTTGGGCCAAAGTTTGCCAGCATTATGATAGACCGGTGAAATATCACAACCGGTTTTTTTAGCGATTGCAACACCGCCTTTTTGGTATTCACCCAATTGACCATAAGGCTGACGTGTACCTTCAGGGAACACCACCACAAAAATGCCTTCAGAAATTCTGTCAGCGCCTTGTTTAAGAACTTTTTTGAGTGCTTTAAGCTTTTCACCACGATTAATGATAATAGGTTTTAGCAGGGACAAGCCCCAGCCAAAAATAGGAATCCATTGTAGTTCTTGTTTAAGTACCCAAGTTTGATGTGGGAAGATAGTCTGTAGCGCTAATGTCTCCCAGGTGGATTGATGGTTGGAGATAATCACACAAGCGCTGTTAGGAATATTTTCTTTACCAATAATATTTAGTTTGATATTAAGCGTAATACGCAACCACCACAAGCAAAATAGCGACCATTTTGACAAAATCCCGTAGCGCACTTTAAGCGGCGTAAAGAATAACACTAGCGCAATTGTAACCAAAGCGGATAGAGCCAGTGTTGAACCTAAAAAGTAAATTAACGATCTTAAAAACAGCATTCGTATTAGTGAGTGTAAACGTTATAATTTGTAGACTTAAGATTTTAACGATTTTCTATGACGGTTAACACCATTCTTTTTGATTTAGACGGCACCTTGATTGATACAGCGCCTGACCTTGCTTATGCGCTAAATACCTTGTTGTTAGAGAGTGGTATTGCTGAGAAGCCTTATGAGCAAATTAAGCCCTTAGTCGCTTTTGGTGGTAAAGCCTTGGTTAAGTTTGGTTTTGATTGTGATGAGTCACACCCGGAATTCAGCAGTTACCATGCAAGAATATTGGAAATTTACACCAATAATATTGATAAATATTCAAAAACTTTTGATGGTATCGATGTCTTAATAGATGCTATTAAAGATAAGAATATGTATTGGGGTATTGTCACCAATAAGCCGGAGAATTTAACGCATTTATTGTTAGATAGGCTAGGTTTGAATCCAGATGTTGTTGTTTGTGGCGATACCTTAGAATATAATAAACCGCATCCTGCGCCATTGCTTTATGCCTGTGCTCAGCTTGGTATTTCACCACAACATTGTTGGTTTNTTGGNGATGATAAAANTGATATGCTAGCCGGTAANAATGCACAGATTAAAACCNTNGNAGTGACTTANGGTTACGGNAAAGTCGAGNAAGACTGGGGGTTATGATTATTTAATAGAANAACCATCAGAAATATTGGAGTTAATGAATGGGAAATCAACTAGTTTATTGGTTGGATTGCTCGTAGGCGCAATCGGTGTTTATTTTTATTTAAACACTAAGTTACAAGCCTTAAAAACCGACAAAATTCACCTCGAGGTTAGTCTTGATAAAGAAATCGAAACACATAAGAGAGAGGTTGATTTAATTAATATTGCCAAAGAGCAAATGAGTAAGGATTTCAAGGCTGTGGCCAGCGATATCTTGGC
>AJXC01001812.1_pt1 | contig 12021 bp, 13 predicted proteins | sample 404948 | NCBI WGS metagenome assembly AJXC01 (sample SAMN02954314, study PRJNA77837) | marine metagenome | biome: aquatic; feature: Guaymas Basin Hydrothermal Plumes; material: sea water; isolation source: Guaymas Basin Hydrothermal Plumes and Background water depths 1600, 1775... ... | reverse complement strand
AAATACGCATATCAGGACGATCAACACCATACAAGCTCATAGCATCCGCATAAGTAATGGTTGGAAATTCAGTGGGCAGGTCAACATCAATCACAGACTTAAACATGCCACGTGTCATCTCTTCCATCATTGCCATTATTTCGTCTTCATTCATAAATGAAGTTTCAACATCAAGCTGAGTGAATTCTGGCTGACGATCAGCGCGTAAGTCCTCATCTCTAAAACATTTAACGATTTGATAGTAACGCTCAAAGCCTGACATCATCAGCAATTGTTTAAATAACTGTGGTGATTGTGGTAGTGCAAAAAATTCACCCGGATGAGTACGTGAAGGCACTAAATAGTCACGCGCACCCTCAGGGGTTGCTTTGGTTAAGAAAGGTGTTTCAATGTCTAAGAAATCATTACTATCCATAAACTCACGCATAAAATGCGTTACTTTTGAACGCAAGCGAAGGCGTTGTTGCATTTCATCGCGACGTAAATCTAAGTAACGATATTTAAGGCGTACTTCTTCTGAAGTGTCAGTTGAATCAATCTGAAACGGAACAGGTTTTGAAGCGTTTAGAATTTCAATGTTAGTCGCGACAATTTCAATTTCACCGGTGGCTAATTTTGGATTAACCAAACCTTCACCTCTGGCAATCACTTGGCCAGTGATTTTTAAAACAAACTCATTGCGAATAGACTCAGCCAGTTCAAAATCAGCATTATCTGGGTTGATCACTACTTGTGCAATACCGCGTTTATCACGCATGTCTAAAAAGATCACACCACCATGATCACGACGACGATTAACCCAACCGCATAATTCAACCGTTTGATCGATATTGTCTTTGTTTAATTCACCACAATAATGTGTTCTCATATTTTTTCCTTTTTAAGGCTTTATTGATCAGGCGCTACTACACCCGTGGAGATAATTAACTTAAATGCATTATCGACACTCATTTCAAGTTCAATTGCATCTTTTTTTGGCATCATAATAAAAAACCCAGAAGTCGGGTTAGGGGTTGTTGGTACGTATAAGTTAATAATTTCTTCGCCAATTATTTTTTCTACTTCTCCACGGTAACTACCGGTTTGAAAAGCAATAGTCCACATGCCTTTACGAGGGTATTCAACCAATAGTGCTTTTTTGAAACTTTCTCCAGATGGGCTTAGAACCGTATCGGAAAGTTTTTTAAGTGCGTTATAGATACCTCTAAAACCCGGAATTTTATTAAGTAGCCTCTCCCAAAGTTGGACTAATTTTCGTCCAATAAAGTTATTAACCAACGCTCCAGTAATAAGCATAATTAAGACTACCCATATAATGCCAGAACCAGGAATGGTTTCTTCTAAATCAAATAACACTTCTGGTAGGTATTGTGGAGGAACGATGTTGTTAACTAATTCTAAAAAGAATGAGATAACTACAATACTCAATCCTAATGGAATCCAGAAAAGTAGCCCAGATATGAAGTAATTTCTTAAGTGTTTCAAAGGGTGTAAGAGTAGAACAATAAAAACGTTATTTTAGCATAAGCGTATCACTCTCTTCCTCTCTAAGCGTTAGAATCTCATAACCATTTTTTGTTACCAAAATTGTATGTTCCCACTGCGCTGAAAGTGAATGATCTTTAGTGGTAACTGTCCATCCATCTACTTTAGAAGTGGCCACTTCATAGCTACCAATATTCACCATTGGTTCAATCGTAAAAGTCATACCCGCTTCAAGGATTGGACTAGATTCTAATTGCCCATCGTCGTAATGCACCACTTGTGGTTCGGTATGGAATTCAAGACCAATGCCGTGTCCACAATAGTCGTGCACTACGGAGCAATTGTTTTTATCCGCATGTGCACCAATGACTTTACCGATTTCACCCAAATGAATACCAGGCTTTACTTTTTTAATACCGATGTACATGCATTCTTGTGCGATTCTACAAATACGTTGAGCTTTAATACTGGATTTACCAATAATAAACATTTTAGAAGTGTCGCCGTGATAACCATCCTTGATAATAGTGATGTCTATATTGATAATATCGCCTTTTTTAAGAATTTTTTCACCAGGAATTCCATGACAAACAACGCTGTTAACACTGGTACAAATTGATTTTGGAAAGCCATGATAATTCAGTGGCGCAGGAATGGAGTTTTGGACATTAACGATGTAATCATGACACAGATTGTCTAGTTCATTAGTGCTAATGCCTGCTTTAACATAAGGGTCAATCATGTCAAGAACGTCTGCTGCCAAACGACCGGCAGCTCGCATTTTTTCTATTTCATCGATTGACTTAATTGCAATAGCCATAAAAAATTACAATTTATTCATGGCTCGTTTTTCTAAGGCTTCAATTCTATCTTCGAGTGGCGGATGTGAAGACCACAGATGCATCAAGCCTTTTTTAGATTTTTCACCAATACCAAAAGCGGCTAACTGTTCAGGTAGTGGCTCTGGTTCTTTTTGTGCTAGGCGTTTAAGTGCATTAATCATATTTTGATGGCCGGCTAAATCTGCACCACCTGTATCGGCCACAAATTCACGTTTTCTTGAAAAATACATCACAATAATTGCAGCAAGAATAGAAAGAATAATTTGTGCAAAGATGACAGTTACAAAATAACCAATACCATGACCACGTTGATTTTTTAGAATAACACGATCAACCACGTGACCAATGACTCGAGATAAGAACACCACAAAGGTATTCACCACTCCTTGAATTAAAGTTAGAGTAACCATATCGCCATTTGCCACATGACTCATTTCATGCCCTACCACGGCTTCAATTTCACCTTGAGCCATCGAATCTAACAAGCCTTGAGAAACCGCTACTAAAGCGCTATTTTTACTCATGCCAGTGGCAAAAGCATTCATTTGCGAAGACGGGAAAATGGCTACTTCTGGCATTTTAATGCCTACAATTTTTGCTTGTTTTTCAACCGTTTCAATTAGCCATTTTTCCATATTGCTGGTTGGGTCGGTAATCACCACAGCGCCTGTCATGCGTTTAGCCATCCATTTAGAAATCGCTAATGAAATAAACGCACCACCAAAGCCAATCACACCAGAAAATACAACCAATGCCTGTACGTTTAAATCAGAGCCATTTTGTTGCAGTAAGCTTTCAACACCTAATAATCTAAGGGTGATACTTAAAACTACCATAATGGCAATGTTGGTCATTAAAAATAAAAAGATTCGTTTCATATGCTTTCCTGCTTAATAATAATTGAGTACTAGATATGGGTATTATCTTATAGATTCAACCTTATTGGGTTACAATGAAAATAATGATTAGATTTTTTTTATTATTAGTTTTATTATTATTTGGTTTTGATAATCAAAAAACCTCTCGAGATTCTGTATCTAATGGAAGTAATGCTATTGTTCAAGAAGTTGATAAACCCATGAAAAAACATCTTCATCCAGTTAAAGAAGAGCCGCCTATTTGTGAGAATTTAACAGTAGCTGAATGTTTGACGATTATTATTCCTGCAATATGGGATCGTGAAGTTGAGAAAGATTGCTCCTAAAGGTTGATTTTTTTATCTTGACTTAACTCAATTTTTACAATGTGTTTGTCGATTGGACAGTTAAACTTAAGTTGGATGGCTTGTAATTGTAAATCTTCTGGAAATTTTTTATCGGCATTGCCGTACAGTCTATCTCCAATAATAGGCAAGCCAAATCCAGATAAATGTTTTCTGATTTGGTGCTTTCTCCCAGTTTCTATTTTTATTTTAAGTAATGACTTGGATTTATTAGATTCTAAAAGTGTTACATGACTAATGGCAGTTTTGTTATCAATAGGCTCTTCAATGGTAATATTTTTTTTAGGAATACGGCCTTCAACAATAGCAAGGTAGGTTTTTTCAATGTCTCTATCGGCAAACATTTTAGATAGGTCTCGAGCTGTATTTTTAGTGTGTGCTATTAGCATTAACCCACTGGTAGCACGATCCAATCGATGTACCAAAAAAGTAGGGCGATTGAGGAGTTTTTCGACCAAGCGCGCGAGTGCACAATGATCCCCCCATTTAGATCCTTGAGAAAACACACCTGCAGGTTTAAACCAAACACTGTAATCTTTTTTATCGAGCAATAACTCAGGTAGCATTGTTACTGATGATAATATTTTTTCGTTAAAGTAAATAAAAATCTCATCACCAACATTTAACGGTTTTTTAACACGCCGTATACGATTGGTCTTTTTACCGCGTTTTAACCAAACACAACCTTTGTCCATGGCTGATTTAATCACTTGTTTTGACAAAGGCACTCGGCTTGAAATAGCATCAATAACGAGCTGATATTTTTGCTCAATAATAATTCTTTTTTCAATGATTTGAGTCATATTATTTATTTTATAGATTTGTTAAATACAAAGTAGCAACCTTGTCAAATTTGCAATTTAATTTAATTCTGTGTATAGTGTTGAGCAACGGTAAGGAAAAAATCCATAAAGCAATTTTGTTTTTACGATTAATTTGGGTTGATTCAATTACTAATTAGAGAGTTTGGATTTAAGTAGTTTTTTTATTTTATGGAGAAGGCTTATGCATAATCGTATTTATTTAGTGTCAATCTTAGGAATGATTGGGCTACTGACTACTTCTTTTGTAAATGCAGATATTTCGATTGGTGCAAATAAATTTTTTGGGAAAGATAAAAGCTCTCAAGGGTTTGTTGTTGCAACGGTAAAACCAAGTGCTGATTCTAATAATCTTGTTGTAGCTCTAGGCAGTGGATTAAAGAAAAAAGTTAAAAGCATTGATGATGCAAATATTAACATCGACATAAATTTAGATAATCTTAATTCTGATGCTACGAATAAGATAGATCCAAAGATTAACTATTCTTTATCCGTTCGTTTCTAATAAAACTAAGAAAAACACTCGCTTCTAATACGACCTGAGTATTGGTTATATTTTTCTGTTAAAAAAATAAAATAAATAAAATAATTAGAACTGTATTGGTATTTTTATCAATGAGTATATTTTCTACAACAGCTTCATCTGAGCCACAACAATCCCCTTATTAAGGTTACCCGAGGGTTACCTAAAGGAAGTATCGTCTAATTGAAAATGGTCGTTAAACCATATAGATATGGGGCGAGAAACGGGTCTTGAACCCGCGACAACCGGAATCACAATCCGGGGCTCTACCAACTGAGCTATTCCCGCCATAAACTTTAGTGGTACGCCCAATACGATTCGAACGTATGACCTACGGCTTAGAAGGCCGTTGCTCTATCCAGCTGAGCTATGGGCGCATTTATACCTTTTGGGTAAAACTGTTGCGCTCTAAAAGCAATGTACAGTACAAATTTAATGGTCGGAGTGAAAGGATTTGAACCTTCGACCACCTGGTCCCAAACCAGATACGCTACCAAGCTGCGCTACACTCCGAAAAAACAATAATTATACTTTGTTAAACGCCTTAGTCAATGCTTAATTCATCCCAAATGCTGTCAATTTTGTCAATGACTGACTGATCCATAGTGATAGATTCGCCCCATTCTCGATTGGTTTCCCCTGGAAGCTTATTGGTGGCGTCAATACCCATTTTTGAACCCAGACCAGATACAGGTGAGGCAAAATCAAGATAGTCAATCGGTGTATTATCAATTAAGGTGGTGTCTCGAGTGGGGTCAACTCGAGTTGAAATCGCCCAAACAACTTCTTTCCAGTTTTTCACATCAATGTCATCATCCACTACAATCACAAACTTAGTGTACATGAATTGCCGTAAGAACGACCAAACACCCATCATCACGCGTTTGGCATGACCTGGATATTGCTTCTTCATACTGACAATTGCCATGCGATAAGAGCAGGCCTCTGGCGGAAGGTAAAAATCAGTTATTTCTGGGAATTGTTGTTGTAGTAACGGTACAAATACTTCATTTAGTGCCACACCGAGTACGGCAGGTTCATCGATCGGTTTGCCCGTATAGGTGGAATGATAAATTGGATTTTTTCTATGAGTGATTCTCTCGACTGTAAAGACAGGGAAACTTTCTACTTCGTTGTAATAGCCGGTGTGATCACCAAATGGACCCTCATCTGCCATCTCGCCTGGATGGAGTACACCTTCTAGAATAATTTCTGCATTTTCTGGCACTTGCAAGTCGTTGCCTATACATGAACAAACTTTAGTTTTTTTGCCACGTAGTAGGCCTGCAAAAGCATACTCACTCAAGCTGTCAGGGATTGGGGTAACAGCAGCCAATGTAGTAGCTGGATCGGCGCCCAATGCCACAGCAACTGGAAAAGGTTTGCCAGGATTTTTCTCGCACCAATCTTTAAAATCAAGCGCACCACCACGGTGTGATAGCCAACGCATGATGAGTTTATTTTTGCCAATCACCTGTTGGCGATAAATGCCTAAATTTTGGCGTTTTTTAAGTGGGCCTTTGGTAATGGTTAATCCCCAAGTAATCAGAGGAGCAACGTCTTTTGGCCAGCAGGTCTGAATGGGCAGTTTGGACAAGTCAACCTCGTCACCCTCAATAATTACTTCTTGACATTGACCTTTTTTAACTGTTTTAACGGGCATGTTAAGCACTTGTTTAAGTACTGGCAATTTTTCAATGGCGTCTTTAAGGCCTTTTGGTGGCTCGGGTTGTTTGAGTTCAGCGAGTAATTTTCCCAGTTTGCGTAAAGCCGCTAAATCTTCTTGACCCATGGCCATGGCAACACGTCGCGTGGTACCAAACAAATTAGCAAGTACGGGCATACTTGAGTCCTTAACATTTTCAAATAATAGTGCAGGACCTTGTTTATCAAGAGTACGACGACAAATCTCTGTAATTTCTAAATTGGCGTCCACTTGCGTTGTAATGCGCTTGAGCTCACCTTGCTTTTCTAACTCGTTAATAAATTCACGTAAATCTTGATATTGCATAATAGATTACTAATTAAACTTTTTCAAAGTAGATATTATGCGCTTCGACTTCAGTTTTGTTGGCTTGAATTACTTTAATTCTAGCTTGGTCAATATCCACTTTAATAACACTGCTTTCGTTAGTTTCTTCTTGATTGGTGTGGTTGGTATCACTAAACAAAACCGATTGACCACCAGTCATTGCCAAATAAACTTGTGCCAGCATTTGAGAGTCTAATAACGCACCGTGTGCTTTTTGCTCGCTGTATGCATACGACACGGTACGCGCACTTGTATCGATTTCAAATCGTCGACAAAGAGCGTCTAAACCATGCATCGAACCTGGAAATTGTTTCTTTGCATTTTTAAAAGTGTCAATTACTTTTTTACAATGGTCTTCAATGGTTGTTTCTGAGCCCATGAGTTTTAGTTCATGATTTAAAAACCCCAGATCAAATGGTGCGTTGTGTATAACCAGTGTTGACCCTTCAATGTATTCTAAGAACTCACTGGCAACTTCTTCAAATTTTGGCTTACCTTTTAGGGAATTATCGCTAATGTTGTGAATTCTAAAAGATTCACCTACATTTCTATTAGGTTGAATGTATTGTTGATAGCTAGAGTCAGTAACGGCTCTGTCTAATATTTCTACACAACCTATCTCAATAATTCGATGGCCTTCGGAAGGTTCAATGCCAGTGGTTTCAGTATCTAGAACAATTAGTCTTTCCATCAAATATCTCTTGGGTTTGTTTTCGTGTAAAATTGCTTCATTTTATCGTATTATAAATTAGAATTATGGCAAGAGTAACTGTTGAAGAGTGTTTAGATTTTGTAGATAATCGTTTTGAATTAGTGTTGGTTGCAGCTAAGCGTGCACACCAGTTAAGTTCAGGTGGTTATAGATCAACTTTAGATGTTGGTAAAGACAAACCGACTGTGGTTGCGCTTAGAGAAATTGAAGCCGGACTTATTGACGCATCCATCTTAACTGAAGAGTACGCAATGGAAGAAGAGCTTACTGCACAGCAAAAAGTTCAAGATGCTGCTACCACTCAAGAAGTTGAAGCAGAATTATCAGTATCCGCTGTTGATGAAGGTGTTGACGAAGTCACTGAAGTAGAAGAGTAATTATAATATTTTTACATCTTTCTTAAAAATGACGCTTAAGCGTCATTTTTTTTCGTTCCCACAAAATATATAGGTATGGTTTAAAGCTTTATTTTTATTTATTAAAACACTGCGTCTCATTGGTAAATATAGTTTTCTAGAAAGGTTTCTTGGAAACTACATTAGCCTTGTATGATAATTAAATTTACAATTAAAAAATAGGTATCATCTCCAGTGATTTAATCAAAAAAGGGGAGTCTAAATGGCCGATAACAACAATAACTATTGGAAAGCCAATATTGCACTGATTGTTAAGTGCTTATCGATTTGGTTTGTAGTTTCATATCTATTTGGCATTGTGCTAGTAGATGTTTTAAATACTGTCAGAATGGGCGGATATAAACTAGGATTTTGGTTTGCACAACAAGGTTCAATTTATACGTTCGTAATCTTAGTCTTTTACTATGCGAAAAGTATGGGAAAAATCGACAAAGAGTTTGGCGTTGACGAAAAATAGATAAGGGGAGAAATATATGGATTTACAAACATTAACGTTTTTATTTGTAGGTGCCACTTTTGCGCTCTACATAGGTATTGCCTTCTGGGCAAGAGCCGGCTCAACCAAGGAGTTTTATGTTGCGGGTGGTGGTATTCATCCTATCGCAAATGGTATGGCGACAGCGGCAGACTGGATGAGTGCAGCGTCATTCATTTCAATGGCAGGTTTAATTGCATTTTATGGATACGGTGGTTCGGTATTCTTAATGGGTTGGACAGGTGGTTATGTGCTACTAGCAATGTTACTTGCACCTTACTTAAGGAAGCATGGCGCATTTACAGTACCAGAGTTTATCTCTGATCGTTACTATTCAAAAACTGCGCGAGTTGTTGCGGTTATTTGTTTAATCATTGCCTCAGTTACTTATGTAATTGGTCAAATGAAAGGTATCGGTGTAGCATTCTCAAGATTCCTAGAAGTGGATTATGAGACAGGCTTAGTATCTGGTATGGTTATTGTAGCTTTCTACGCAACCATGGGCGGTATGAAAGGTATTACATACACGCAAATTGCGCAGTACGTAATCATGATTATTGCTTACACCATTCCAGCAATCTTTATTTCATTCATGCTAACGGGTAATCCAATTCCTCAGTTAGGTTTAGGTAGTGAAATGGCGGACGGTACATATCTATTAGATAAGCTTGATCAAGTTGTTACCCAGCTAGGTTTTGCTGAGTACACCACTCAAGCGAGATTAAGCACTACTAACATGTTTGTTTATACATTATCTTTAATGATTGGTACAGCGGGTCTTCCTCACGTTATCATGCGATTCTTCACGGTATCTTCAGTGAAAGCTGCGCGTGAATCTGCGGGTTGGGCTTTGGTATTTATTGCGCTACTTTACACAACTGCTCCTGCGGTTGCGGCTATGGCAAGATTAAACCTTATGCAAACAATTGATCAGCCTAACGCTGAACAAAACTTAGCTTATGCAGATCGTCCTGCTTGGTTTAAAAACTGGGAGACAACAGGCTTGTTAAAGTTTGAAGATAAGAATGGCGATGGCTTGATTCAGTACACAGGTGATAAGAAAACCAATGAAATGGTTAAAGTGGATAGAGATATCATGGTTCTAGCGAACCCTGAAATCGCTGGCTTGCCAAACTGGGTGATTGCAATTGTTGCAGCCGGTGGTTTAGCAGCGGCATTATCAACAGCAGCTGGACTATTGTTGGCTATCGCATCTTCTATTTCACATGACTTATTGAAAGGTGTTTGGAGGCCCAATATCAGCGAGAAGGAAGAGCTTAGATATTCTAGAATCTCTATGATTGGTGCCATTCTAATTGCGGGTTACTACGGCTTCAATCCTCCGGATTTTGCCGCAGGTACCGTTGCACTGGCCTTTGGTCTAGCAGCGTCGAGTATCTTCCCTGCATTGATGATGGGTATCTTCTCTAAGAAGATGAACAAAGAAGGTGCGATTGCAGGTATGTTGTCAGGTATTGGTATTACATTGTTATATGTATTCCAGCACAAAGGTATCATGTTTGTACAGTCAACGTCTTTCTTAGGTGACATGGATCCGAACTGGTTCTTAGGTATTGAGCCTAATGCGTTCGGTGCTATTGGTGCCGTGGTTAACTTCGCTGTTGCATTCTTAGTAATGAGTCGTACAGCTAAAGTACCTGCAGAGGTTGAGAAGATGATTGAGAACATTCGCGTTCCAGCATCTAACTAAAAAAACTTTTTAAGTTTTTACTTTGACACCCGGCAATGCCGGGTGTTTTTTTATTTAAAATAAGGGAATTATGTTTTTTAAAAATAAACACGTTATCACTTCTATGATCGTTGCCCCCATATTGGCAATTATGAGTTACTTTGCGGTTGATTATTATGTCGCTGAAGTGCCACATAAGGCTAAAGATGGTCAATTGTATAAGATGCTTGCCAAGTCTAATTGTCGTTGGGAAAGTGGCCACTGTGACCTGGTTAATGGTGATTTAGAGTTATTAGTCACTTCTGACACACAACAATATGGCGAGAATCACTTTCGCTTGAAATCTGAAACACCTTTGCAAGAGGTTAAGTTTGCTTTGGTAAGTGAACAAGGCGCATATTCACAGCCAGAATCAATGAGTTTAGTAGAAGAGAGCGGTCAACTCTGGCAAAGCTCTTTAGTTGATGTTAGAAGATCTGATTACTTACAATTTGTAATCTCGGTGAGTGGCAGTGTTTTTTATGCGGAAGTGCCCGCTATCTTCACGTACCAAGATAAAGACTATTAGATAATGGATATTGAAGCTTTAGAGATTATTGATTTTCTTAAGTCAACACTACCGCTTGATAGTGCGAGCTCATCACAACTTGATTCTTTAGTTAAAGAAATACGAATAGGCTACAGAAAAAGGAAGCATATCCTAACTCTTAAACCAGATTATTTATATCTAGTACGTAAGGGCGCTGTATTAATCGAAGATGAAAATGAGAAATTATTCTCCATTTTGGGTGAACGACAGTGGTTTGGCTATAGTACTCAATTAGTATTGTATTCACACAGTTGTCAAGAAGATACGTTGTATTATAAAATCCCGAAAAAGTTATTTTTGAGTTGTTTTCAGAGCAAAGTAACGTTCATCATTTTTTCATTGATGCTGGATTAGAATCCAGTATCAAGGTGCAAAATATTGTCAAGCAGGATAGCTTGTTGAATAATTCGGTTCTCTCTATGTCACGAGCGAATGATGCTTATATGATTGATGCTACTACCAGTATTCGAGATGTAGCTCAATTAATGAGTGACAAAAATGTGACCTCGGTTGTTGTGATAGAAAATGATAGCTTAAGTGGAATTGTAACTGATCGGGCTTTTTGCACCAAAGTAGCAGCTACCGGACTTGATGTATCTTCACCAGTTAGTGATATTATGACCACCAACCCAATCTCAATTGCACATTATAAAAGTGGCGTTGAGGCGATGTTGTTAATGGCTAATTTACATATTAGACACCTGCCTATTCTTAAAAATAATCAAGTCGTTGGCGTGGTTACCGCAGCAGATCTGCTGAGAAAACAAAGCCATAATGTCGTGTTCTTAATTAACGAAGTACTGGTGTCTGAGACGGTTGAAGAGTTAAAGAAAATTTCTGAGCAAGTGCCACTATTACTGCAGCATAGTTTTGAGTCGAATATGGATGAGCATGACATTACCTATTCCATTAGTTCAGTGGGTCGATCTATTAATCAGCAACTATTAAAACAGGCTGAGGCTTTATTAGGATCTCCACCAGTCACTTATGCATGGGTGGTAGCAGGATCACTTGCAAGATCTGAGCAAATTGCGCATACAGATCAAGATAATTTACTGATTTTGTCAGACGATTACAATGAAAAGCTACATGGGGAATACTTTTCTAAGCTTAGCGCTTATGTGAGTGATGGCCTGCATGAATGTGGCTATGTTTACTGTCCAGGTGAAGTGATGGCCACCAATCCAAAATGGCGCCAGAGTGTTTCCGTTTGG
>AJXC01001344.1_pt1 | contig 12129 bp, 12 predicted proteins | sample 404948 | NCBI WGS metagenome assembly AJXC01 (sample SAMN02954314, study PRJNA77837) | marine metagenome | biome: aquatic; feature: Guaymas Basin Hydrothermal Plumes; material: sea water; isolation source: Guaymas Basin Hydrothermal Plumes and Background water depths 1600, 1775... ... | reverse complement strand
CCTATCCCCTGTGTGCCTTACCTATCCCCCTGTTGCGTGTCTCAGAGATTATTTCAATGTCGCTCATTCTCAGCCAAAACGGTTCTTCATCTAGTGATTTCTCCATCTTGTTCTTCAGACAGTTCACCACTCTGCAACGCAACTTCTTTTATCTTTTGGGTCATCTTCCGGGAGGGCTTTCGCCATTGGATCCGGTAAACCTGCTGAAGAAAGGATCTCCAACCTGCTCAGGAAATGGATCACTAGGCAAAAATTGGCACAAAAAATCAGTTCGTCTCCACGCTCATAATCAAGTCCACTGAGGATAGGTACAATTTCACCGATGTAAGTGTTTACTGAAGGTGAAACTTCTTTGTGCATCACCAAATCTACACGCATCCGTGTGATTTCCCAGTATTTAGCACCTGAACCTACAGGATCATTGAGTTGTCCGAATCCTGGAAGCGCCTCGTTTGCTATACTACCGATGGAACGTTCCTCTCCAAACAGTTTTACCCGCAGNACGTAATCCTTAGTATCCAGGTAATATTTGAGACCATTGCGTATTGCTTCTTCAATTTCAAACTGCCGGACACTTAGCGACTTGACGCGTTCCTGGGGACTTCAAAGGGGATAAAGTCTGGGGTTTGAAGCAAAAATAAAATTATTGAGGATACTAAAATAGATTGAAAAACCCTTTTCAGTCCCATGAATTTTACGCTTCTGTATCCTTGAAAANATTTTTGTATTCATTGTTACCTTGACAAACGCATGAGATATTTTTTCAGACCTTCATTTGTTGGATCAAGTTCAAGCGAGTGCTGCCAATTTTCTATTGCCATTCTATTCCATCCGAGACGATAGTAAACTGAACCCAGCATAGCAAAAGCTTGTGAGGAGAANGGATTAAGTTCAATTGCTCTTCTAAGAGCAGTAATAGCAGCATCATAATCTTCCTTCAAATATGCTTTTCTAACCTGTAACAAATAACGTGCTGTTTCAACCCGAGTCTTTTGGTCTATCCGGCGGGGTTCTGGATCAGGTTCCAATATAGCTTCCGGCTTATCTTCAAGTGTTTCATTGTCTTTTTTCTGCTCTGCCAGCTCAAGTTCTCCCGCACCTGCATCCGGCGTTTTATTATCTGTTTCCCCTCCATCTTTATCTTCTATTCTCTCTTCCTTTTCTTCACCGTCTACTTTTTCATCTTCCCCTACTTTCTCATCTCCATCATCCTTTTTGGCCAGTTCTGCGGCTGCGTTATCAAGAGTATTTACTGAAGATTGAGCAGGTGTTGTGAACGGGACATGCACCATTCTTAGAACGTCTCTGCCAGTTAAATTCAGGAACCTGATTCGTTCGTCCAATATTTGTCGAATGACTTCCACATTAAACAAAGAAACCGGAGTATTGACGACAGCAAATATTGTAGTGTATGGTCTTACTTGATTAACTATCCCAATTATTTTTTTAGACTGTGTTGGTACCCAGACATTATTTTCAAATCCCGGAAGCTTGACTTTAGAAATACTTTTATCCACCTTAGTTACAGGAACGGTTTCCAGAATATAACGAATACTAACCGTTACTCCTACGTAATCCTTAGGAAGTACCTCACGAAAAATAATATCTATCTTTTTTCTAGATCCCGTTCAACTTTTCTTTGTTCCGGAGGTGGAGGAAGTTTTACTTCACCTTTATTGCTTTTTGCTTTTATTATTGTCCTTTTTTTTCCCGTCTTTTCCTAAATCTTCATCTTTTTCTTCCTTGATCAGCTTAAATGGAACAGCAAGTAGCTCTTCAAGGGATTGTTTTTTCTCTGCTGCCTCTTCTGCCTTTTCCGGAGATGGATCCTCTACTTGTGATTCATCCTTTCCATCAGACGTCTCTTGTGCAGATGCATTTTCGCCAAAATAAAACGTCAGAAAACAAATAATCAGTAAGCTAAAAAGTGATGCAAGGTCACCTGAAATTGTGTTTTTTCTCATTCCTTACTCCAGGTTATTCAGCATTTGAATAACTTCTTTATCTTTTGGATCTAAACGTTGTACATGCCGCCACATTTCCAATGCCTCCTCTTTTTCTTCCAGGAGGAAATGCAAGGAACCTTTCATTTTTAAGATAAATATTTTGTCTGCTCTTTTAACTGCGGCTTTCAAACCTTTTTCCGCCCATTCCAAACCTGAAACGTAATCTCCTGTTTGGAAAGCTTCAAGAATCTTTAATCGATAATCTTTAAGTGCAGTGCGTTGTTCAGGCGAAATAGAATCAACTGAACGTTCCGGAAACCTTTTGCGGATAATTTTCAGAACATCGCCTCTTTCCGCATCAAAATTTATTGCCAGAGGAACAGCTTCCTTGAGNAAAATATCCACTGAAGGCAGAACAGTGTCGTCGAGAAGTAAATTTATAGCCATCTTTATGTTGCTGGCAGAAGGAGGTGCATTTTTAGTTTTTTCAATTCAAAGAAAATTTTACTTTTACAACAAAATCAGTTTTAGAGACATATTTCAACAATAACTCTGTAAGTTTCCTACTTACAATTTGTTCTTCATATGGTAGCAATACTGTCAGTAAATGGTTTCGGAAAAGAGCTGCGTTCCACTGAAACTGCATCTCCTCGATCAGCATCGAAAAACTCCTGAGCAGGAATCAGTTTCTTTACAAATATCTCCTGTGTTTCAGGCAAGGTGTTGTCAAGTAAAACACTGANTTNAACCGATTTTAGGGCTTCCTTCAGCTCATGGTTTNGCTTTACACTTTCAGAGATTTCGTCATCACCCTCTACATTTTCAACGTTTGTATCAACTTTAGATGTGTCAGAATCAAGCGGTAAGTTTTTCAGTTGCACTTCCTCTAACAATTTTTTGTCCCAATTAATTATTACAGAAACATTAAACCGTTCCGGCGAAAGGTAACGTGTGAGTAATTGATCAATATCTATTTTAAGACTTTGTTCAAAAGCAGCTGTTTTTAAAGTTAAGCCTTTGCTGGTTGCATCCTGCAAAGGTACTGCAATTACAAAATTAGGACTGTCAATGGGATGAATTAAGTTAGACTGGAGATCACCACGTTGTAAAACAATCCGCAGGATGCGTTTATTGCCCTGTGTCTCTTCGATAACTGAAACATGATTTTTCCCACCACTAGTTTTCTGATTGAAGAGCACTTTTTTCTTCACAGGAAGCTCTTCTACAGGCTCAATAGAATCTTCAGTTGAAGTACTACAACCGCCTAAACTCACCAATAACAAGAGGCCAACTATAAATATTAGCAAAAATGAAAGTGATGTTCTGCAATTGTTATTTGGTTTCATGACATTAAGTATATCTTTGGAACTCATAATTATAACTAGAATTCATCTCCACTGAATTTCCATCCAATTGAAACAATTGATGCACTTGAAGCAGTAGCACTTTCATCTGTTGTCAGCAAGGCCAGTAAATGGTAACTAAGCGTCAATTGTTCCGCAACAGAGACCGTAAAACCTGTTTTGAAATATGCCGGATTACTGAATGGTGTAACAGTCATCATACCTAAACCAGCTATTAGCCCAAATGATACTTGGTCACCGCCAAAGTTGAAAAGGTCATATCCAATTGTGCCATCAATCAAAAATCCAGTGATTGCTTTCTCATATTTATCTGTCAAGTTGGAATTGTCATCACTCAAAAATGAAGCCCCTCCAGTTAAACTCCAGTCATCTGCAAGTCTAATCATTTTTTCCCCACCGAGAACTCTAGCCTGGTGATCAACTGTGATTTGGCCAGATGAATCACTGGTGAATTTAATTGGGACCGTCATCTTGCCGTAGAAAGCATGTATGTAAGACCCACTTTTGGGCGGCCTTCCGGTCACAATTTTAGAAAAAACAATTTCTCCATTTTTTGCATCATATGCATTAAGTGAAATCGAGAGTTGTCCTTTGCTTGTAAACAAGGCAATATCAAGAAATCCATTAACATTTAATTCTTTGGCAATCTCTCGACGAAATTTGTCGTCAGCGATTCCACGACTAATTTTAAGAAAACTGCCAGAAATGTTGGTTCGAATTTGACTACATGCCTCGCAGACGCTCACCTTCAACTTTATCTGACTGGTGAGTGTTTGTTGTAAACGTGCAGTAGCAACTTTGCGAAAACTACTTGGCAGGGTATCTCCGTATGAAATATTCGAAATCGCCACGGAACTGATTTTGGATCCCATACTTTGAACTGAGTCAACCAGTTTCCAAGTGAGTTCTTCTAGCTGAGCAATCTGCTGATCTTTCCAGTATACATAGTCTGACAATTCTTCTGCCAGTGCTGTGTTCATACTCAAGGCAAAAATAAACTGTACCAAAATCAATTTATACTTAAAATATTTCATTTGTAAATTGTCAAAAATTTGGTGTGTTTTTTGCTGATTCTACAGTAGAAAACAATTTTAATTACCTGTGAAACATTCTGCAACCTTCCTGCCAACATTGACTAAGTAAAATGCTAAATCGAATTGTTTCCTCTGAAAAAAATCAAATTGTGACTTTGAAAGTCGTTGATGAGTTGAGGCATGTAGATATCAAGCCGGCAATGCATGCACTTGAAAAGGGTATTTTTTCAAGTAATTCGGAGAAGATTAATCTGGATTTAAACAATTTGCAAGTCATAAGCCATGATACACAGGAACTCCTGGGATTAGTTATCAGGCACGTTCGACTGCAAAATATACCCATTACTATTTCCGGAAGTTCTCAGATTGATCCAGGAATTCTATTGTCGATTTCCGAAGGCAGACCCCAACTTCTTGAACAGCAGCAACAAGAAAAAGTTCCATTCAGGATAAAGCCAAAATATTTTTCTCGTTTCTCAAACCCTTTCTTTTCCAAAAGACGCAAAGATTACACCAATCAGGATCTAATTGTTGAGACCGGGGGAGATCAAAATAAAGCGGACAACCAACCGAAATCTGGTCAGAATGAAAAGCAGGAAGAAGCAGAAAATACAGTTCGGGGAGTAGTTAATGAAAATTATTCACGCTGGCTTTTGTTAGGTTGGTTCCTTTTTTTAGTTTTACCAGCGTGGCTATCACGTTATTGATTTTACTCTGGCCGGAGTATCAATCCGGCAAAATTTATGATGTCTTATTGTCCGACAATAAATCATTCTTGTTTGTAAAAAGTGAAGTGGCACAAAGTTATTTAATGCAGACAACACCCGAGAGTTCCTTTATCCAGGCGGTAAAAAAAGAAAATTTAGCTGAAGTTGAAAGATTTATTGATGAAGGTGTTGATTTGGAACTGAAGGATCTCAATGGATATACACCTTTGATGCATGCGGTCAAACAGCAAAATACTGAACTGGTAAAGCTGCTGGCAGAATATGGGGCGAATGTTGACACTTCAGATGGACTTGAAGACACTCCACTGGTTTGGGCTTCGTCAATGAAAAATGAGGCCATTGTAAAAGTATTACTGGAACATGGTGCTGATCCGGATAAAGGTAATTTTTCACCGTTAATGTGGGCTGCATATTACGGTAATTTACGGCTGGTAAAAATGTTTTTGGAATCAAGGGCAAATCTGAATTCACGCACTAACGAAGGCTGGACAGCACTAATGTGGGCAGCCGAGAGGGGCAATTTGCAGGTTATTTGGGAGCTGTTAAAACGAGGAGCAAGTGTTAATATGCAGAATAATAATGGTCAAACAGCTCTAATGCTGGCAGCAGGAAGAGGAAGAACAGGTTCAGTAGGTTTACTGCTCAATAAAGGTGGTGATGCATTTGTAGTTGATTTTAATAAAAAAACGGCTGCTGATTATGCCCGTTCCAAGCAACGAAATGAGGTTCTTCAAATACTTGAAAAGGAATTTGAATTGCGGTGATGAGAACTGTTTTTGCGGAACTGAAACTTTAATTTNCAGGAAGTGTTTGCAAAAGTGCAGACAAAACCCTGACAGCTTGCACATTGTTTCCGCCTCCAGNGATAAGGATGTCAGCGTTTTGCTTGCTGGGTTCAATAAATTTTTCGTGCATAGGACGAACGGTAGCAAGATATTGTTCGGTTACTGATGTGACAGAACGTCCCCGCTCGTTGATATCACGATCCAACCTCCTGATGAATCTTAAGTCTGAAGGTACATCAACAAAGACTTTTAAATCCATTAATTCGCAGAGTTGAGAATCATTCAGAACCAGGATTCCATCTACAATCAATATCTGGCAGGGGGATATTTTTTTTGTCTTGGAATTCCGCAAATGCTGTGGGAAATCATAAATCGGAACTTCAACTTGTTCCCCGGAAATCAGTTGTACCAGATGTTTCATTAAAAGTTTTGTTTCCAATGAATCCGGATGATCAAAATTAATTATGGTACGCTCTTCAAATGATAATTCAGGCCTGTGCCGATAATATGCATCATGGTGTAGTACAGCTATTTTCCCCCGACCAAAGCGCTCTACAATCTCATTTATAATTGTTGATTTACCTGAACCAGAACCACCGCTGATTCCTATCACGAAAGGTTTTGATCTGGAGTTCTTCATAGACATAAATGCATCAGTAGTATATTTTGTAAAGCATTCGCAAGGAGATCAGCAGGAGAAAAATTGCAAACCAGCGTTTGAGTTTTTCTTTATCCAAGCTGTGAGCCAGTTTTGCTCCTTGTGGTACCATGACCATGGTCATGGGAATTATGCACAAAAATCCTGCTAAACTGAAGTAACCATAGCTTAAAGGAGGAAGGCTTATACTGTTCCATCCACTGAAGATATATCCAATTACTCCAGGAAGGGCTATCATCAACCCTAAACTTGCAGATGTTCCTACAGCACTTAGCAGGGGTAAGCTGTAAGCAGTCAAATAAGAAGTAAAAAAAACTCCGCCGCCAATACCCATCATTGCTGAAAATAGGCCGATTAATCCAACAACACTCCACACTTTAAGTTTTGAAGGTAGTTTGGTGCCAAGAACGAACTGCTTCTTTTGAAAAAGGTTTAACGCAATAACCAGGGCAATCACTGCAAAAATAGCTTTTAGTACAGAACCACTAAGATTTCCCGCCAGTAATGAACCAATTAACGCACCGCCAGCCACAGGTAGTGCTAACTTNCGAAACATAATTATGTTTCCGGAACCTCTTTTATAGTAAGACCAGGCCGATGAAATTGAAGTTGGAACGATTATCCCCAACGTAGTTCCAACCGCCAGGTGGGTTGTGAGTTCCGAAGAATAACCTAACTCATCAAATACGTAGAATAATGCCGGAACTAAAATTATTCCTCCACCTACTCCAAACAGACCGGCCAGTAGTCCGGCAAATGCACCTGACACCAAAAGTAATCCCAGCAAAGAAAGCAATTCAGGGTTAAAAAGAGAAGGTTGCATGAAGTCTCAGATTATTGTATTCAACCAGAAAATAGCTGATAAATGGAGTGTTTTTTTAATAATAGCATTCTTATTTTCTTTGTGGTGCTCGGTTTATGGGTAGCAAAGAATGCATTTAGAAAACAATTAAGTTTTAGAGATTTTAATTTTCTTTGTACCTTTCAGATTTGGAAAGCAAATTGGAAGAACTTCTGCAAAAGTTTTTACAAAATATGGAGTGATTTTTCCAATGATGCTTTCATCTAAATCATCAAAATCTTTTTTAATTTCAGCAGGAAAAATTAATTGAGTTATACCTGCCCGTTTTGCTGCAATAGTTTTTTCTTTGACTCCGCCTATTGGCATGACTAAGCCAGTGAGCGTCAACTCTCCTGTCATCGCAAGATTCGGAATAACTGCTTCCTGTGCAACCAGGGATTGAAGTGCGCAGGCCATTGTAATTCCTGCGGATGGCCCGTCTTTTGGAGTGGCACCGGCTGGTACATGCAGGTGAACAAAATTTTGTAGCAAAGAAATTCTTTATTTTTCATCATTACTGCCAAGGGAGCGGATGAAAGTATAAGCAATTTCCGTTGATTCTACCATCACGTCTCCTAGTTGTCCGGTTTGTTTAAATCCAGGATTTTTGGCTTCAACATTGGAGGCCTCAATGAACAAAGTAGCACCACCGACGCTGGTATAGGCCAACCCAGTTATTACTCCAATTTTAGGTGTTTTGTAGCGCGATTCTTCTGCAAATGCTTTTCGTCCTAACATATCCGGAAGATCGTCTTTGGAAATCTTAACTTGATCAATCTCTTCTTCTACAAATTTTCTTGCAGTTTNTCNCAGTAATTTTTTAAGATTATTTTCTAAACTTCGNACTCCACGCTTCACGGGCATAGCCATCAATGATTTCTCGCAATACTGGTTTGGGTAGTGAAAACTGGGTTTTTTTGAGTCCGTGTATTTTTAATTGTTTAGGTAACAGATGTTTTCGTGCAATTTCCAGTTTTTCTTCAAGGATGTAACCGGATAGCCGGATGACTTCCATCCTGTCGAGAAGTGCAGGTGGAATTGAGTCAGTTTGATTTGCAGTACAAATAAAAAGTACTTTTGAAAGATCAAAACGTACATCCAGATAGTGATCCAAAAAGTCTTTGTTTTGTTCAGGATCTAAAACTTCCAGCAAAGCAGAAGCAGGGTCTCCATGAAAACTTGCGCCAATTTTGTCTATTTCATCCAACATAATTACCGGATTGGCAGTTTTGCAGGTTTTTATTGCATTAATAAATTTGCCTGGAAGTGCACCTATGTATGTGCGGCGATGGCCTTTTATTTCTGCTTCATCACGCATTCCACCCAGAGAAAAACGAAAATATTTGCGTCCCAAGGCCCTGGCAATCGACTGTCCTACAGAAGTTTTTCCAGTACCAGGAGGTCCAACCAGCAAAACAATTGAGCCTGCCAAATCACCTTTGATAATTCCTACAGATATCAATTCCAAAATTCTATCTTTTACATCTTTAAGGCCATAGTGATCACGATTGAGAATTCGAGCTGCTCGTTGAATATTAAAAAAATCTTTACTGTAGATGCCCCATGGTAAAATTGTCAGCCAGTCCAGATATGTTCGTGTCACGTTATATTCTGGTGAAGCAGGTTCAATTAATCGTAATTTTTCAAGCTCCTCATCTATACGTTCTTCTGCCTCTTCAGAGAGTTTAAGCTTTTTTATACGTGCTTCATATTTATCTGTTTCACTTTCAGAACCTTCCTTGGTGATTCCCAGTTCTTTCTTAATTTCCTTGAGTTGTTCACGCAGGAAGAATTCTCGCTGCTGCTGAGACATTCGGTCCTCTACTCGCTGAGAAATTTTTACCTGAAGTTTTGCTACTTCCAGTTCGTGTCTAAGCAAGTACAATGCTTTTTCGATTCGTATTTTTATGTTTTTTGTTTCAAGAATTTCCTGTAATTCTTTACCGGATGCAGTTGTCATCGATGCAGCAAAATCAGCAAGTGTCGCCGGATCTTTGAGATTGATGCGCCCCATCAAAAGGCCGAGTTCTTCTTTAAACAAAGGGTTTAGTTGTACCAGTTCTTTGATGAGATTAATGATGGAAACGGAAAAGGCTTTTAGTTCATCTTCCGACTTTTCTTCACCAGTTTCCGTTATATATTCCACTTTTGCCCTGATTATAGGATCTTCAGAAGTAATATCAATGATCTCAAAGCGCTCCATAACCTGCACAATAATGTGCATCGGGTCGTTACCATGTTTTGCGGCCTGCACAATCTTTCCTACGGCTCCTACCTTCGATAAATTATCTGTAGTACCAGGTTCATTAGTTTGAGAATCATCTTCAGGTTCATAGCTGTAAACCAACCCAACATAGCGGAGGGGGCCCTTTAATTCCTTCAGTAAAACTTTCCCCAATTTTTCTTCAGAAATTATTACCGGAAGCAGCATTTTAGGGAATAAAGGACGATCGTAAAGGGGTACTATTAGCAGTGAATCAGGAAAAACATCTTCGCTAACGACAAGTGCTTTGTCTTCAGGAAGTGCTTCTATAATGTCTCCCTGTATTTCTATTTCTTCCTCTTGACTATCATTTTCGTTTTCAAATTCAGAATCAGGAGATTGAATCATAAATTATTTTTAATGTTATTAGTTTGTATTCAATGAATTTTATTTACTGAAAAATATTGATGCAGCCCTATAAAGTCCTTAAACCATATCATTTTGAGTGAAGAGAGGAATCTTGAATATGTAACCACACTAATATCATTAATACATCTCCCTAAGGTCGAAATGAACCAGCACCGAAACAATCTAGAGATTATCCTTTNCCCATTTCCATTTCTGGATTACTGATTAGGTGCTTTGGATTTCAAACTTTTTACGAAAGAGTGAATATTAATCAATAAAAGCAGTTTTTTATTTTGTTCAACATACATTATCCAATATCAGTACTAGATGGTCTAGCCAGAAATTACTTGATTTGAATTTTTGTGAATTTAAAATGAATAGAGAGAGGGATTATTTGGAAGGCTTTTAGCCGCCAATGAATTTGGGGAGGTTGGAAAAAATNCCTGCCATGTAGGTAGTAGCCTGCGTGAGTAGCCATGGGAACAGGANAGCCAATACAGCCATCATTGCCCCCATTTTGGGATGATTGCTAAAGTTTGTTCCTGTATCTGCGTTACTGCCTGGAAGATAGAAACAAGTAAACCTACTACCAATGCTCCAATCAGCATGGGCGCAGCGAGAAGAGTTGCCATTCGCATGGCTTCAATCATAATTGAAACAACAAGGGCTTCTGTCATAAAAACTCACTTAGTTGTTTAAGAATTAAATTTCCACAAAACTTTTGACCATAGAACCAAGAATCAAGTGCCAGCCGTCTACAAGAACAAAAAGCATCAGTTTGAACGGTAAAGAAATCATAACTGGCGGCATCATCATCATACCCATTGCCATTAGAATTGAAGCAATAACCATGTCGATCACAAGAAATGGAACATATAGCAAAAAACCAATTTGAAATGCNNCTTTTAGTTCACTAATTACGAACGCAGGAATCATAACCCAAATTGGAATATCTTCGATGTTTTTTGGTCGTTCTATTTTAGCAATTCGAACAAAAAGAGCCAAATCTTTTTCACGTGTAAAATTTCCCATGAATCGTTTAATTGGTAAAGTGGCACGATCCATAAATTCTTCCTGGGAAATAGTTTCTTCCAGATACGGAGAAAGGGCNACTTCGTTGACTTCTTCCCAGACCGGCATCATCACAAACAAAGAAAGAAACAGTGCAAGGCCGACCACGATTTGATTTGATGGAGCCTGCGGAGTTCCAATAGCTTGTCTTAAAAATGACAANAACAATCACAAATCTTGTGAATGAAGTTGTCATGATTAAAATAGCCGGTGCCATAGTTAGAATCGTCAGTAAAAAGACGATCTGCAATGTAGTTGCTACCTGTTGGGGTGAACTTGCAGTGTCAACGGAAATGTTGATGCCTGGAATTGGCGATTGTGCATAAAGCGGCATTCCTACACAAAAAACAGACAGCAACAGCAGGCTGCGAATTGGAAACTTTATACTTTTACATAAATAAAAAGATTTTCTGAAGCCCGAGTCCGACGTTGCAACTTGTTCCATGTTTTCAGTTAATTGAGTTTCGAATTGAAAATACAGCATGGACTCTATTTGATGGGTTTTAGGAATTTTAGACGTTCTGAAAGTTTGCTTGCAAAGTGCTGCATCACAGGATTCCCATAAGGCATTAATTTTAGTTTTTGTCGGAGTTTTTNAAAAAATGAGTTTTTGATTGTTGATTTTAATTCGTTATTATGATTGTTTGACTCTTCCAGGCTATTGCGGTTTTCAGCATTGGATTTAAGGAAAATGTCTTTTTCCAGGCCTTCTAATTCAATAGAAGCATCAAAGTTATCTTTGCTATTCTTGTTATTTGGTACATTCGTTTTAGTTTGCTCAAAGGGTTGCTCCGGAGCAATTTCAAAAGATTCAGCTGACTGATCAATATTAAAATCTTTAGCATTTTCATCAGTCTGAATCGAATGGATAATTTCCGAATCTGTTTCGTCGTGTAATTCTGCGATCAANTTGATGGATGTAGGTGTTACACCGCAGGCGAACTTTCGTTCATTCATTTCGAAAACTATAATTTTCTGCTTTGGTCCAACATGATGGCTTGAAACCTGACGAATGCGTACATTACCCTGCAATTGAGGAAAATCGATTACTAGAAAAAACGTTTNTAATATAAAAGCTATACAAATAAATG
>AJXC01001322.1_pt1 | contig 12181 bp, 14 predicted proteins | sample 404948 | NCBI WGS metagenome assembly AJXC01 (sample SAMN02954314, study PRJNA77837) | marine metagenome | biome: aquatic; feature: Guaymas Basin Hydrothermal Plumes; material: sea water; isolation source: Guaymas Basin Hydrothermal Plumes and Background water depths 1600, 1775... ... | reverse complement strand
CGATGATCTTCAACGGAATGAAGGCAAGACCATTATCATGGTGGAACAGAATGCCAAGAAAGGTCTTGAATTCTGTGATATTGGCTATGTACTGGTTTCCGGAAATTTAGCCATGGCTGATTCCGGAGATAATTTATTGGCAAATCCGGAAGTAGGACGCTTGTTTCTGGGAGGATAAAAGTCCATCGATCAAAATTAAAGAAAGCATTTAGGATTGTACTTTGTCAGAAATTTCAAAGAAATCGACCGGAGTCAGATGATTCTCCGTCAGGTAGAGGAGTATTATAAGGCTGTTGTGGCTGCCCAAATTGCAAATCATGAGTACCTACATAAACAAGCCCCAATAACAGCAATGCTATAAATATCAGAATCACCTTCTTTCCTGCGGATCAAAGTTATCAAGCATAATCAGAACTGTCGCAGAAATCTCAGGTCATTGCTGTAAAAGCGGCGTATATCGTTAATGTTATGTTTGAGCATTGCAGGTCGTTCTACGCCCATGCCAAACGCAAATCCACTCCATTCTTCAGGATCGTAACCACCGTTACGCAAAACAACCGGATGTACCATTCCCGCACCGGCAACTTCCAGCCAGCCTGTATATTTGCAGAGTCGGCAGCCCTTCTTTTCACAACTGCAGCTCATGTCGATTTCAATACTGGGTTCTGTGAAAGGGAAATAACTCCCCCGAATACGAACTTTTCGTTCTGCACCGTACATTTTATGCGCGAATTCACTCATCACGCCGATCAGGTCTGTGAGCCGGATATTTTTNCCGATAGTTAAACCTTCAACCTGAAAAAACTGGTGTTCAGAACGTGGAGTGATTTGTTCAAAACGGTAGCATTTCCCCGGCAGAATCACTCGAATCGGTTCCGGATAATATTCACGCATTGCCCAAATTTGCCCTGGTGAAGTGTGGGTACGCAAAACAACTTCATCGTTGACCCAGAAAGTGTCCCACATATCACGTGCAGGATGATATTCCGGTATGTTCAGTAACTGGAAATTATATTCGTCACTTTCCACTTCCGGTGCTTCGTAAACCTGAAAACCCATTTCCTGAAAAATATTGTAAATACTACGTAAAGTTTGAGTGGTCAGGTGGAGGTGACCAGTGGTACAAGGTCTTCCGGGAAGGCTAACATCCAGGTCATCAATTTCAAGTTCCTGATGAAGTTTTGTTTCCTTCAAAGTTTTCTGGCGCAGTTCAAAAGATTCCTGTAACTCCTGCTTAACTTCGTTGATGACTTTTCCCATGACAGGCCTCTCTTCTGAAGAAAGAGTACCAAGTTGTTTTAGCAGGGAAGTGAGATCACCTTTACGTCCCAGATAACGATGGTACCACTCAGGAAGTTGATCTGTTCTGGTTAAAGCATTAAGCTCGTTTTGCCCCTTTTCACGGAGCATATTTATTTGTTCAAGCATTTTGATTTCTGATTTTTAATTAGGAGTTTGAATCCACTTGCGAACTATCCTTCGTGCTTTCAGTTTCCGCTAAATTTATGTCAACTCCTGCGCTGCGAAGTCGTGAAAAAGACTCCAGGACACTTTCCAGTTGTTTAACTTCTTTTGCATTTTTTAGAATGCGGTACCTGAACTGCTGAAAGGAAATTTGATGACTGCTTGTAACTCTGAGAGTTTCTTTGACGAACTCCTGCAAATCTAGGTGCACATCGTCAAATTGATCGCACCAGCGATTATAACTTAGGTATGCGTCTTTAAGTTTCACAATCTCAGGTTCAGGTATATCCGTTTCAGATTTGGTGCCTGCCGAACCTTTCGCATTTGGTATTTTACTGTGCATCTGCAACTCCATCTCCAGTGTTCGCGCGAGATCGGGACGACCCAGAGGATCAGATAAACCTGAAACAGATAAAGCTGCCGGCACTTTCAGGTGTCGCTGGAATCAACTTAGACGCAGTTTGTGCTGCAGGGCTTTCTGACCTTTGCGCGGAACCTGTTTCCAAGTTGGCTATACGCTGCTGAACAGTGTGTATCTGATCAATCATCCGGGTCAGTTCTGTCTGCAGGCCACTAATCTCAGTAATTCCGGGAGTTTTATTTTCTCCACCTTTAAGCACTTTTGGGGATTACTGTTATTTGTTGTTCTTTTTAGCCAGACAGGTGTGGTCAGTCGCGCTTGCCAGTCTGGATGCTGATTCAGCTGTTGATCGCAAGCATTCAGCCATGTTTGAAAACTGAATTGCCGGTTAGGAATCTGCAGCGGTTTCTCAAATTCAAGCGGACAATCAAGGTCAGCTAACCACTGGAGCCAATCTTCCCACGTCTTTTTTGTTTTCCTTGCTCCAGCAGGAACTGCAAAAGTCGCTCTTCAAGCGCATCAATGATGCTTGACATTCGAACTCTCTATTAAAAACTAAAATCAGTGCTTACCGCTTCCTTCAGTAGAATAAATGAAGTCCAGAAACGCCCGAACTGCGGCACTTTCTCCAAATGTTTCCTCTATTACCCGCAGAGCCTCATCATTTTTTAGATCGTTACGATAAAAAATCCTGTGGGCTTCAAGTATTTCTCCAATTGAATCACGGCTAAAATTCTGACGTTTCAAGCCGACTATATTAACACCCTTTACTTCAAAACGGTTCCCATAACCTGTGGCATAAGGTGGAATGTTTCGATCAATCAAAGAAGCAGCTCCCGTATAAACATAAGATCCAACTCTTAAAAATTGAGCTACTCCGTTCTGTCCGCCCAGAGTGACATAGTTATCAAGAGTAACATGACCGCTCAAACCAGTGTAATTTGCAAGAATATTATGGTTGCCGATGCTGCAGTCATGTGCTACGTGTACGTAACCCATCAGTAAATTATCATCTCCTATGATTGTTTTTCCGCCACCGCCGACAGTCCCGCGATGTACAGAAACACCTTCACGAAAAATATTTTTGCTTCCGATAATTACTAGCGATTTTTCCTGATTATATTTTAAATCCTGAGGTTCGCCGCCTATATAAGAAAAAGGGTGAAAAATGTTTTCAGTTCCAATTGTAGTTTGACCATCGAGGACTACATGAGATTTTAAACTGCAGCCATTTCCAATTTTGACACTGGAACCAACCTTGCAGTAAGGCCCGATCTCAACATCAGTACCAAGCTCTGCACCATCTTCTATGATGGCGGTTGGATGAATTTTATTCATAAAAATTTTATGTTATGTCCGTTGTGAAGGCTATTTTAGCTCCTGTAAAGGGATAAATTAACACATCTATTGTGTGCTAAATTGAACCCTAAAGTCAAGAAAACACTTGTGAGGAATGAAACCCACTTTTTTCTGAAACATTTTCTGTAGATGTTCATTGTAGCAAGGTTCACGAATTGCATTCATCCTGCAGAATGATGACACTATTGAAAACGACAAACGACTGAAAACTATGATCAAACAATTATTTATTTTGATAAGCATATTGCTCTTTACCTTTACTGCAAGTGCAGAAACTTTGCGGCTGAACAGCGGAGAGTCTCTTGAAGGAAAAATTCTAAAAATGGATGAAAAACTTTGTTTATTGAATCACATCTTACTGCCCAGGAATTAAAGATTGACCGGGCGGACCTGAGTCTTATCGAATTTGACTCATCCGCCCGCAGTCTTGCCCGGCGGCTTGGAATAGGCCTTCATTACAGACCAAATGGAGATGAGGAGAACCTTTCTATAAAAAACTGGATTAGTGCAGTTGATTCAGCAGAACTGATTGTTGGTTACAGTTCAGGCACGCAGGACACATTTGGATTCGAATTACGTTATTCCCGGGTATTCATGGTTGAAGGCGCAAACGATCTTTTTTTATGGGGCTGGTGCAGGAATTCTTTCCATAGACAGCAAACGCGGCACAATATTTAGAATTTATTCTGGCAGTGAGTTTTTTCCTCTGAGCAGCCCAAGTTTTGGTTTTTCACTGGAATTAGGTGTACAGCGTAAACAGGGTATTGGAGACGTTACTCAAGGCTTTTACAATGCAATAGCTGCACGTTACTATTTCTGAAAGCGGCAAACATGGGCAAGAAAAGCTCGCTCCCGTCTCGTCTGACTTTCGAGGAATCTGAGCAGAATGATGCTCTAATGGAAAAGATTTTTGCCGGCGTCGATGATGTCCCGGATAAAGAGCCCGCACTGGAAATTCCACCCTCTGAATCTTCCCTTAAAAACCCCCGTACCTCTCCAGCAGACGCAGTATCCCGTCCAGATGCTGAGCTGGATTTGCACGGAAAAACACGTGAAGAATCAATTATGATGGTCCAGAATTTTGTAATGACCTGCCATGCGAATCAATTCCGTACAGCACTTATCATTACCGGAAAAGTCACCATTCAGGTAACCAGGGACCTGTTCTGAAGAGAGAAGTTCAACTTTGGCTGGAGCGTAATGGTAAACAGTATCTTAAAGATTTTCATACAGCCCCTGGGCGGTTTGGTGGTTCCGGTGCAATTTGGCTGAATATCAAATAATTCGTGTCAATTTATCATTCCGGGAACGGCTAGAGTGAAGCATGGAATTGCAACATCGAATTCTTCACCGTCTGTTGTTGTCATCCGATATGTCCCCTGCATCGTACCAACAGGTGATTTAAGCTGAGATCCACTGGTATATTCATATTCCTCATCCGGAGCCAAAACCGGCTGATCCCCCACCACGCCATCGCCCCGNACCTCATTAATGTCTCCATTGCTGTCGGAGATGATCCAGTGTCGCCGTAGAAGCTGTACAGTTCTCTGGCTCAAGTTTTTCAGGCGGATACGGTAGGCAAAGACATAGAGATCTTCTTCAGGGATTGAATGAGAATCAAGGTAAAATGATTCAACCTGAACCTGAACTCCTTCGGTAACTGCTTCTTCCATTATTTTCAAATTTTCTTCAAAAATTATACTATTCAAAATTTAGTTCGTGTTATACAGTAATTCGAGAGAATGGCAAAGTGAAAAATATAGAAGTAATTGGAATTATAAGCATGACTTGCCCTTCAACCGTACTTTGAGTAAAATATCATCCTGTAGAATCTTCCAAATTATATTTCAAAAGCTCTCGCTGACACGCATATATTTTATGAAATTTGTTGATTCAGTAAAAATCCATGTCCATTCCGGTAATGGCGGCGGCGGCTGTACAGCCTTCCGAAGGGAAAAATATATTCCGCACGGTGGACCTAACGGTGGTGACGGAGGGAAAGGAGGGGACATTTTCATGTTTGGAGATTCAGGAAAAAATACTCTGCTTGATCTTTCTTTTCAGCAGCATCAGCATGCAGAACATGGATTAAGCGGCGGAGGAAGCGACAAACACGGACGTAACGGGATAGATCTTCACATTCGTGTTCCGCTTGGGACAGTGGTCAAAGATATTGAAACTGGTAAGGTGTTTCTGGAGGTAGTTGAAGAAAAAGACTATCTGCTATTTGCTGGCGGACGTGGCGGACGCGGTAATGCACGCTTCAAAACTTCAACCAACCGTTCTCCGGAGTATCACCAGCCGGGAGAACCGGGGCATGAATGTTGGGTCCGGCTGGAACTGAAATTGATGGCAGATGTCGGTTTGGTAGGTTTCCCGAATGCAGGAAAATCAACTCTGATCAGTAGTGTATCTCAGGCACACCCAAAAATTGCGGACTATCCTTTTACCACGCTGGTTCCGCAGCTTGGTGTTGTGAAAATAAATAATCTGGATCCATTTGTGATTGCCGATATTCCGGGCATAATTGCAGGCGCACACGACGGCAGAGGACTGGGAGATCAGTTTTTACGCCACATCGAGCGTACTGCGAGTTTATTACTGCTGCTAGATGTATCAGGATTTTCCGAAAATCCACCTCAGGAAGAATACCAGATTTTGATTGAAGAGCTGGAGCTGTTTTCACCAAAATTATTAGAAAAATCCCGTGCAGTTGCATTTACAAAACTGGACAGTGTTAGTGATTTTGAACCACTGGATAAGTTGCAGCAGCATCTTGAAGCTTCCGGAGAAACTGTCTTTCGTGTTTCTTCAGTAAGCGGTGATGGAATTCAGGAGTTGCTGAGTTATCTTGGTTCAGTGGTACAAANGGAACGTCAGCAGNAGAATGAGAACCCACCAAAGATAGTAGAAGAACCACTTCCTGAGAACTCAATTTGGGATGATTAATAGTGTGGTATGATATCCCAAATGCAGTTATTATAGATAACCTCATTCTTAGCTGCACATAATTAGCAGGGACAATGTGTTTAATACTTGAAATTTAAAGAGAATGGAAAAGAAAAGATCTAAAAAATATGAATTAAGATTTGAAGTGGCTAGTGAGAGGAATAAGATTCCCGGTTACACTTTAATCCCCAAGCATGATCGTTCTGCGGAAAGCACAACACATGACAGAACANGAAGCACTGCAGGTAATTCAGCGTGATGCACTGAGAGGTGATATAGAAGCAGTAAAAAGACAGTTATTAGAATTTCCAGAATATAAAAGAGAGGACCTTAAGAAAATGTTAAAAGCAAGTGTTGCAGCACATGGAAGAGTTCTGGAACTGTAAAAACCCTTCCCCTTTGATTCCCGATTCCGTGGGAGTAACAATTTATTTTTTGAATAAATAAAGTAATAAATTCTGGTTTTAATTTTCGTAATCAACCAAGTTCAAGCTTTGCGGAAATGACACCATTCACTGGATCATCTCTAAAATGCTGTCCAGGATATTATTCTCATTACAAATCAACAAATATCATTCTTTTAGATATTCATCGTAAGCTAACTTTCTGGATATTGAGCGGTAATTTTCTCTGGCAAGTTTTTTCCAAAGCTGACCCTGACCATCTTTGTGATCCACCAGTTCTTTGAATATTTTTAATGCCTGCTCATTGTTTTCCTGACGAGCATAAATACTTCCGATTTGATAACGGGCCCAAAACACACGATCGTTTATTTCCTTGTTTTCGCTATCAGCATAGAGCGAAATTGCCTGTTGATAGCTCAGAAGCGCAATTGTATCGTTTTGAGCTTTGTTGTACATATCTGCCGCCAGAAAATGGCTGTTGATAATATATTCAGGTGTATCTGGATGATCAAGCGGATGATTGTAACTTGAAACCGCTTCTTGAAAAGCCTCACCAGCATCTACAAAATTTCCTGTTTCTTCGTGGAGTTCTCCCAAATCATAGTAGAGTTCCGGAACAATTTCTGCTGAAAGCGGATCCTTGTTTTGATCATATTTCTGCAGAGTTTGATTGTAAACAAGCAGAGCATTTGGATATGATTTTTTCCTGCGGTAAATTTTTGCCAGCAATTGCCGTGCTTCTGCATCATAAGGACTTGCAGGGTATTTTTGTAGAAATCCTGCTGTGATATTACGGGCTTCAGTCAGATCTTCTTTTTCCAGCAGTGTCAGGGCTTTTTCCAACTGTACCAGTTCGCCAATTGTTCCTCCCGAGCGTGTTTCAAGAAAACGCAAAATATCCAGTGTCTCCTCGTAAAATCCCAGTTTACGGTGAGCTACCGCAGTTTGAAAAAAGGGTTGTGTCAAAGCGGAAATTGAATAAATATTTAGCTTTATAATCACTATAAGCGCTTACGAGAGAAAGTGTGTCATCCTGGCGAAAATACTGGTCAATCAATCCTTTTAGATTCTCGTCAATGTTTTCCTGTATTACATTTCTGCGCACATAAACGTTTTGAGGATATTTTTCCATGAAACTTTCCAAAGTTTTAATTGCACGTGCGTAATATCCGTAAAGAGTAAGTGTCAACCCCTTCCGGAGTAGTGCTTCTTTCGCCTGTGGTGTATCCGGATAGAGTCTGTGTATTTCATCATAAACCGTGATTGCCTCAAGATGTTCATCAGAATAAGGGCGTTTTGCTTGAATGTTGGCAATTCGCAATTTGCCCAGTAACGCAATCTCTCTGGTGTAACTGCTGATTGCGTTTTTGTAGGCTAGAATGGCATCATTTTCTTTGCCTTCATCCCGCAGAAAATCGCCTAATCGGAGTGCAACCAACTTGGAAAAATCNGCTTTGGGATATTTTTCCAGGAGTAATCTGAAAATTTCACGTGCAGTAACGTAATCGGCATTTTCATAATATGTCTCACCCATATGGAATAAAAGCGTTGGATCGTCTTTGGCATAGTCCTCTTCNGCATTCCGTGCTATATCAAAAAACTCCTTTGCAGTTATGTAACGCTTAAGCTGGTAATAGGCCTGTGCCATTTTATAATGGGTGACAGCAAAAAATTTGGTTCAGGTGAAGTACGCAGGTACTCTTTAAATTCGTTGATGGCCATTTCCCATTGCCGTTGCTCAATACGGCTCATTCCCTTCCAAAAACTGGNTTCCATTGCCTCAATTGAATTTTGAAAACGCTCCTGCAGTATTTGGTAATAAACAGCTGCCTCATGCTGAAATTTCATTTTTTGATAGGAGCGCCCTATACGGAAATTGGCATGTGGTAAAAGATAAGCTGTTTCAAATTCTTCTCCATTTTCTTTGGCAATTTTTTCTGCATCCTGAGTAATACGGATTGCTGTTTTGTAAGCCTCAATTGCCTGGTGATAATTATCACCAATCCTGCGCTCCAGCATGGTGTAGATTGTGTCTCCGATCCGGAAGAGAGCACGAGCAGACAAAGGGTGAAGCGGATCTTCAAATTCATCTCCTGTGTGTTCCTTCCCGAGCGCATAGGCTTCTTTGTAATGGGACACAGCTTCATCGTACAAATTTTTTCTGAAAGCATTTTCACCGCCGCTGAAAAATAGGATTGATTTTAGAAGCCCTGATTCGTCTCTCAGTTTCTTCTTTTTCAAATGCAGCAGCATCTTCCGGACTCAACTTTTCCCCTTCCGTAAGATCTGCTGCAATTTTGCGCTTTAACGGAGTACCGTGAATGTCAAGTATCCACTGGACGGGCCTGGAAACAAAATGCCGTTCCACACTCACGTCTGTTGCATTGAGTTTCAATTCAATAAAGGTTTGGTTTACTTCTGAAGTGAGTGCATGAAGCTCCAAACGGGCATCCTTGTAATCAAGGTTTAACAGCTGTTTTTCCGGTAAAGTGTTAGGCAGGCGAATAGTAAGTTGAGTTTGAAGGCTGTTTTCAAGTAAAAAAATCCGGGGAGGTTGCTTGTCTTCCGGAACAGAATCAGTTGCAGAAAATTTTGCAGGTTTTGTAAAACCGAAAGTCAAACGTGTAAAATCAGTATTGCCGGCATCAAATTTTATAGAAACCAGTTGATACGCAGCATCTTCCGGCGGATCAGGTAGGGGTTCAATTTGGATTGAGGGACGGAAATCAATTTGGATTCCATTTTGTCCCGTGAGGGAACTGACAGAATAACTTAAATCTTTTTTCAGTAATTTGAACTGTGCCCAGCTGTCTCCATCAATTGCTGAAAAACGTATTCCTGCCAGTTGTGGATCATTGAAAAGACGCTCATTCCGGCCGTCTGAAAAACCGATACGGGCATTGCTGAACTTAATCACCAGTGTCCGGGAAGCAAGGTTTTCTGTGATTATGTAAACTGGAGGATTGTCTGTCAGCAGACGCACGCTGATTTGCCTGCCGTGACGCAATAGCTCTACATTTTGAATTATGACTGGATCGGAAGTCTTGGAAGTTTGCGCCGGAATGCCTGCAGCAGTCGAACAGCTGATGATCAGCAGAATTAGAAAATTCCGGAACAACCTCATACAGGAAAGATCAGTATCACGTGGTATGGTTCATGGTTCAGGCAACAAGGATTAGTATTTTCTACACAGTTTTGAAGTATAAACCTGATTATGATGTAATCTTGAAAAGTCTAAATACTCCTGCTACTCATTCCTGAAAAGAATATCATGGACCTGATTGAGANAATGAAACAGTCATTTCAGTTGATGNNAATTTCCGCTTTCCAGCATTTTAGGAATGATACCTGAATTCCAAGGGCCCCGTTTATTCATTATTCGTAAAATGATTTTAGTAATTTTGAACGGGTTGGATGACGCAATTTTCGCAGTGCTTTTGCTTCAATCTGACGAATACGTTCCCTGGTTACATCAAAATCCTGACCAACTTCTTCCAGGGTGTGATCTTTGATTGAATCAATGCCAAAACGTAGACGTAACACATTCTCTTCACGCTTAGTGAGAGTTTTTAATGCTTCACGTGTTCTTTCACCCATGTTTGAAGAAACAGTAGCTTCACCTGGATCCCTTATGTGTTCATCTGCAATAAAATCTTTGAGTTGCGAATCCTCATCATCACCAATTGGTGTATCAAGTGAGATTGGTTCCTTGGCTATTTTTAGTACTTTACGGACTTTGTACAAAGGCATTCCAAGATCTTCAGATAACTCATCTGCAGTAGGTTCACGTCCAAGTTCCTGTACCTTGGCTCGTGATATTCTCGAGAGTTTATTGATTGTTTCAATCATGTGAACAGGAATCCGAATTGTCCGTGCCTGATCTGCAATGGCACGTGTGATTGATTGACGAATCCACCAGGTTGCATAAGTTGAAAACTTGTATCCTCGACGATACTCAAATTTGTCTACAGCTTTCATTAAACCAATATTGCCCTCCTGAATAAGATCCAAAAATTGTAGTCCGCGGTTTGTGTATTTTTTTGCAATGCTGATCACCAACCGTAAATTTGCCTCCACTAGCTGGCTTTTTGCAGACTTAACCCTTCTCTCTACTTGTTTAAGACTTTTTACTTCAAGGTTAAAATCATCCAAGGAGAGGGTTGTCTGTTCGATCATTGTGCTGATACGCTTCCGTTTCATTTCTATTTTTTCAAAGTAACGGTTTGCTATACTGAACTGATGTCCTGTTTTAGCAGAAATGTCTTTTGCGATTTGCTCTTTAGCTTTTTTACTGGTTGCAGAACTCAATTGTTCAAACAATTTATCCATTTTTTCAACGGGCAAGTCTAAACTATTTATATTGGAGTTCATCTTGCGGAAAGTCAGGTTGATCTTTTCCTTGTGATTTAATATCTCATCGCACATTAATTCAATTTGGCGTGAGTTAAAACTAATGTTACGGATTGCATCTTTGAATAATGATTCACTTTCTTCCAGACGTTTCTTTTCAGCAGGTTGGAGCTTTCGTTTGGCCTGATGTTTTTGGAATTTATTCACAGAACGATGGTGCTTCCAAAGTATATCGAATTGAGTAATTAGTTTGACGGTAGCCTTGTCTTCGTCTTCAATCACATTGTCATCTTCATCCAATCCTGAAATAACATGCCGTGCCTTTATTTTCTTATTTTTGAGGTGCTTGGTAAGGTTCTGCAGATAAAGCAAAATCAATTTTGAATCAGAGAATATCTCTATTAAGTCTTCGTTTCCTTTTTCTATTCGTTTAGCAACTTCAACTTCTCCGTCACGTGACAACAATTGGATACTTCCCATCTCACGTAAATACATGCGAACAGGATCGTCTGTAGAATTATCTATTCCAGGGTCAAGGTTGAGTTCACTAGTCTCATTATCCAGTTCAGTAGCAGAATCTGTTTGATCACTTACAATATCCATTTTTTTCTCCGAATCAATTACTTCAATGTCCATTTCAGCAAATATATTAAATATTTTTTCCAGTTGTTCTGGAGATGGAGTTTCATCGCCAAGACTTTCATTGATTTCGTCAATTGTGACAAACCCTTTTTCACGTCCATCCGAAACCAGCTCTTTGATAAGTTTTTTCTCTACTGATGATAATTCGTTATCACTTTTATTTGCTGTGCTCATGTGCTGTATACAGAGATTATTGTGTCAATATATTGTCAATAATTTGCTTTATTTCTTTCAATTTTTTTTCTTCGAGTCTTCTATTTAGAGCAGCCTGTGCCCGCTCCTCGTTACTTTTACTGTGAAGTAGCCACTCCTGATATTCAATCTCCAAGTTTCGTTCTTTCATACGCAAGAGTGAAAGCCCAAAGTCGTGACTTGGGATTTCCTCAGAAAGTAGCAACATCAATGATTGAAACAGGTCAGGATCAGATTTCTCCAGAGTAAAAGGATCGAAAGCTTGAAATACTGCATCAGGTAGATGCAATAATTTTTCGTAAAGTCGGCGTAAATTTGGTGTCTGGAATTCTTCAGGTTTTAGATGCTCCCGGACACGGGGCCATAATTTGCCTTTGCGCAACAATGACTGTAACAGCCACTGTTCATCTTGGGATTCTTTATTTTTCTCTAGATAAACAATTGACTTTATCTATTATTT
>AJXC01001301.1_pt1 | contig 12203 bp, 9 predicted proteins | sample 404948 | NCBI WGS metagenome assembly AJXC01 (sample SAMN02954314, study PRJNA77837) | marine metagenome | biome: aquatic; feature: Guaymas Basin Hydrothermal Plumes; material: sea water; isolation source: Guaymas Basin Hydrothermal Plumes and Background water depths 1600, 1775... ... | reverse complement strand
GTTCACCTTTTTCTAGAATATCGCAAATCTTCATTTGTCACCCAACCCACACCCTGAATAAAACCTCCTATAATTTGCCCGCGGTCAATTCCAGGATTGATCGATTCACCAATATCAAGCAGTAAATCTGAACGCTCAAGCTTAAGGTGCCCGGTTAAACGGTCGATGAGTACCTCTGAAACTGCTGCCCCAGTCGTGTAATAAAAAATGGTTCACCCTTCTCTGTATCACGATTGAAATTGATTTCAGGTGTACTGTAAAAACCTCTCTCACCCAGACTCACTCTGTCCATAAAGGCCAGCTTTACCAGTTCCTGGAAGGTGAGACTATTTTCTGGATTACGCCCATCAAAAACCAAACTGTTGCCACCGGATTTTCCTCCTTCAAAACAAATGTGTTCCGGAGCAGGATCAAGTCCCTGCTTAGCGGCAAAGTAACTGCTTGCAAATTTTGTCAAATTCTTCCTGATTTTCCTACATGCGTTGACTGCAGCAAATCCGTTCAAGTCAGTACCAGCTGAAGCAGCAGTCGGTGGAGTATTGTTGTTTTTCTCTGTGGATGTAATCATCATCCTTACATCATCATAAGAAATGGAGAATTCATCGGCCACCAATTGCCTGATTTTGGTGTTCAGTCCCTGCCCCATTTCCGTACCGCCGGTAGAAACCTGCACCGTACCGTCTTTGTAGATATTCACCAGGGCATTCCCCTGATTAAGGAATTTTGTGGTGAAGGAAATTCCAAACTTCATTGGAGTTAAAGCCAGTCCACGCAGATGCGTTTCCGACTGACGATTGAAATCCTCAACTTCAGTCAAGCGCTGCCGATATCCTGATGTTTCAACCAGTTGATCAATGATTTCCGGAAGAAGATGATTACGGACAGTCTGTCCGTATGGCGTAACGTTGCGTTCATCATGGGAATAGCAATTTAGACGCCGAATCTCCAATGCATCTTTTTTCAAAAATATGGCGATTTCCTGAATTACATTCTCAATATTTGCCATGCCTTGCGGTCCTCCGAATCCACGGAAAGCTGTATTAGGCGGAAAGTTTGTTTTACAGATCGTTCCATTAAAAATCAGATTCGGAATGAAATAGGCGTTTTCTGAGTGGAAAAGGGTACGCTCCATGATTGCAGTAGACAAATCAGCTCCGGCACCGCCGTTGGAAAAAATATCGAATTTCACTCCGGTTATCTTTCCGTCTGCTGTGAAAGCTACTTTGTAATGAATTTTGTATGGATGACGCTTCCCAGTGGAACGCATATCTTCGTCTTTTGTGTAAGCAATCCGTGCAGGTCTTTTTGTTTTTGCGACTACCAGTGCAACCATCACTGCAGGAATCACTGCCTGCGTTTCCTTGCCGCCAAAAGCACCGCCCATACGTTTGCAAACGCAAACCACTTCGTTAAATCCTAATCCTAAAGCCTCAGCGATAACTTCCTGGATTTCCGTTGGATTCTGGCTTGAAGAATGAATCTGTATTTCACCATGTTCACCAGGCCATGCCAAAGCAGTTTGAGATTCCAGATAAAATTGTTCCTGGCCGTTGCAGATAAATGTTCCTTTCAGAGTGTGTTCTGCCTCACTCCATGCCTTTTCAAAATTACCCTGTTTGTAACCGACGTGTCGTGCCTATAAACTGTTTTGCAGAAATTGCTTCCTCGATGGTGAAAACAGGAACAAGTTCCTTAATTTCTAGACGCAGCTTTTTCTTGGCCTGCCGAATTGCCTCCCTGGACTCACCGGCAATAATTGCAATGGGCTGACCCACATATTCAACTACACCTTCCGCCAAAAAACGTTCATCCTGAATGACCGGCCCATAAAGATTATGACCAGGAATATCAGCATGTGTAAAAACTCCCGTAATACCGTCCAATTGAGCCAGTTCTTCAGAATTGAGATTTATAATTTCGCCATGGGCAACAGGACTTCCTATAAAATCAACAACCAGCTCATTTTTCGTGAATGGTAAATCATCTACGAATAAAGCATCTCCTGTAACATGACCTTCTGCTAAATCATGCGCAACCTGTTTTCCAACCACTTTCATGATGTCTCTTTTTTGTGCTGCCGGACTTTCGATAAAATCAGATCTCAGTTCATTTTGTGCAGGCGGTAAATCATCCACAAACAAATCATCATTTGTTACACTTGACGCCGCAGAAACATTCGTAACCTGATTCCCATTCTCTTTCATGCAGCCTCTTTTTTGTTCTGGTTGTCAGAGCATTCATGAAAAAACTTCAGCAAAATGTTTTCTGCCAGCTGCAACCTGTAATCCGAAGAGGCACGGACATCTGAAATTGGACTTATTTCATCTCGAGCCAGTTTTCCAGCTTCATGGAAAATTCCCAGCAGCATCGGCTTACCCTGCAAAAACTTTTCTGTCTTTGGCAAGCGCAACACAACAGGTCCCACGCCCCCAAAAGCCAGGCGGGCATTTTGTATTTTCCCTTTTTTTAACCTCAGTAAAATCCCGGCAGTAAAGGTAGATATATCCAAATCCTTACGTTTGGAAACTTTGTAGAGTTTCAGCACAGCCTCCGGTTCAGGTAAATCCCAGCGAATTCTTGTGATAAGTTCATCCGGTTTCATTTCAGTATTTTTATAGCCGTGATAAAACCGGTTAATATTTACCCAACGTGTACCATGTGATGCAGTCAGTTCCATTTCCGCGTCTATTACATGTAGAAATGGCAGGGAGTCCGCAATTGGTGACGCATTTGCAATATTGCCTGCCAGCGTTGCCGCGTTCTTGATTTGTCGTGAGGCAAAAATTGAGATGATTTCGTCAAGTTCAGGCAGGTGTTCCTGACAAAATTCACCAAGCTCCGTCCAAGTTACCTTGGCGCCAACTGTCACAGTTTTATTTTTAATCTCAAGAATTTCCAGTCCATTTAAATGCGTCAGGCTCATAATACAATTTGGCTCCAGCCGCTCTTTATTCATCTGTACAGAAATATCCGTTCCACCGGCAACAACGGTGACATGCTTATTTTTTCCTTAAATTCAAGAGCTTCTTCTAAATACGCAGGTACAAAAAACTGTAACTTGTTGACCTACTCCATTCCATTTTTTCTCGTACTTACAATAAACAGGCTGGACAACATGTTCCATAAAATCCGCAAGTATTGCCTTCGCATCGTAACATTTTGAAGCCTTTGGTATGACTTTCTGATTCAAAGACAAGCCGGCATCAATAATTTGTTCGTAACCCGTACAGCGGCACAAATTCCCAGTCAAGCCGTCTTGCACGGAATGTCTCGTTAGTGTTTCGCCGGTTTCAAGCATTGCAGCCAGTGCCATTACAAACCCCGGTGTACAATAACCACATTGTGACCCAGCGGCATCAACCATTGCTTTTTGTACAGGATGTATTATTTGAGCCTCATCCTTCAAGCCTTCCACTGTAATGACATGAGAACAATCCAGTTGATATAAATACTGAATGCAACTGTCAATTCCCTCATAGAGCAACTGAGAGTTCCGGACTCGCCCGATAAGTACGGTACAGGAACCACAGTCTCCTTCTGCACACACCACCTTGGTACCAACCATACCCAAATCATAACGTAGAAAATCAGACAGTGATTGAAATCCACGCTTTCCGGAAATTTTGTAACGCCGGCCATTCACATAAATTAGAAGGTAATCACGCATATTCTCTTTTCTCCATCACGTGTTCCGTGCCGTTTTTGTTCATTCCGGTCATCATCTGACCAATCAAAGTTACAGAGGCCTCTTCATGCGAAAGAGTTCCAACAATGCGCCCGTCAAAAATAACTGCAATGCGGTCTGCGACCATCAATAATTCATCCAGATCCTCTGATATCCAAAGCACCGCCAGACCCCGATCTCGTGCCTGGCATATTTGCTCACGGATGAAACTGGTTGCATGAATATCCAGGCCACGGGTGGGTTGTGCAGCAAGCAGTAATTTCAATGGACGCGAAATTTCACGGGCAAGAATGACTTTCTGCATGTTACCTCCGGATAAAAGCCCAACCGGTGTTTTTTTCCGTAGGTGCCCGGATATCAAACTCCTCCATTTTTTTTTGTCCATAGTCGAAGATATTTGAAAGCTTGAGCAACTGTCTTGAACAAAATTGGGGGTTTTGAAAATCTCGCAGCAAAAAATTGTAGGCGATTGACATTCCGGACGAAACACCAAACCTTTTACGATCCTCCGGAATGTAACCAACTCCCATGTCAATCATTTCATTCACAGTGGGTTTGTTCAAAGGCACATCTTCAAACTGATACTTGCCCCTTGTCGGAGACCGCAGCCCGCTCAAAACGTCGGTCAATTCCGGTTGACCGTTCCCGGAAACCCCGGCCATTCCCAGAATTTCTCCGGTACGAATATCAAGTGAAATCCCTTTCAATGACGGGTGCCCCAAATCATTCACCGCATGAATATCCTTTAAAGCTACTGTCAAATTACCAAACTTTTTCTTTTGCTTTTGAGAAACTGAACCATCCCCATCTTTTTCTTCAGCAGTTGTATCCCGTAGAAATTCAGAAACTTTTACTAAGTCCTTAGCTTCCAAATTACTGATCATCAAATCAGCTAATTCTTGCGGATTGGTTTCATCTTTCTTCAAAGTTGCCATCACCTTTCCACGACTCAAAACCGTTATTCGATGCGAAAGTGCCATCACTTCCTTCATTTTATGTGTAATAAAAATGATGGAATGTTTTTCATTTACCATCTTCTCCATGATTTCGTACAATGCCTCTGATTCCTGAGGTGTCAAAACTGCGGTTGGCTCGTCAAGAATCAGGATTCGTGCTCCCCTAAACAGAACTTTGACAATTTCCACGCGCTGCTGTTCACCCACTGAAAGTTCCTGAATCTTCTTTTCTGGATCAACATATAAATCATAGCGTTCGCTTATTTCCCGGATTTGTTGATGAACTTCTTTCAACTTAAGCTTCACCCACTCCNGGTAAACCAAGGATGATATTTTCGGCAACAGTATGATTTCGAACCAGCATAAAATGCTGAAATACCATGCCAATGCTTTTTTCAATAGCCTGACGAGGATTGGTAAAATTCACTTGCTCCCCAAAGACACGCATCTCTCCAGCATCGGCAGGGTAAAGCCCGGCAATCATATTCATCAAAGTTGATTTGCCTGCACCATTTTCACCCAGTATTGTGTGAATCTCTCCTTCCTTCCAATGTAAAATCAACACTATCATTGGCAACGATTCCCGGAAAACTTTTTGTAATTCTACTTAATTGCAAAGGCAGCCGTTGTTCCGAATGAGACTTTTCTATTTCAGATGAATTCATATTGNCACACAGAGTATTAATTNTAATGGTTTCGAAAATAGTAAACATTCCCGAACTTGCTTAACATTATCGTATGAATGTATACAATTTTCGACTGCATCACAACTCAATGCTAAAGCTTTTAACAGGTGCTTAAGCTCAAAGCGTATTTTCTTTATTTAATTGTGATATTAGCCNTTTACTCGAGTAAACGGCAAGTCTTTTAAGAGATTCAATAAATGAAAAATTCGGAGTAAAGGAAGGATGGATGGGGATTCCGGTGTCTGCACTTAAAAAGAACTAAACTTTTTCGGCTTAACCTCTGTTTTGAATTAATCCCAGAACAGTTTCTGGAACTTGATTAGCCTGAGCTATCATTGCAGTACTGGCCTGAAGCAGGATTTGATCTTTAGTGAGGTTCGACATTTCTGCAGCCATATCTGAGTCACGCAGGGTTGACTCTGCCTGTGTGATATTTTCTTCTGCAATCTTAAGACTGTTCATGTTGCTTTCCAGGGCATTTTTTTGAAATGAACCCAATTTACCACGCTGGACAGAGATTTCTTCAATTACCCGGTCTACNATAATTGAAGCGTCTTGAGCNCCCTGTGACGAAGTTACGTCAATCTCAGCAAGGCTAGAAAATCNGCTCTTGTTATGAATGCCGTTACCCATAAGACTGGTGCGNACGTTTGCAAATGAGAATGTAGGATTAGATTTTTNTATCTAGACCAACCTGGAATTCTTTCGACATTTGGGAAACATGTATGTAGCCTTCTATTTTAGGATTATTTNGACCACCAACAATATCCTCATTTTTCTCCTCAATCAGCTCTGTTTTGATCAGTTCACCTGCCTCATTCAAAATTGGAGTATTTATGAGTTCAATCTCTCTATCATACTTGATCGTTATTCCTTCAGCTTCCATCCCTTCCAAAGTAGTCAGCAGCTGACCTTCTCCCAAAGTCACTTCATCGTTGATTGTTCCTTCTATATTTATACCGCTTTCAGACTTCTGGGCTATATTAGCATCATCAGAAAGTATTCCTGCAACTGAGCTTGTAACTGAAAATGAGGCANAGTCACCAAATTTGTTGTGTCGAACAAATAATTTATTGTCTGGTGTCTCAGCTATATAAAGATCTAAACCATTCTCTTCAGCTGCCTGACTCAATGCAAAAATGATAAGTTCACGAATTTGTGATGAAATTTCTGCTTGAGGAAACAGTAATCGATCCTGATCAGCATTTTTTATCAATTGCTCAATCTCTTGTCCCAACCGACCGTCCTTTGTGTTTAAGCTTAAATTTCTGCCACCTTCATTCAGAACGATTTGAAGTCCATTACGAATATTGTTGATATTGATTGCAATCGATCCTGTTTTTTTGGCTCTAGTTGCAACTTGCTGAATATCAACTTTCCAGCCTTGTTCAGGGGAGGTTGAAGCTGTAGCCTCAGCTGAGACAAACCGCAGGTAATTCCCTACAGCTGTACCGTTAACACTCATACTGCCGTCAAGCAGTCTCTTACCGCCAAATTCAGTATTTCCCGAAATTCTATCAATAGAACTCAGCAGGTTATCAATTTCCTGTTGATCTGCAGACAACATGTCAGGGCTGTTTATTGCTTCGTTCTGAGCGTGTACAGTCAGCTGTTTTATTTTTATCAGCAGATCACTTACTTCATTTAATGCGCCTTCTGCTGTTTGCAGCATTGATACTGAGGAAGAAGCGTTGTTATATACCTGCTGGAGTCCCACAATATGTCCGCGTAATCTTTCTGAAGAAATCAGAGAGGCTGGACCATCGGCACCTCTGTTAATCTTTACTCCGGAACTAAGGCGCTCTATGCCGCCCTTCACCTTGTTGAAGTGATTTGAGGCGTGTCTCAAAGTGTTTAATGAAGATGGGTTTTGTCTAATTTTCATTGCTGCAGAAAAACTTTAAGTTCAGGTAAAAAACTATGCTTGAGCTGTTGTTTCAACATGCATGCTCAAGACTTAATCAGTAGAAAACTCTCGTGTCTTTAATCGGCAATAATCAATAAATCTTTAACAATATTACAGGTTTTTTTTAGTTATTTTGTTTTTTACCCATTCCCAGTAAAAAAATCTCCACACTTTCGGCTCTAGAACTTTTCGGTTTACATAATTTCACCTTAGCAAATGAGTTTCTAAAAGCATTACGCAATTCACCCAGAGATGCACCTTGAAAAGCTTTCACCAGCAGCATTCCCTGTGGTCTCAACAATTCCTCTGCCAGCAGCAAAACCTGCTGGTTCAGNACATAAGATCGCTGGGCATCAGTAGCACGAATTCCGGTAGTTTTTGGCGCCATATCGCTCAGGATAACGTCAACCATCCCACCACTCATTTCCAGATCCTTTGCCGTCAGTTCAAAAATATCTGCTTGAAGTACTTTCACATGTGCAGGCAGAGAATGGTTCACTGGCTGCAAATCCACACCTAGAACCTCTCCCTCTTCACCTACTTTTCTGCTCGCGTACTGAAGCCATGAACCTGGACTGCACCCTAGGTCCAACACCAAATTACCTTTACGGATAATCCTGTGTTTTTTATCTATTTCTTCCAGTTTATAGGCAGAACGGGCAACATAACCGTTTTGCTTTGCCTTGTGAAAATAATGATCCTTAATTTTTTTCAAAGCAAACCCTTATCAGCAAAACTGGTATAGTTTTCACCACCCACAATCACATGATCGAGCACAGGTATTCCTACCAGTTTCCCGACCTCTACTAGACGTTTCGTTATGCTTAAATCCTCTTGTGAAGGTTCCGGATCTCCAGATGGATGGTTATGAACNCATATCAAAGCTGCAGCACGATGTTCAATAGCCGAAGCAAAAACTTCTCTTGGATGCACCAGGCTTTTATTTAAAATACCTTTGGTAACATCTTCTTCCGCCAAATACCGGTGTTTATTATCCAGTAAAACAATTATAAATTGTTCCTGTTTTTTACGCTCCAACTGTTGATGAAAATGATTAAAAATTTCACGGCTGGAATTAAACTGATCCTGCGGCTTCAGCTTTTCAATTCCATAATTTCTGCACATTTCCCGCAGAGCCTTCAGGCGCAAAATCAGATTTGAATCGAGAGGCTGCTGATTTTCCAGTTCCCGTAAACGTTTGCGGCTCCAATCTTTGAGCGGTGCCTCCGCATTAAGTGAATTTTGCAATGCTTTTGCTTCTTCCGGATTTGAACTCAGCAGCCATTGCATTAATTCCGGAATATCTGCAGTTGATATTTTGTTTCTCTGTATTTTTTCTTCAATTCCCATTTTTTCTGCGCTCCCCTCAGCTGCATACCAATGGCATTCTAAACTCAGCTTACAATTATCGCAATCTGGTAAATTACCGCAAACACCTGCCAAACCGCCATGACTCCCTTCACCGGAAAATGCTGCAGACAGACGATCTGCTTCAAAGGCAGTTTCAAAAACGTTTTGCTCCTCGCATATTTCCAACCATTTTTTTGGATGTAGGCTGGCATTATTTGCTGATTCTGNATTAGATCCATGTGAATATCGCCGCCATGCGCGATAACCACTTTGACTATGAGGGACTGCTATTCCTTCCTGCCAGAGCAACTTAAGTGCGTTCCATGGTTTGAGTTCCGGATATATTTTCCACCACAAACTCAACGTATTAGTTGATTTCAATTGCATTGGATTCAGGTCCGTTTTCTTCACAATATCCATAAACACCATAACGGCACCGGTCAGTTGTTCCTGCTGTGAATCATTAAGCCCCGTGCATTTCTCCAGCATCCGCAAAACCTCATCTTTACGGCAATAAACAGGATCAAGATGATTAATACCATCGTAAAGCGGTTGCAGCCCCGCAAATCTTGTCAATTCTTCACTCACTGCCAAAAGTGGCAAAATTCGATCCAATAGTTTTTCACCAAGATTTTTCCGACTCAACAATCTGATATTGCTTGAGTTCAGTTGGGCCGCTGTCCAAGGGTGCATCCTTAAGGAAGTGCCAAGTTTGTTTTGTAGTATCTGAAAAAAGTGCTCGTGTTCCGCCATTTTTAACCGGTGCTGTGTTGTCCTTTGTGCACTTTAGATAAACTCTTCATTTCATTCAATTTAACGAAAATGAGTTGTAATTCTTACGTTTTTGTTACAGAATGCACAGAAGAAACAAGAATCCTATTACGTGTGTATTTGCTCTGTTTGTCTTTAGCCTATCAGGTTTTAAGCTTATTACTATTAATTTTTTGGTCATACTTGGTTTGGCTATAGGGTAATTATTGGTTTTTCTTGATAAAATTTGTAATATACTGTTATTATTTATAATATTGACAAAATAAGTACTTATTTAAGGATCTCATGTTAGACAAAATAGGAACCCTTTTGGGAATGTTGATAGGAGCATCTCTGGTTATTTTCGGTATTGTTTGGCCGGATCACCTTTCGAATTATTATATGTACCAATTCAGAGAATTTGAGCTGGGCCTGGAGGCGCTGAAAGTCTCCCAGGCACCTATTGAAGATATTCGTGCTTTTAAAGCAAGTTTTAAAATGTTTCAGGAATCATGGCTCGGTTCTGTTTCACGGTTCGCCGATTTAAAATCTTTGCTTATTGTACTTGGAGGTTCCTATGCTGCAACTCTGATTGCCTTTCGTTTTGGTGATGCTATGCGTGCAGTTGTTTTCATCGCCAAAGCTTTTTTAAAAGGAAAATCCGACAAGGATTTTCTTGAAGTTTATCATACTGTGATCAGCCTCTGTGAAAAACGGGCTAATAAAGAATTAATAACTGATGAGGAAATCAGCGCGGTAAAAAACACAGACCTGCAAAACTGGCTGCAGGATTTTATTGCAGTCGATATGGTGACAGAAGAAATGATTGAGGAAATTGTGCGTTCTGAAATTGAGATGTACAACTATCGTTCTTTTGAAGAAATAGACATGCTGGAATTTATGGGTCGTGCCGCACCGGCTTTTGGTATGATTGGTACAGTTGTCGGTCTGATTATGATGCTGGGCAGTGTTGGCGGAGAAGGTGGCGCTGACATAGCGGGGTTGATGGGAGGCATGGCAGTTGCGATGATAACTACACTCTATGGTGTCTTGCTTTCGCAGCTGATCTTTTTGCCAATCGCCTCCAAGCGTTTTCAACTCAAAGAGACGCAGGTCCTGTTGATGGAAATGATCCGGGAAGGTCTGCTTTACCTGAAACGCAGGGAGCTTCCTGAAACTGCTGCCAAGGATCTAGTAATATATCTTCCCCCCCAAGCTGCGTAAGAAAGTAATTAAGGAGGAACAGGCTGCAATAGGGCAAGGGTTGGGGTTGTAACATGAGTCGAAGTGCCAGTTCAGAGGGCGGGTGGATTACGACATTTGCAGATTTAATGACCTTGCTATTCTGCTTTTTCGTTTTGCTGAACGCTCTTTCCACTCAACCTAAAAATTGCGGAGGCCTTGAACAGTTTCTTAGCGACAATAGAGTCCAGTTCATTAAGTACGAACTCCGCTCAACCAAACTCAGCTGCATCGTTTCATTACCGCAGGATTTCCTCTTTCGTTCCGGAGGCGCAGTTCTTAAGAAAGGGGCTTACGAAGCCCTCTCTCCTCTTTTTTTCCAAATCCTTAAAATACCGGAACATAAATCCGATTTGTTGACTGTGGAAGGTCACACGGACAATGTGCCGATGCGCAGCAAAAAGTTTCCCAGTAACTGGGCGCTCAGTTCCGCACGGGCAACTATCATTGCAAGTATGCTAATTAACCGTATCAAATATCCGGAAAACTCAATCTCAATTGTCGGCTATGCCGACACGCGTCCTAAAGTAAGTTACTCCGACTCAACTGGTTCTCCCCTGTCAGGCAGTGCCCTAAAAATAGCCCGTAAGATAAACCGGCGTGTCGAAATCATCCTTACGACACCCCCTAAGTCAATTGAAGAATCCTCTCTTCTTTTTGGAGAAAATAATTAAACTATTTAGATGACATGTGTTTTCTGAACGTTCAGAAAAATCCTTGATTAAAGATAATCATTCTGAACGTTCAGAATTAGTCAGGCAAATCCTTCCCGTTTCCGTGATGGACCAAGTGTCCCCTTCCTGCTTAATCAGCTGCTGACGTGAGCTCATTTCGTGAAGCAGTCGATTCAGGGAGATCTTAGCAAATTGTTCAAAGCTCAAATCGATTACCTGTTTTGCTCCATCTTTCAAGCGGAGCAAAACCAATTGTTCGGCCTGTGCCATAGGACTATTTTTATTTTTAAACGACAACAACAAAAAGGGATAAATTTTATCCGCAAGACTTTCCAGGTGTACTTTGAGTTCCTTGCTTCCCCGGAGATAAAGCGCCATTTTATCCTCAGTTCCAGAATTCCGGACAAATACAGCCGCTGCTGGAAGTCCATTTTCTAAAACATTCAGCAGCAGCATTTCTGGTTCCTCCTGGCGTTTCACAATTTCAACTTCCATCTCCGGCCAGTTTAAGTTTGCCAGTAACAATTCCTCCAGTTCAGTACGTAGCACAGATCCTTCATCCAGCAAGGATTTGTCAACATAATAAACCGGAAGACTTTTTTGAAATCCAGAAGGAAAGGGGCATTTCAGCCATTCAAAGAATGCAGGAGTATTTTTTACGGTACGTAAAGCCTGAATTGCCGCCAGACTATTCAGGGCGCATTTCAATCCATTGCCGATAAATACCGGGCGGGTTAAGTGACCGGAGTTCATTTTAGCTATAGTAATAATATGACCGGACTCTTCACTGCCGATTGNAAAAATATTATTCTGCTGCTGGCATACGTGGTCGTACGCGCTATTCACCAGTTCATCCCCAATATTATTACTAACCCATTTTTCAAGAGACATAAAAGTCGTGGTTGCAGACAAAGCGTCAAATTTAGTACTTTGAACCATCTGCTCCAGCCTTGT
>AJXC01001269.1_pt1 | contig 12230 bp, 14 predicted proteins | sample 404948 | NCBI WGS metagenome assembly AJXC01 (sample SAMN02954314, study PRJNA77837) | marine metagenome | biome: aquatic; feature: Guaymas Basin Hydrothermal Plumes; material: sea water; isolation source: Guaymas Basin Hydrothermal Plumes and Background water depths 1600, 1775... ... | reverse complement strand
GGCATTCAGTTTGATGGAACTCCTGGAAATTTACAAATTTTGCTGATCTTGACTTCACGCTTCTTTCGTATGGACAGCAACGACTTATCTTAATTAGCAAGAGCAATGNTAAAATCTTCCACCTTTACTCATTCTTGATGAGCCCTGCCAGGGATTGGATCGTACAAACCGGAACCGCGTTTTAGAACTAGTTGACCTGGTTGGACAAAACACAACAACACAAATACTTTACGTAACGCACATTGCAACTGATCATTTAAACTGCCTGCAAAGAGAATTGTGCTTTGAGACAACTCCCGAAGGCATTTTTCGCCCAATTGTTACATGAGTTTCTGCACATGGAATATCTCTGCTTCCCGATCAAAGTAACGATGCAATGGCAAATCCTCCCACAAATGTGCCGATTGCACTGCCTAAATTTGCAAACATGACTACGAGTAAAATTCTGGTGATATTATTTTGCCAAAAACCTTTCAAATGTGTGATATCATCTGCAAGGCTTTCAAAATCCCGTACCTGAGGTTTACGTAAATATGCTTCAACTAATCCTGCCACCCAACCTGCAGCAACAGCAGGATTGAGAGAAGTAAAGGGAGCAGCCACGAATGCAGTTGCAATTGTTATTGGATGGCCAAATGCAATCGCAGTTCCGAGCGCTNNAAGTGTTCCGTTGATCAAAAACCAGCGCTGAATCATTTCTATGCTAACGTCCGTTTCAACAGTAAAAAATCCGTAAGCAACCAACCCTACAATCAGGGTTGGAATACCCCATTTGAGCCAGGTGCCAATTTTCCCGGGAGGAGGCACTGTCTCTAATTCAGCCAAATTATGTTCCCGCTCCAGTTCTGCTGTCAGTCCTTTTACATGTCCAGCTCCAACTACTGCCACAATCCTTTTGCCTTGAGCCAGTTTTATTTTTTTCTGCCATAAACTGATCTCTTTCATCAATCAGAATNCGTTTCATTTCAGGAGACTGTTCTGCCAGCATTTGCATTGCTTCAGAAAGTTGCATTCGCTTTCCTTGAGTTTTTCTATTTCTTCCTTGCTGATTTCTTCACGGACAAACAAACTGGCAAGAAGTTGACTCAAGACTTTCATTCTGCCCCAAAATGTCATCCCCGCCAGGTACGCTGCAGGGTTATTTTAACATCCCTGTCTGCCAAAATCAGTTCCGCTCCAACCCGTTCTGCAGCATTTGCTGCTTCAAGCATTTCTGCACCAGGTTTTACTCCCAACTGAGAACCCAGGCGTTTTTGGAAGGCAGTCATGATCAAATTTGCAAAAAGCAAAAAGGATTTACCTTCACGAACGACCTTATAAATGTCCATGTTTTTCCATTGATCTTTATCCAGCATCGCCTGATGTCGGGAAGAACAGAGTTCAATACAAACTGTGTCCGGCTTTTCCTGATCAATGACAGAGTTCACCTCATCCACACTTGATTGTGAAATGTGTGCAGTTCCGATAAGTAAGATTTGCTTTTCATCAAAGCTAATCTCATGTACATTGCCGGAGTAAGACATTTACTAAANTAAGTTTTAGGTTTTAGAATCAACAAAAGTCAATAAATAGACATTTAATTTTAAGCGAAAACTAAACAAAAGGACGCAAAAATGTTTTTGCCATTTTTACCTCTGATTCTTGCTTCTGCAGGTTTAACCTTATTTTCAGGAGAGCTGGAACGAACAGAACCATGGTTGAATTTACCACTTGCCGTGAATCTGTCTCTCATTATTCTTTTCAGTTTTCTTCTGGCTCAAATGCCTCAATGGCTCCGGCAATTTAGCAAATTTAAGCGATTTCCAGAAGTCAGAAAAGGAAGCTATTCCTCAACAAATTTCTCCCGACCAAGAACCCTGATTTTGATTGGCTGGCTGGCTCTTGTTTATGGTGAACATTTAGATTTACGCATAGGTCATTTATTTAATAACATTACTGATGCTGAATCGGTAAGTTTTGGTGTATTACTGATGCTTTACTGGCTTGCTGACGCTGTTGCCGCAATTCCAGTTTATCAATGGAATGCTCATGGGCTTGAAGAAAAGATCAAAAAGTCTGTTCTGCACCTGCGCCTGCAGTTACCGGTGCTGGCTCTAATTGTCATCCAGACAGTCTGGTCTTGGATTACCAGCAAGTTTCTTCTTTCCTTCACTTCAAACTGGAGTCTTATATTTGAATTGTTATGCAGTTTAATCCTGATGGTGCTTGTTGCTCCAGTTGTTTTTGTGAAAAGCTGGGGGGCAAAAGCTATCGAAAACGGGAATGATTTTGAAGAAATCCGTAAAGAACTGGAAAATTCCCGGACACCGGTAACAGCAATTTTATCGTGGCCGGATTCGATAATGCCATACTCAACTGCAGGAGTAATTGGCTTCGTGCGTGGATTCCGCTATTTACTGATCAGCCCGCAACTGCTCAAATCACTTTCAGCAACGGAACTGCGAGCTGTAACTGCTCATGAAGCCGGACACTTACGGAAGCAGCATCTGCTTTTTATCTGCTTGCATTTATATGTTTACTGGAGTTGTTTGCATTTGCAGGCAGTGCAAACTTATTGCTGACCTGGACAGGTGTTTTAGAGGTTTCAGGAATGCTGATGGGTGTTGCGTCTATTTTAAGCATTATATTGTTTATTCGTTTTGGTATCGGCTTTCTAAGCCAAAATTTTGAACGGCAGGCAGACTGCCACGCTTTTGAACGTCACGGAATTTCACCCATCTCAACTGCCCTCATGAAAGTTTCCCTGCTCAACGGAATCAATCCGGAACAAGACAACTGGCACCATTACGGAATTCAGCAGAGAATTGATTTTTTATCGATTTGTCTAAAAAAGCCGGAAATGCTACAAAAACATCACCGACGCGTGTTCCGGATTAAGTTGGTGTGCGCAGTATTGCTTGTAGGACTTCTTGGCGCAAATTATATGCTCAGTTCAGACACTTTAAAAATAAAGGTCCTTGCCTGGAAATTGGAACAGTCAGCAGATATTTGGCAACTGAAAGATGCTCCAATGCTGACAAAAATGGGTGACCTGCTTTATTTTCAAAATCAGAAAACTGAAGCAGAATTATGGTACCGCCGTGCACTGGAGATGAATCCGGAGGAATCACANACACTGAATAACCTCGCCTGGCTTTTAACTGAAAAGCATAACAATGATAAGAAACGTCTCCGGGAAAGTATAGAGCTTGCTCAAAAAGCATCAATACTAAAACAGGCGGCATTTATCTGGGACACCTTGGCAGAAGCATATTTAATTAACGGAAAATATGAAGCTGCCTCTGATGCTGCACGCAAAGCCCTGAAGCTCGCAAAAGCAAAGGTGGGGCTGACAAGAGACACAAATCTGGATTACTACCGGGAAAGACTTGAAAGAATTACGGGTGAATAAGCCAATGAGCATAACTTTTCAGCAGCACATTCCCCTTCATACAACAAACTCTCTCTGACAATGATTAATCCATGCAGACAAAAATAATTAGTGGGAAAATACTTCAAATAGATGTGGAAGACGAGATGCCTTTGCTTTAATCAATGCCATTCTTTTTACAACAGGAAAACGTTATCGTTCATTGCCGTTTAACAAACATGGTGTTAAGTTCGTTTCACAATAAAACTGTCTGTACCCGAAAATACCAGCCATTACCGCAATACANGCAAAATGCCGTATTNATTAAAAAAATTGGAAGAGTTTTTTCTGTGTGATCTTGATTTTTTTGTGTGTGGTTGAAACTGCATTTGCAGGAAAATGGAGGCTCAGAGCAAGGGAGCATTTTGATACTGTATCGCTAAAATACGGTAACCAGATTGAAAAAGAAACAACTTCCGGAATTGGTCCNACAATAAATTTTTGGTGGGAAGAGGCTTATGAGAACTCATTCGGACTGGCTCTTGGTTTGATGTACATTGATTTTGCAAGAGAATCTGAAAGCATCGGTAGAGGACAACGTATGGGACTCTGGAAGCTTGGATTTGAGGGTAAACATGATCCATTCCAGGGAGATGGAGGTCTTTTTTTGCGCTGGGGTATTTCAAAAAACCTGCTGAAAACCCAGGGATCTCTTGGCGAGTTAAAAGGAAATGGAGGATATTTAGGGATCGGCTGGGAGTTTCCTTTTGAAATTCTGGGGCTGGCTTTTGAGATTGCTCAAAGANAAATCAGCCTGGAAAATAATTTATTCATTAAGACCTCCAGTCCGTCAATAGGCGTGCACTTTTACAAACACCTTTAAGCGAAGTAAAAATAATCAGATGATTCTCTAAACAGCAGTGCGGGAATTAATCCCGCACTTAATACCAGAATATTCCCAATTATAAGATCATGAAACATAGCCCCATGATAATTGTGGGGACCAGAGCAGCAATCAACAATTTTAAAGGATTTACACCATGCTCAAAAAAACGTCCAAGAATAGACTGACCCGCGGGATTCGGTGCATTTGCNATTACTGTTAGTCCACCTCCGGTCACAGCACCAGCCACCACTGCATATTTTGAGGCTTCGGCTAAGTTCGGTACCAATGTAGCCAAATAAGTTATCGCTGCATTATCATTGAATGCAGTCAAGATCGTNGCAGTAAGCATAAGGGGAACTTCAGNCAGAGAGCCCAGAACGGGTGCAATCCACCAGGCCTGCAGTCCTCCGTGAATAATCAGGCCTCCAAGGAAAAAGCCGACCATGATCGGCCCCTTGAGTTCCACCTTGTTCTGATGCGTTGCAGTGAGCGACATAAACCCCAGAAAAAAGAGCAACCCAGGAATAAACAATGCTGGATAATGTGCAGTATAAACTGTCCAGGCTAAAAAACAAAGGTGAACCAGCGTAACCCACCATGGAATTGAAGTTTCTCTTTCAGCCCACATGGCTTCATATTCGTCATGGCTCATTTGACCAGGTTTAAGTTTTTGCACTTCCGGAGTATCAAAATTGGAACTTGCTGTCTCGTCTCCTTGCTTGCCCATTTCGGCAAACTGTCCACGAAAAACAAAGAAGTAAAGTATATTAGATATTAAAATACCCAACGCCGCCTTCCAACCGAAGTTAGCCGCCATGAAACCCATGCTCCAATCCCATGTAGTTGCAACCATCAGCACCGGTGGTGCGGCAAAGTGAGTGAGCGTTCCACCAACTGAAATGTTGACGAACAACAAACCAATCGTGGCATAGGCAAATCCTGAGGAAGGCCTGTGCTTGTAAAATTGGTTAGCCAGCAAAAGGGCGGCAATAGTAATTGCAGCAGGTTCAGTGATGAATGAACCAAGCAACGGAGCAATCATCAAAATCGAAAACCACCAGGCAGCTTTACTGTGTCCTCCTAAACCCGCAGCAAGACCCAGTAACTGTTCTGNAACCTTGACAACCGGTCTCGTTGANGCAATTGCCATGATTACAACCACAAACATTGGCTCAATGAAAACTCGGTCGTAGACCATGTAATTCTTAAATGTAGTCCAATCGAAAAATCCAATTGTGACAAACAACACGGCAATGACCCACATTCCAAACACAACTTCAACTTCTCCCAGAAAGTGAAAAAGCTCTGCTTTGAAAGGAATGTCATGCTTGATTTCTTCTTCAGAAGCACCAGCCGCTTTCATCCGCTCATCATGCTCTTCATGAATCTGGTGTGCTTTGGCCGTCAACTTGTTGGCCATGAATGTGTGCAGAATGGCAATCAGAAAAATCAATGATACAACTAAATTGAACGGATTTGCACTAATGCGGTGGGATAGTATCTCAGCCATACTTGCTCCTTCCGGATCCCGGAAGCCTTCAGATCCGTGAACCTGATCACACCTCTCCGCTAAAAAATTCGGGGAACCATAATCTTCAGAGTAGCAGCTCAGAGGCACAGGAAAGGGGGTTGAATTACTTCCTTTCGATGCATATAAAGCTGAACTGATTAAGCCCAATATTAAAACTGTTACGAATATTTTTGTAAATCTATGCATAGTCTTCTCCGTTAAAGGGTTTGCACATTTTAATTTAGTACTTGAAAAAGCTGAATCACTTTCCCATTTTGACAATTATAATAAATCTCGACAAAATATTTGACCTGAGTGAGAGAGTCAGTCAGAGATTTCAACTTTACTTTGATTCACTGACTGAGGATCGTGAACATCCTGTGGAATGGCCATAAAGACCAGCCCCATAATGACCGTGGGAATGATTGCTCCCAATGCAAGCCTTGCAGGATTCACTCCACTGGGGAAAAACTTGGATAAAATGGATTGACCTGCGGGATTCGGAGCGTTTGCAATCACCGTTAATCCCCCTCCNGTCACAGCTCCGGCAACCACCGCATATTTTGCTGAAATAGCAAAGTCCGGGACCAAAGTGCTCAAGTATGTAATTGCCGCATTATCATTAAATGCTGTCAGCACAGTAGCCATCAGCATCAACGGTAAGTCACCCAGGGAGCCCAAAACAGGAGCAATCCACCAAGCCTGAACTCCACCGTGTGTTACCAAGCCCGCCAGGAAAAACCTACCAGTAAAGGTGGTTTCAAATTGATATGGCTTTGATGTGCTTTGGTTGACATTGCAAAACCGAGGAAGAACAAAAATCCCCCTATGAAAAGCGGTGGATAGTGTGCATTCAACACGGTCCAGCCCATGAAAAGAAGGTGTACTGCAGTGATCCATATTGGGATAGAATCTTCATGACGCTCTAAATCCTTTTCCATTTCTGCTTCTGCTTCAAAATCGGAAGCAAACTTGGAAAACTCTTTTTTTAAACGCAAAATAATAAATTAAGTTTGAAATGAGAATTCCCAATAATGCTTTCCAGCCAAAGTTAAGTGCCATGAATGAAGAGGTCCAGTCCCAGGGTGTTTTCACCATCAGTACAGGCGGGGCGGCAAAATTGGTAAGAGTACCACCGACCGAAATGTTTACAAAGAGCAGCCCGATTGTAGCGTAGGCAAGTTTACTGGAAGGTTTAAGTCGGTAAAACTGTTCAGCCAAAAGCATAGCAGCTATTGTCATAGCCGCCGGCTCTGTAATGAATGAGCCCAATATTGGAGCTAAAGTTAAAATAGACAACCACCACGCACCTGGAGAATTCTTGCCGATAGCGGCAAATTTACCCAAGATATGTTTAGCCAAATGCATTACCGGACGTGTTGCAGCCAAGGCCATAATGACAACTACAAACATTGGTTCAGTGTAATTTACTGTTTGTGCTATATAAATTTTGAAAGTGGACCAATCATAAAACGAAATCGTTACTGCTGCCAAAACGATAACCCAAATTCCGAAAATTGCTTCGACCTCTCCAAGAAAATGCAGCATTTCAGCCATAACTGGAGGATCTTGTTCTATTTCTTCCTCGGATTTACCTGCCTTTCTCATTTGTTCGGCATGAGTAAGTTCCATTTTTTTTGCAATGCCGGTGATTTTTACTGCAGCAAATGTATGCAGAATAGCAAACAAAAAAATGAGTGATGCAAACAGATTGAACGGTGTATGTGTAATACGGTTCCCCAGAACAGCGAAAATATCTCCACTTTTAATCAAGTCTGCATCTCCATAAGAATCGAGTGGAATGGGGAATAGAGGTGAACTTNCANCGTCACCACCTGCAACGGCAATTACCGCTAATCCACCAATCATTATTAGTCCCAGCCAATATTTTCGAACCTGATTCATTAAACTAACCTGCAATTAGAAAGATTTTTGTACTTCACTGTTGAAAGCAAATGTATTGTTTTTTGATCCTGTCAAATTAAACAAGGAACGAGCAAATAACAAGCCACTAATTTGACGTGATTTTATTTGATAATTCTGCGATAATGTTTGATTGATTTCACAACTAGAATACTTGTCTATTTAAATATGGCTAAAAAAAGAAACAAAAAAAAACAGGGATGCTAAAGCGTCAAAAGGAAAAGCGCCAAAAGAAAATGATCCGTCGCCGCAAAGCAATGCCCAAGAGAAACTCTCAACAAGAAGGGTCTCCACAACAACTTGAACAACTCCTGAATACTTTACCCACGCTGGCATTTGAACCGGAACTGACGGATTTAAATATGGGTGAGGAGAAACTCCGTACATTGCTGGAAAGTGAACAAACAGAAATAGAAATAATATTGGAACTGCTGACTGAAGAGTTTATTGCAGATCTTGACCAGAGACTTGAACAGTTGGAATCAACACATTCTGAAAAATCAATAAAATCTGTTTTGGCAAAAGCAACACGTCATCAAATTGCGAACAGTGACAAAATACCATACCTTTCTAACCCAGTACTAATTGCACTTTTCCTGAAAACACGTTCAGCAGTAGAAGGAGAAAAACTAGATCTAAACAGTTTGCCTGCAGCAATGGAAGAGTTTGATAAACGCAATCATGATTTTATTCAGGAGCTTACCAAACAAATGGAAGGTTCAGAAAAAGACGATTCTATTTTAGAAGCAGATGGAGAACTGCTGGATGAAGAAAAACCGGAAGAACGGACCCCAGCAATCGAAACAGATGTTTATAATAAATTTTTGGAACTAGTACCTGCTGATAAACAAGAGNCAGGTGGAAGAGGATTTGGAGGTTTTCCTGGTTGATTTTGAGCCACCACCCATTTCAGAATGGGACTCGGAGTTGATCAAAAATTTCCTGGAAAAAATGGTTCCTGGAAAACGCTAACCCTCTGGAAGAAGATTTAGTGAGTATGAGGGAATCATTGTTGAGCCTGTTCAATTTCCTTGCAAAAGAGGATTTACTACCGGATGATTTTCTGAATACCGTCTCCAAGAGTATACAAAATTCCTGAAGGACTTTTTCCGCCGGCAGGACAAATTGTTATCCGTGCTTGGATTCAAAAAAAGAAAAAATAAACTATGTCCAAACAGGAGATAATTGAACAAAGCAAAGAATCATCTCAAATATTGGTCTTGGATGATGAGCATAGTATCCGTTGGGTTCTGGAACGCACTTTATCACAAGCCGGCTATATTCCTCATCTGGCTGCGGACGTTCTGGAAGCAAGACCACTCCTCCAGAAACATCCGATCCGTCTCGCTTTTGTTGACATTAACCTGCCCGGAAAAGACGGTCTTTCATTTACCCGGGAAATTTTAAAAGAATTTCCGTCTTTGTTGACTATCGTCATGACCGGCCAGAGTACGATGTATAACACTGTTGAAGCAATGAAAGCCGGTGCTTTTGATTATGTGGCCAAGCCTTTTAACATTGATGAAATTGAAGAACTGGTAAAACGTGCGCTTCGAGTTCCGCTGAGTACTCCGGAAACTAAAAGAATAAAATCCGGGAAAAAAGCAGACGATTTACTGGCCGGTCAAAGCAAAGTAATGCGCGACCTGTATAAGGCTATCGGTCGAGTCGCAGCTACAGATTTGACAGTACTCATTCAAGGGGAAAGCGGAACAGGGAAGGAACTGATTGCACGTTCCATTCACCAGCATTCTTTACGCTCCAGTCAACCATTTGTTGCAATTAACTGTGCTGCAATTCCTTCAGAGTTGATGGAATCAGAATTATTCGGTCACGAAAAAGGTGCTTTTACTGGTGCAACCGAACGCAAGCGTGGTAAACTGGAACTTGCCAGTCAGGGAACGTTGTTTCTGGACGAGATTGGAGACATGCCGATGAGGCTCCAGAGTAAACTCTTGAGGGTCTTGCAGGAAAAACAATTTGAACGAGTTGGGGGACACGAGCTAATCACGACAAATATGAGAGTGATTGCTGCCACGCACCAGAACCTGGAAGATTTGAATAAAAAATTCAAACTTCCGGACTGACCTGTATTATCGGCTGAATGTTTTTCCGCTTAACATTGCTCCGTTGCGTGAACGACGGGAAGATATTCCGGTTTTAACTGAACATTTTCTGCAGAAGGGAAGCAAAGAAATGGCTGTCGGGCGCAAAGCAGTAGAACCCGAAGTGATGCGTGTGTTTGCTCTTTATAACTGGCCGGGAAATATCCGTGAATTGGAAAATACTGTCAAGAGCTTGATGATAACCAATGTCACTGGCACAATAATGTTGGACTCTTTACCAAAAAATTTGTTCAAGCCTAAGCCTGTAACAGATTCTGGAGAAAGCCTTGAAGAGGTTGCATCTTTAAAACTGGAAGGACTGGTTCGGGATGCAGTTGAATTCGACAGAGATTCACTGTTGGCGGAAGTACTGCCTCAGGTAGAACGGCCCCTGCTGAAATTACTCCTTGAACAAACTAACTGGAACCAGCAAAAATCAGCCAGAATTTTGGGAATTAACAGAAACACTTTACGTAAAAAAATCGAAACCCTGGGTCTGAGGAATCAAAGAGATCTTGAAAAATGAAAACTGGAACCTCGGCAACAATGTTTCAAAGGGTTTATGATGTTATCCTGGAACGAAAAAATTACTCTCCGGATAATTCATATGTGGCCTCCTTGATGGACAAAGGTATAGATTCCATTTTGAAAAAAATTGGTAGAGGAATCTGCCGAAGTAATTCTGGCTACAAAAAACGAGAACAGGAAAGAACAAATACACGAAATTACCGATCTCTGGTTTCACTTGCTCATCTTGATGGGATATCAGGGGATTACAATAGAAGATATTTCACAAGAACTGAAAAAACGGTTCGGTCAATCTGGCTTAGAAGAAAAAGCACAGCGTTAATAATTTAACAATCAACACATAGAAACAGCAATGTCTTCCGTATCAAAATCTAGTTCAATTTTAACAAAAATTGCTCAGTCAAAAATCGGGGCCGTGTTTCAGCCCTTCAAAGTTCAAGGAATTCAGTTCCGGAATCGTATCCTTGCACCGCCAACAGTGGACGATCACGCGGATGTACATGGCAAAGTAACACTGGCAATAATCAAACACTACCGTTCTTTAGCACGGCAGGGTGCAGGTACGATAATTGTGGAGTCTGCCTATGTGACAAAGCAGGGGCGAAGTCACGTCAACCAGCTGGGAATTTCAGATGAAGAGCATCTTGAGGGTTTGGAAAAATTAGCCCAGGGTGTAAAAAAAGAGGGTGCGACTATCGGAATCCGTCTCAGTCACGCAGGTGCACAGACTTCTGAAAGTGCTTGTGGTGAACAGCCTGTGGGACCTTCTGTGCTGAATTTTGGTCGGGATTTTGACATCAGCCGTGAATTCGATCAAGGTGATGTTGAAGAGATTGTACTCAATTTTGTGCATGCTGCTGAACGTGCAGAAGAAGTCGGTATGGATTTTATTGAAATAAATGGAACTGAACAACAATTGCTGGATCAATGTTGTTGTATAAAACTTAACAATCGTGATGACGAATATGGTAAAGCAAAGATTGAGAATCGTTTGCAACTGGCACTGGATGTAGTCAACTCTATCAAGAAACGTGAGTCGGTCAAAATTCCACTTAGTTATTACTTTTCCATCTTTGATAAAATTGATGATGGATTCAAGCCCAAAGATCTTAAAAAAATGTTGACATTACTGGAAAATGCAGGTGCAGATATTTTCCATCCACTCGCTATCCATGCAATGAATAAATGTTTTAGAAAACAAAGAATCTTTGTGCCACTGGTCAGCAAAGTATACTGACAAGCCAATGATAATTAATGGNCAACATTAAATCACCGCAATTGCTCGAAGAAGCGGCAACACTCGGCTGCGCAGATTGGTTTGCGATGGATCAAAGTATCTTNGACCGCTTGCAGTGGTATCAATTTCTAAAAAGAAAAATTGATAAATAATATTCTGAGTAAACCAGAAAATGTCACGTTCAATTATCAAAACATCAAAGGCGCCTGCACCCGTAGGCCCTTATTCTCAAGCCGTAAGCTGTGGAAACATCCTATATGTTTCCGGACAAATCCCACTTGATCCTGAGAGTGGAGAACTGGTTGGGAATTCGTTTGCAGAACAATGTCACCGTGTACTTTTAAATCTTAAAATAATTCTGGAAGCAGGAGGTTCGGGATTGGAACGTGTACTGAAAGTCACAATTTACATGAAAAATCTAGCTCAATTTGGTGAGTTAAATGAAATATACTCAGAATATTTTGATGTTTCTAAACCTGCACGGGCATGTGTAGAAGTAAGTAATTTNCCAAAAGGAGCAGATGTTGAAATGGATGCAATTGCAGAAATTTCTTCTGTTAACTAATAATTTCAACANTAATAAAAATTCAAACTGATGTCAGCATTAAATATAGCAATTGCCGGGTTCGGTACAATTGGCAGTGGTGTCGCACACGTTTTAGAACAACATAGCAAAGCTGAGACACGCAACA
>AJXC01001876.1_pt1 | contig 12270 bp, 11 predicted proteins | sample 404948 | NCBI WGS metagenome assembly AJXC01 (sample SAMN02954314, study PRJNA77837) | marine metagenome | biome: aquatic; feature: Guaymas Basin Hydrothermal Plumes; material: sea water; isolation source: Guaymas Basin Hydrothermal Plumes and Background water depths 1600, 1775... ... | reverse complement strand
TTAAAGATTGTATTAGTGGATAGTTGTTTTTAAATAGATATCTAATACTTCTCGAGCAAGCGGCGCTGCTTTAGAGCTGCCACTACCTGCGTTTTCCACAACCACCGAGATGGCAATTTTTGGATTTTCAACTGGTGCAAATCCGGTAAACAGTGCGTGATCTCTAAGGCGTTCATCTAGGTTGGCAGCAATGTATTGTTCTTCAGCATCTAGACCAAATACTTGCGCTGTACCAGTCTTGCCCGCTAAGGTGTAGGTTAGCCCTTTATTTAGCTTTCTAGCAGTGCCTTTAGGGGCGTAAACAGTTTGTCTCATGCCCTCAATAACATCTTCCCAGTTATGAATATTTTTGATGGGTATTTGTCGGTGAAGGCCGTTATCAACTTCTTCAATCACTTGGTTAGATGATTGAATATTCTTAAGTATTTTTGGTTGGTAGATTACACCCTTGTTCGCTAAAGCTGCTGTAGCGACTGCAAGTTGCAAGGGGCTACTGGTCATAAAACCTTGTCCAATACCAGCAATGAGTGTCTCCCCTCGATACCAAGGCTCATCTCTGTTGATTTTTTTCCAAGATTTTGAAGGCAAAATACCGCCACGTTCACCCGGGATGTCGACACCTGTTTTTTCACCAAAGCTAAAGTGTTTTAAATTATCATGCAATGCATCGATACCCATTTTATTGGCTAAGTCATAAAAGAACACATCACAAGATTGAGCGATTGAAGCCTTAACATCAACTACACCATGACCACTACGCTTCCAGTCGTTAAACTTGCGTTTTACGTTAGGGAGTTTGTAATAACCAGGGCAAAAAGTTTTACTATGGCTGGTAATAGTATTACTCTCAAGCCCCGCTAAGGCAACCATAGGCTTAACAGTGGAGCCCGGCGGATACAAGCCTTGAATAGCACGATTGAGTTGCGGGATGTCTTTAGAGGTTTGTAGTAGTTTGTAGTTGGCGTGAGAAATACCGCTAACAAACCAATTAGGGTTATAAATTGGAGTACTTACCATGGTAAGTACTTCGCCATTAGTTACATCAACTACAACAATTGACCCGCGCTTACCTTCAAGCAATGATTCTGCTTTTTTCTGCATGTCTAAATCAATACTTAAATACAAGTCCTTACCATTTTCTGCTGCTTGAAGAATTTGTGTGTCGATCACACGGCCAGTGACATTTCTCTCAATTTGTTTTTTGCCACTTTTCCCGTGTAACAGAACTTCATATTGTTTTTCAATACCAGTTTTCCCAACAAAAGAGGTGCCGAGATAATTTTGCTTGTCATAAAAGGATTTATCTTTTTTATTCATTCTAGAAACATAGCCAACTACGTGAACACTGGAGCCGTTGTGAGGATAGATTCTATGAAAGTAGGGCTCTACATCCACACCGATAAATTTATTACTAACTAGGAATTCAGCCACCTGTTGTTCACTAAGGTCATGTTTAAGCGGAATATTGTGGAATTTTTTGTAACGTTTTTTGTTTTTGTAAAATAGTTTAATATCGTCTTCATCGATAAAACCTGATTGCTTGAGTGATTGCAGCATTTTGGCAATATTTTTGGTTTTTTCAGGGGTAAGCGTGAGCTTGTATGAGGGTTGATTGGTGGCAATAACTTTTCCATCTCGGTCAAATATTTTTCCACGAGTGGGGGTAATAGGTAAAGTACGCATTTGATTACCCAATGCCTCTTCTGCATAATAATCGTGATTACTAATTTGTAAGTTATAAAGTCTAAGAATTAGCACCGATGTAATAACCAGAATAAATAAGAAGGCCATTAACACTCTGCTTGAGAAAATTTTATTTTCTAGTGCAATGTTACTAATCTTTTCCATAAGTGTATTTTTATTGGTGTTTGAACTTTGACAGTGCTAACTTGACCAAAGGCCAAAATAACGCACCTGTTAAAGGTGCAAATAATAAATAATAACTAAAATTAAATCCTTGGATTAAAGTGTGCACCAATAAGAACAAACCTAGATAAATACTTGATGCAACAAAAACATAAACTTGCTGTGTGCTCAAATTAGAAACAAAGAAAGACTGCTTAACATTTACAATAAAGGCACTGCTTAAGATCAATGCTAAAGCGTTTTGCCCCAAGGTATCACCTTGCAATATATCGAGTAATACACCCAACAATAAGGCCAAGAAAAATTGAGCTTTGGCTGGAAAATAAGTTAGCCAGTAAATAAAAAACAACAACAACCAAAAAGGTGAAGCTTCTAATACAGTTTGAGACAAGGGCAATGCACTAATAATAAGTGCAAAAAAAGTGATTTTTGTTAAAAAGATATAAGGTCGTTGAGTTTTCATTGTTAGTCACTCCCCCCAATAAGAACAAATTCTAACTGCTCGGTTTTTTGTATGGGCGTAAGTTCAATATGTAAAAATGGATCGTCAGTGTGTTGCTCTACATGTGTGACTTTACCCACAGGATAACCAGCTGGAAATTTTGATCCAATAGCACTGGTTAAAAAGACATCACCCAATGTCACATCAAAATCAGATTCAATAAAATTCACCACCAGTCTGCCTTGGTTCGATGCAACACCTTTACTAATACCGCGAATACCATTACGTTGATTTTTGATTGGCACATATTGTGTGGGGTCGGTAATCATCAATACAGTTGAGTATAGAGGTGTTGTTTGTGTAATTTGCCCAATGACACCTTCAGAACCTAACACCACTTGCCCAACGGCAAGATTATCATTACTGCCTTTATTGATGATAATTTGTTTTTTAAGTCTTGATTGGCTGACAGAACTAACACGCCCTAGTATAAATTTTTGACTACTAATTTGATAGCTTGCGCCTAATAATTGCTTGAGCTTTTGGTTTTCTAATAGTAAAGCATTATGTGTTTGTAAATTCGCTTTTAATCGTGTTAGTTCACCATTAAGTTGCTTGTTTTGATTGAGCACGAGTTTCGTTTTGTCGTGCCTTGTTCGTCAATCCAAATATAGAGTTGAGAAGGTAAGTTGACCACTAAGTAAATGGGTGAAATAAGCTTCGCAATGGATTGCTTAATGTTATCTAAGTAAGAAAATTTATAATCTGATAGAATCAGAAAAATAGCAATAAAAACAGGTGTAAAAAGTTTAAGAAACTGCATTACTTAGTCACCTTTCAGATTATTCTGCAGCTAGGAACCCCATACTGTGTTTGCTAATCATGTCAAGTGCCACACCACCGCCACGTGCTACACAAGTCAATGGGTCATCCGCAATACGTACGTTTAGGTTGGTCTCTTGATGAACAAGCTTGTCTAAGCCTTCTAGAAGGGCGCCACCACCAGTGAGCACCAAGCCATTTTCAGCAATATCAGAAGCCAGTTCTGGTGGCGTTTGTTCAAGTGCGGTTCTAACAGCTGCAACAATAGTTGCTAAGGGTTCTTGCAAGGCTTCGCGAATTTCTGTATTGGTAATTTCGAAACTTACTGGAATACCTTTAGCAACATCAAGACCTCTAAATTCGATTTTTTTAACGGCATTGGTTTTAAACGCAGAGCCCACTTCTTCTTTAATTTTCTCAGCAGTTGCTTCACCAATAATAACACCGTGTGCACGGCGTACAAAATTAACAATATGCCTATCAAAAAGATCACCGCCAACGCGTAATGAATCAGAGTAAACAATACCATTGAGTGACATAATGGCGATCTCTGTTGTACCACCACCAATATCGATCACCATGACACCTGAGGCTTTTTCAATTGCCATACCGGCACCAAGCGCTGCTGCCATAGGCTCTTCAATTAAGTAAACATCTCTTGCGCCTGCACCAACGGCACTTTCTTTAATCGCACGACGCTCAACCTGAGTGGCACCACAAGGGACACAAATTAAAACTTTAGGGCTGGGCGAAAAGAAACCAGAGCGCAATACTTTGCGAATGAAATGTTGTAGCATTTTTTCAGTGACTTTAAAGTCAGCAATCACGCCGTCTTTCATTGGGCGAATCGCTTCAATAGATCCAGGCGTTCTGCCGAGCATGTTTTTGGCGTCTTGACCCACGGCAATAACCGTTGATTCTAGTGAACCTCTGTCATTACGAATGGCAACAACAGAAGGTTCATTTAGCACAATCGCACCATCCATGTAAATCAGCGTATTAGCAGTACCTAAGTCAATTGATAGGCTTTGACCTTTAAAAAAATCAAACATAAAAAATCTCAGTGAAATATTGGTTAAAATAAAAGGATATCATACTATAAACACCTGATAAAAATTGGGCAATATTTAAAGCATAATGAAGATGAAAATCAAGCAACAACATGTGATTGAAAGTGTTTGCAATGCCTTGCAATATATTTCTTATTATCACGCACCAGATTTTATTCAGGCCATGGCAAATGCGTATGAAAAAGAAACACATCAGTCAGCTAAAAATGCCATTGCACAAATTTTAATCAATTCTAAAATGGCTGCCCTGGGCCAACGTCCTATGTGCCAAGACACCGGTATTGTTAATGTATTTGTTGAAGTAGGCATGGATGTTACTTGGGATGCAGAATTATCTTTAGAAGATATGATTAACGAAGGGGTTAGGCAGGCTTACACTAATCCGGATAATCCGTTACGTGCCTCTATTGTTAAAGATCCGTTATTTTCTAGAGTCAATACTAAAGACAATACGCCTGCAGTCATTCATATGAAAGTGGTGAAGGGTAATACACTGAACTTTATCGTTGCAGCCAAGGGCTGTGGTTCTGAAAATAAAGCCAAATTTGCCGTGTTGCAACCCGATGATAATATCACTGATTGGGTATTAAGAACTATTCCAACCATGGGGGCAGGCTGGTGTCCACCAGGGATTATTGGTGTTGGTGTTGGCGGTACGGCTGAAAAAGCCATGCTNATGGCCAAACAAAGCTTAATGGACCCAATTGATATCACCCAAATTAGTGAAAAATCTAATCCGACTAATATTGAAAAATTACGTTTGGACTTATTTAGCAAGATTAATGATTTGGGTATCGGTGCACAAGGGTTGGGTGGCTTAACCACAGTGCTTGATGTCAAAATTAAAGATTATCCAACCCATGCCGCCTCTCAACCAATTGCCATGATTCCAAATTGTGCGGCCACACGTCATCTACATTTTTCAATAGATGGCTCAGGCGTAGCAGAATTACCAGATGTGGATATGAGTGTTTATCCTGATCTGGAAATGGATTATTCAAAGTACAAAAAAGTTGATTTAAACACCTTAACGCGTAGCCAAATGGGTGAATGGAATATTGGTGACACTCTGTTGCTCACGGGTACTATTATTACTGGGCGTGATGCAGCGCATAAGCGCCTTAAGCAAATGCTTGATAATGGCGAAGGCCTACCTAAAGGCGTAGATTTCGATAATAAATTTATTTATTATGTCGGTCCAGTTGATGCGGTGGGTGATGAAGTCATCGGCCCTGCAGGACCGACTACAGCTACGCGTATGGATTGTTTTTCTGACATGATGCTGGAGAAAACAGGCATTCTAGGTATGATTGGCAAGGCTGAGCGCGGTCAAGCCACCACGCAAAGTATCAAAAAACACAAAGCCAGTTATTTAATTGCAGTGGGTGGTGCGGCATATCTTATTTCAAAGTCAATCAAAAAAGCCAAAAAAATAGCCTTTGAAGACATGGGTATGGANGCTATTTACGAGTTAGAAGTTAAAGACATGCCAGTAACCGTCGCTGTAGATAGTGACGGTCATAATATTCATAGTATTTTTCAAAACATTCAAGTCGTCCCGACTAAAGTATAATTACCCTTGAAGTTGGTCGGATAGTCGCTGGAAGGTTTACCTTTCAGAGGAAAGTCCGGGCTCCATAGAGCAAAGTGCTAGCTAACAGCTAGGTATGGTGACATAACGGAAAGTGCTGCAGAGATTTAAACCGCCTATTTCGATAGGTAAGGGTGAGAAGGTGCGGTAAGAGCGCACCGCGCGTTTGGTGACAACCGTGGCAAGGTAAACCCCACTTGGAGCAAGCTCAAATAGGCTACCATTGGTGCGGCTCGCACAAGGTAGCGGGTAGAGTGCTAAAGCGTTTTGGCAACAATGCGCGTAGATGAATGACTATCTATTACAGAACCCGGCTTATAGACCGACTTCACTTTTATTCCATCTTTTTCTTTCTACTGTGTTAAATATCAAAAAACACTCGTAAAAACCTTTATCTTTTTCCTTTGTGTTTTGTTGTAGAATAAAGGCATGAGGTTAATCCAACAACTATTTATTGTTATTTTATTGAGCTTTTCAGCTAGCGCTTATGCTGATAAAGAGATACTTTTTACTGATAAAAATATAACTATTTATACTGATAACACCATTACTTATACTGGCAAGAAAACCGTGCCAGTATTTAAACCTTCAAGTACCTGGGTAGAAGAAGACTACTTTACCCAGCAAGAAAAATATTGTGAAGTGGATTCTAAGTATATCGACAAGCTTAAGAAAGGCTTAAAGATTAAGACTAAAGTACAACAATAAATCTATTTTATTTGCGCAAGAACCACACGGTCATTGCCGTTGTAATCTTTAAAAGTTTTAATGTTATGAAACGCTTTATTTAATAATTTTGTAATTTGTTGTTGTTGGTTATAGCCGTGCTCTAGAAGTAAATAACCATCTTTATTTAGATATTCTGGCGCATTGTTAATAATAATGCGAATATCATCCAAGCCATCTACTCCAGACACTAATGCTGTTTGTGGCTCATAAGTAAGATCATCAAGATAGGTGTCATCCTCTTCAATATAGGGCGGATTAGAGATGATTAAATCAAAGGTTTGATCGGGCACAGCTTCAAACCAACTGCCTTGAGTAAAGTTAATATTAGTCGTTGCATTAACTTTAGCCACACCAAGTGCCGCTTGAGAGAAGTCTGTAGCGCTCACTTTCCAGCGCGGATTTATATCGGCCAAAGTGACGGCGATGATACCGCTACCGGTACCTAAATCTAATACTTGGTATTTTTGATTTTTATTGAGTAAATCAAGCGTGATATCGATTAATAACTCAGTCTCTGGGCGTGGAATCAGCGTGTCTCTTGTGACTTTAAAATCAAGATGGTAGAAGCCTTTTTTGCCACTAAGATAGGCAAAAGGCATACCTTGTTCGCGTTGTTGAATAAAGTTTTCGAGTTGCTGTTGTTGTTTGTCACCTAAAGCGTAATCATTTTGCGCATAAAGCTGAGTATTGGATTTTCCCAACACCAAAGACAAGAGTGGCGCAATATCGCATGCGCCACTATTTAAATAATCTTGAACCGTTTTCAAGACTTATAAATTAACTGTTGTTAACCCTAAAGATTTCCAAGAGTTCATACCGCCGCGGTAGTATTTAAGTTTTGCAGCAGGGTAGCCGTACTTAAGTAAAGCGTTAATCGCTGCCGGTGTTTGACCACACCAAACGCCATTACAATACATGATTAAGGTTTTAGCGTACGAGAAATCATAAACATCATCCACCTGAACGCCAAGCTGATCTTCCATGATCTCTAACGCCTTTTCTTTGTTTTTGAATCTTGTATAAGGGATGTTGACCGCTGTTGGAATACCGCCTGAAATTACTGGCCAGTTAGGTGTGCGTGTATCAATCACTAAAATTGTGTCGTCACCAGCTGATCTTTGTTTGACATATTCGATGACATCAAGTTCACCGACTGTTTCAACTGCGTGCGGTGCAAACGGATGCATTTTTTGAATTTTTCCACGCGTGGTTTTTACATAAAAACTGGAGATTTCATTGTCTCGATCCTGGTCCCTTTGTAACTTAATAACTTCACCTTGATGGTTCACATCTATTGAAACTACACCCGGTGAAATAAACACCTCTTTGGTCACTTCTCCTTCGGCATTTGCGCCTAGTGCCAATAAGCTGGCAAGTAATACGATTAGTTTTTTCATTTTCTCTCCTCTATTTATAAATGATTAGCAACAGCTACTGTTGGTTTTTGACTGGGCTGTACTGATTTTTTAGCTTCAGCAGTTTTTAAATCAATTAGATTTTTAACTGCGACAATCAGCCCTAAACCAATAAATGCCCCCGGGGGTAAGATTGCCAATAATGTGCCTTGGTAATCTTCAAACACGGTGATACTCAGTGTATCACCTAAACTACCGAGTAGCAAGTCAGATTGTTCGAACAAAGTGCCAGAACCTATAAGCTCTCGCATTGCACCCAGTATGATTAATACCACTGAAAAGCCAATGCCCATCATCAACCCATCAAGCGCTGATTTACCCCAAGTGTTCTTACTGGCAAAAGCTTCGGCTCTGCCTAAGATGGCACAATTGGTTACAATTAAAGGCACAAAAATACCCAATATTAAATACAAATCGTAAAAATAGGATTGCATTGCCAGCTCAACAATAGTGACAAAAGAAGCGATCAGTAAAACAAAGATAGGGATGCGCACCTCTTTTGAAATGTGATGACGAAAGATGGAAATCGTTGTATTTGAAGCGATCAAGACAAAGGTTGTGGCTAAGCCAAGGGCGATAGAGTTGACCACATTGTTGGTTACCGCCAGTAGTGGGCACAAACCTAATAATGCAACTAAAGCTTGGTTGTTGTTCCACAAGCCATTTTTTGCAATTTTGATGTAATCGTCCATAGAGTTTGATTATATCAATCTCTATGGACGATAAAGGTTTGTCTACTTAAGAAAAGACGATCTCATTATTTTCAGTATTGGCGTGGATGGTTGAGCCAGGCAAAAACTCGCCAGATAAAATCTTTTGAGAAAGTGGATTCTCTAGCAATTGTTGAATCGTGCGTTTCAGTGGTCTTGCACCAAATACTGGATCGTAACCTCTATCTACAATTAATGTCATCGCTTGATCACTCAATGTTAATTTAAGATCAAGGTCAGATAGACGTGATTTCAGAATTTCAATTTGAATCTTGGCGATGCCTTTGATTTGATCTTTCCCAAGACTATTGAAAGTAACAATTTCATCGATACGGTTAACAAATTCAGGTCGAAAATGTTCGCCAACTAATTTGGTGAGTTCGGCCGACATGTCCTTACCTGGGTTTTCTTGAATTAAATGCGAGCCTAAATTCGAGGTCATGACAATCACGGTATTTTTAAAATCAACGGTACGACCTTGACCATCAGTTAATCGGCCATCATCCAATACCTGCAATAGTATGTTGAATACATCAGGATGTGCTTTTTCAATTTCATCCAAAAGAATAATCGAGTAAGGCTTGCGACGTACTGCTTCGGTTAGCATGCCACCTTGCTCGTATCCCACATAGCCAGGAGGTGCGCCAATAAGGCGAGCAACAGAGTGTTTTTCCATAAACTCACTCATATCTACACGCACAATGGCTTGCTCGGTATCAAACAAAAAGTCTGCTAAAGCTTTGGTAAGTTCGGTTTTACCCACACCTGTTGGACCCATAAATAAGAATGATCCATCTGGTCTGTTTGGATCAGATAGGCCAGCGCGTGATCGACGAACCGCATCAGATATGACTTTAACCGCCTTATCTTGGCCCACTAAACGCTTGTGAATAATACTTTCCATTTGCAATAGTTTGTCTTTTTCACCTTCCATCATTTTGTCCACAGGGATACCTGTCCATCTAGCCACAATTTCAGCAATTTCATCTTCAGTGACCTTGTTTCTTAATAGGGTCATTTCTTCAACATCCGCACTTTCTGCTTGCGATATTTTATCTTCCAATGTTGGAATAATGCCATATTGCAACTCACTCATTTTGGCTAAATCATTATTTCGATGTGCATTTTCAAGGTCTATTTTGGCTTGTTCTAATTCCTCTTTAAGGTGCGCATCACCTTGAACAACCAGTTTTTCTCTTTTCCAAATTTCATCAAAATTAGCATATTCTTTTTCTAAATTTTTAATGACCTCTTTCAGCTCTTTTAGACGCTCTTTAGAGGCCTTATCTTTTTCCTTTTTTAGTGCCATTTTTTCAATTTTTAATTGCACTAATTTACGATCAAGCTTGTCCATCGATTCTGGCTTTGAGTCAAGTTCCATGCGAATTTGAGATGCCGCTTCGTCGATTAAATCAATCGCCTTATCGGGCAACTGTCTGTCGGTAATGTAGCGAGTCGAGTAAGTTACCGCTGCAATAATGGCAGGATCGGTAATTTCCACACCATGATGTACTTCGTATTTTTCCTTCAATCCACGCAAAATTGCAACCGTGTCTTCTTGTGTCGGCTCATCGATTAATACTTTTTGAAAACGACGCTCCATTGCAGAGTCTTTTTCAATGTATTGGCGATACTCATCTAACGTGGTTGCACCCATGCAATGTAAATCGCCACGTGCTAATGCTGGTTTAAGCATGTTTCCAGCGTCCATAGAACCTTCGCCTTTTCCTGCGCCCATCATGGTGTGCAATTCATCGATAAATAAGATCACTTGGCCGTTTTCTGCTTCCAAGTCTTTTAGTACAGCCTTCATTCTTTCTTCGAATTCACCTTTATATTTTGCACCTGCAACTAGAGCTGCCATGTCAAGAGACAATAAGCGCTTACCTTTGACACCTTCAGGCACTTCATTATTAACAATACGTTGTGCCAATCCTTCAGCGATAGCCGTTTTTCCGACACCCGGTTCACCAATAAGCACTGGATTGTTTTTTGTACGACGCTGCAAAACTTGAATAGCGCGACGAATTTCACCATCACGACCAATCACCGGATCAAGCTTGCCTAAGCTTGCAAGTTCGGTTAAATCAGTTGTGTATTTATTGAGTGCATCTCTTTGTGTTTCTGCATTTTGATCGTTCACAGTTTCGCCTCCTCTTAGGTTTTCAATCATGGTTGTGAGTTGTGTTTCATTCACACCATGTTTTTTTAATAGTTGGGTTGTTGCATCATTGCTTTTGATGATAGCCAATAAAAATAACTCGGTAGTGAGATAGCTATCCCCTCGATCGATAGCCAATTTATCAGTCTGATTCAATAGACGTAATAAATTTTGTGAAATATTAATATCACCCGTTGGATTATCCAACGAAGCCAATTGATTCACTTGTGCCTCAATATCAGATTTTAATTTGGCGAAGTCTGTCGAGCATTGAGACAAAAGGCTACTGACCGTGCTAGATGAATCACCAACCATTGCGCTGAGTACGTGTAAGGCTTCAATCACACTATGATTAAAGCTATTAGCAAGCGATTGAGCATGAGCTAAATCTTGCTGAAATTGAGCTGTTAATTTATTAATATCCATGTACTATCTTGATGTTTTTTTGTTAAGTTGCTTACTATCTATGGGATGATATGACGATATTCAAGGTCATAAATAAAATATTATGTTAAATTTAGTATTGTTTGAACCAGAGATTCCTAACAACACCGGTAGTTTGATTCGCCTTAGTGCCAACATGGGTGCGAGTCTGCATTTAATTAAACCCTTTGGTTTTGAAATTACAGACAAACGCCTGAGACGAGCGGGGCTTGACTATAAAGAGTTGGCAAAAGTAACTGAATATGAAAATTTTGAAGATTATTTAGCCAAAGCTAAACCTGATCGATTGTTTGCAGTAAGCTCGAAAGTAAAAACAAGCTATACAGATATTGAATACCAAAGCGGTGATTCATTTTTATTTGGCCCTGAAACACGAGGCTTACCACAAGAAATTTTGGATCAATATCCAGGAATAACACTACCTATGCAGTCAGGATCACGCAGTTTGAATCTTTCTAATTGTGTGTCGATTGTGGCCTATGAAGCTTGGCGTCAGCTTAGTTTTGTTAAGCTGTAAGCATTGGTAAAGTCTTTAATATCAACTACTTTTTTGCCAGCTAATTGAACTTTCTCTAAGCTCAATACGCCATCACCAGTTGCTACATGGCAAACACCTTTGGTGCATTTAATTACTTCACCTGGCTTTTCGTCATAGGCAAGGCCTATGACGGTGGCTGATAAAACACGTAATACTTTGCCTTCAAATTTGTCACTTTGTGCATGCGCTTGAGCAATGGGGTAAGGGTTAAATGCTCTAATTTGTTGGTTGATTTGGATAGCACTTTGTGACCAATCAATCCAAGCTTCATCTTTGCTGAGTTTTTTGGCATAGGTGATACCGGCTTCATCTTGAACAGTAGGTGTGAGTCGTTCAAGATTTTCAAGTGCCTCGATAATACCTTGTGCACCAAGAATGGCTAATTTATCATGTAGAGATTGCGCTGTGTCGGACTCGGTAATGGTGCAAGTTTTTTCTAGCAGAATATCACCGGTATCTAGCCCTTCATTCATTTGCATGAT
>AJXC01001899.1_pt1 | contig 12902 bp, 12 predicted proteins | sample 404948 | NCBI WGS metagenome assembly AJXC01 (sample SAMN02954314, study PRJNA77837) | marine metagenome | biome: aquatic; feature: Guaymas Basin Hydrothermal Plumes; material: sea water; isolation source: Guaymas Basin Hydrothermal Plumes and Background water depths 1600, 1775... ... | reverse complement strand
GGTGAAATCTAATTATTAAAAATACTTCAATTTGGGTATTGCCATGGATACACCNAATGGCTTAGTAGTTCCGGTGATTCGCGATGTTGACCAAAAATCACTCAGTGACTTAGCCACCGAACTAGCCGAGACTTCTGCCAAGGCTCGTGATGGTAAGCTCAAACCTGGTGATATGCAAGGTGCTGGCTTTACCATTTCAAGTTTAGGTGGTATTGGTGGTACACAATTTACCCCCATTGTAAATGCGCCAGAAGTGGCGATTTTGGGTGTATCGCGCTCACAAACCAAACCAATTTGGGATGGCAAAAATTTTGTACCAACGTTAATGTTGCCACTGGCTTTATCCTATGACCATCGTGTTATTGATGGCGCACAAGGTGGTCGTTTCATGGCAGATTTGAATTCAATCTTGCAAGATATTAGAGAGATCCTTTTATGATTAAGACGCAAGTTGTTGTTGTTGGTTCTGGCCCCGGTGGTTACACTGCCGCTTTTCGCGCCGCTGATTTAGGCAAAGAAGTGGTGCTGATCGAACGCTATGAAAATTTAGGTGGTGTGTGTTTGAACGTGGGCTGTATCCCTTCAAAAGCACTACTCCATACCGCACAAGTAATTAATGAGGCTGCAGAAGCCTCACACTTTGGTGTTACTTTTGGTGAAACTACAATTGACATTGATGGCGTACGCACCAATAAAGAAGACATTGTCAGCAAACTGACTGGTGGTATTAAGGCCTTGGCTAAAGCTAGAAAAGTACAAGTGATTACAGGTTACGGTCAATTTATTTCAGCCAACCAAATCGCTATTAATGATTCAGACGAGGTGATTGAGTTTGAACATTGCATTATTGCAGCTGGTTCGCGTGTTACCAAAATTCCAGCCTTCCCGTTTGATGATCCACGCGTCATGGACTCTACCGATGCACTCGAATTAGACAATGTGCCTGAGCGCTTACTCATTGTTGGTGGCGGTATTATCGGCTTAGAAATGGCAACCGTTTACAATGCACTAGGTAGTGAAATTACCGTAGTCGAATTAGCCGATCAGTTAATCGCCAGTGCTGATAAAGATGTCGTTACTCCGCTAGCTAGGCGTATCAAAAAACAATATAAAGAAATTTACCTCAACACCAAAGTAACCAAAATGGAAGCAACTGATGCTGGCATTAAAGTTAACTTTGAAGGCAAAAAAGCACCAGAAACAGATACCTTTGATAAAGTATTAGTTTCAATTGGTCGCTCTCCAAATGGACAATTAATTGATGCTGACAAAGCCGGTGTTAATGTAGACGAATGGGGCTTTATTCCAACAGACAAACAAATGCGCACTAATATTAATCATATTTTTGCGATTGGCGATATTGTTGGCCAGCCGATGTTAGCGCACAAGGCAGTACATGAAGCCAAAGTAGCTGCTGAAGTTATCTGTGGGCACAAATCTGGTTTTGATGCACTCACCATTCCATCAGTTGCTTATACTGATCCTGAGGTAGCTTGGACCGGAAAAACTGAAAAAGAACTCAAAGAAAAAGGAATTGCCTATGAAAAAGGCGTGTTTCCTTGGGCAGCATCAGGTCGAAGCTTGAGTATTGGCCGTAGTGAAGGCATGACAAAAGGTTTGTTCGATGCAAAAACTGGACGAATTTTAGGCATGGGTATTTGCGGCACTAATGCTGGTGAGCTAATCGCAGAAGCAACGCTTGCAATCGAAATGGGCTGTGATATGAGCGACATTGCGCTCACCATTCACGCACACCCAACCCTTTCTGAAACAACTGCTTTTGCTACTGAAATGGCGGAAGGTACCATTACTGATTTATTACCACCAAAAAAGAAATAGGAAGATAACATGGATATTACACAAGCAAGAAGTAACGCAATTGATCAACAAATTAGACCATGGGGTGGCTTAAACTATATTGCCAATAATGCACTTAGAGACACACCAAGAGAAGATTTTGTGCCCGAAAAATATCAAAATTTAGCCTTCGCTGATATTGAAATTCCACTGAGTAATAAAGCGAAAATGCTTAGCCCTAAAATTGAAGGTCGCTTATTGGACGCACTCAATATTAAAAAAGACGAAACTGTATTAGAAGTGGGTACCGGTAGTGGCTACCTCACAGCGGTGATTTCAAAATTATGTAAATCCATCACCAGTATCGAGATTGACGAAGAACTAAGCAATAACGCTCAAGAAAGACTTAATACACTTAATATCAACAATGCTCAACTTGAAGTGGGTGACGCTTCAAAGGGCTGGAGTTCTAACGATTTCTTTGATGTGGTTGTGGTTGGTAGTGCCGTACCAAGAATTACCGGTCGTTATTTTCATCTCCTTAATGTGGGTGGTCGAATCTTTGTGGTCGAAGGCACAGGCAATGCCATGAGTGCAAAGCTAATCACACGTATTAGTGAACACAAATGGGAAACCAAATCACTGTTTGAAACTCACCTCAACACCATGCAAGGTCTAGAATCTTGTGCGGGCTTTGAATTTTAAAAAAATAATATGAATAGTTTTTACAATTTAGTTCTAAAAAAATCCGCATTAGGCCTTGTTTTACTTGTTGTTGTTACAGGTTTCTTCATTGCCCAAATACCTGACTTTCAACTCGATGCCTCTTCTGACTCTCTAGTTCTAGAAGGTGACAACAACTTACGTTATTACCAAAGCATTAAAAAAGACTACGGTTCTGATGATTTTTTAGTTATAAGCTATCAAGTCAAAAACAATCTACTTGATCCTAAACAACTCACGCACCTAAGCAATTTAAGAAAAGACTTGAGAGCCATTGAACAAGTTAAGTCAGTCACCACTATTTTGGATGTACCTTTATTCCGATCACCACCGTTATCACTGGCTGATTTAGGCTCCGAAGGTGTGTCTATCGACAATGGCAATGCCGATCTTGCACTGGCCAACAAAGAATTCAAATCCTCACCTTTGTACGGTGACAATTTAGTCAGTAAAGACGGGAAAACCACCGCTATTTTAGTGTCTCTAAAAGGTAACAAACGATTTGAAGAAAGGCGTCAAACTCGTAATTCAATGCGCCTAAAAAGAGCAAACAATCAACTCTCTAAAGATGAATTAGGTAAGTTAAAAAGCATCGAAAAACAAGTACTAAAAGACGCCACTGCACAAAGTGATTTACAGGCAAAAACCATTGCTAACATTCGCACCATTATTGATAAATATCGAGATAATGCCAGTTTATTTTTAGGTGGTTTACCGATGATTACTACCGATATTATTGGTTACATTAGTAGCGATCTGATCGTCTTTAGTTTGGCAGTGATTGGCTTAATGACGCTCATTCTAGCGATTATTTTCAAAGGCATCCGTTGGGTATTAATGCCAATCGGTATTAGTATTACCGGTGCATTAATGATGACTGGTGTTTTGGCTTTCTTAGGCTGGAAAGTAACGGTGATATCGAGTAACTTCTTTTCATTGTTATTGGTTATGACGCTATCGGTTACTATTCATTTAGTGGTGCGCTATCGAGAACTGGCACAAAACGATCCAGATCTCGAATACCAGCAGCTGATTAAAAATACTTTGGAACAAATGCTCAAACCCTGCTTGTTCACCACACTCACTACCATCGCTGCTTTTGGCTCATTACTAATTAGTGGCATCAGACCGGTGATTGACTTTGGCTGGATGATGTCAATTGGCGTTACCATTGCTTTAGTGCTTTCATTTTTGGCCTTTCCAATTATCATGAGTTTTCTGCCTAAGGCTAAAGTTCAACAATTCAAAACTGAGCTAGGTGTAACTCACGGTTTGGCCAAATTTACCGAGAAGTTTGGCAACCACTTGTTAGTGGTACTGGTGCTGTTTATTGGTGCGGCCAGCGTTGGAATTAACAAATTAAGTGTCGAAAATCGATTCATTGATTATTTCAAAGAAAGTACTGAAATTAACCAAGGCTTAACACTCATCGACAATCAGCTCGGTGGTACCATTCCGCTTGAAATTATTTTCGACGACTTGGCTGAAGACTACTGGTTTGATGAAGATCTACGAGCAGAAGTTCACACCGTTCATCAATACTTAGACGGCCTAAATGAAACGGGCAAAGTGCTTTCTATTGACACCTTAATGCAAATTCTTACTGAGGCAAACAACGGTCAAGCGCTGAATGGATTTTTCTTAAACATTATCAGAGGGCAAATACCAGACAGTGCTAGAAAGCACGTGTTAGACCCTTACTTAAATGAAGACAATGGTCAGTTACGCATGGTTATTCGTATTCGAGAAACCAACAAGGATCTTAAGCGTGGTGAACTCATCCATAAAATTGAACGATACATCTCTCAAGATTTAGGCTTTAGAGAAGGTAGTTTTCATCTAACTGGAATGTTGGTTTTGTATAACAATATGTTGCAAAGTTTATTTAATTCACAAGTCAAAACTATTGCCGTAGTTTTTGCAATGATTTTTATTATGTTTTTATTTGTATTTAAGTCAATCAGCCTGTCCATTCTTGCACTGATTCCCAACACATTGCCATCGATGTTTATTCTTGGCATTATGGGCTTATTAAACATCCCTCTAGATCTGATGACCATTACCATTTCTGCGATTGCCATCGGTATTGGCGTGGATAATGCCATTCATTATATTCATCGATTTAAGGCGGAATTCCAAAAAGATCAAGACTACTTAGCCACGATGTATCGCTCTCATGCCAGTATTGGTTTGGCGATGTTTTATACTTCTATTACAGTCACATTGGGCTTCTTAATTTTAGCTTTGTCTAACTTCATACCCAGCATCTATTTTGGTGTGTTTACCGCGATTGCAATGCTAAGCGCATTACTAGCAAACCTAACCTTATTGCCAAAATTAATACTCATGGTTAAACCAAAAATTAAAACAGCTTAAAAGCTCCGTCCATGTCAAGACAACACCAATTTGACGTTCTGATTATTGGAACAGGTAGTGCAGGCCTAATGAGCGCTTTGCAATTATCCGACAAGTTATCCATTGCTCTAATTGCCAAAGACAAAATTCTTGAAGGTAGCTCTTACTACGCACAAGGAGGCATATCAGCCGTACTGGATGCCGATGATGATTTTAATGCACACATCAAAGATACCCTTGCAACAGCCTCTGGACTAGGCAACGAAACGGCCATACGATTTATGGTCGAACAAGCGCCTGGTGCGATTAAATCTTTAGAAAAGGTAGGTGTTCATTTCACACAAAAATCCAACCAATATCATCTTACTACTGAAGGTGGACACAGTGCTAGGCGCGTGGTGCACGTTGCCGACAAAACTGGGCAATCCATCCAAACCAATTTATTCGATAGCGTTAAAAATAAAAAAACATAACGCTGTTTGAAAACTTTATTGCCATTGATCTGCTCACTAAAAATAAGCATTGTTACGGCTCCTACATTTTAAACAAATCAACCAATGAGGTTGAAAGCTTCATTGCCCATAAAACCATTATTGCCACTGGTGGCGCTTCTAAAGCCTATCTTTACACCTCCAACCCAGACACTTCGACTGGTGATGGAATTGCCATGGCTTATAGGGCAGAATGCGATATTGTTAACATGGAATTTACCCAATTTCACCCAACTTGTTTGTACCACCCGCATGCAAAATCATTTTTAATTTCTGAAGCATTACGTGGAGAAGGAGGCAAGCTCGTCTTACAAAATGGCGCTGCATTCATGCGCAAATACGATGATCGCGGTGAACTTGCACCTAGAGACATTGTTGCTAGAGCCATTGATTCAGAAATGAAAACTAACGGCTTTGATTGCGTTTATCTTGATATATCCTTTAAAGAAAAAAAATGGATTGTCAAACATTTTCCTACTATCTACAAAAAATGCGCTTCATTTGGTATTGATATTTCCAAAGACCCTATTCCCGTTGTTCCGGCTGCGCATTATACTTGTGGCGGTATCCAAACCAATCTAGACGCTCAAAGTAACATTACTAACCTATACGCAATTGGTGAGGTGGCACACGCCGGTGTGCATGGTGCCAATCGAATGGCCAGCAACTCCTTGTTAGAATGCATCGTATTTGCTAAATCTTGCGCCAAGCACATTAATCAGTCAACCTTTGGTGAAGTGGCTCCAAAATTTGACAATTGGGATGCGTCTCGAGTAACGCCTTCACAAGAAAAAGTAGTTGTATCGCACCTATGGGATGAAATTAGGCGCATCATGTGGAACTTTGTTGGCATCGTACGTAGCAACAAACGTCTTAACTATGCTCAACTAAAACTCACTCAAATTCAAAATGAAGTCAATGAATATTACCGACTTTACTTAATTTCAAGCGATTTAATCGAGCTAAGAAATTTAGTTAAAATTGCACAAATTATTATTCAATCGGCAATTACTAGAGCTGAAAGTCGTGGCTTGCATTACAATGAAGACTATCCCAAACAATTAAAAGAGCCCGTTGATACAATAATTCAAAAATCATGATTCAACCCATTCTTCACTACCCTGATTCACGTTTACGCACAGTCGCTAAAGAGGTTAAAGCAGTCGATAACGGCATTAAAACGTTAGTCAAAGACATGTTCGAAACCATGTACGCTGAAGATGGCATCGGCTTAGCCGCTACTCAAATAGACCAACATTTACAAGTGGTGGTAATAGATGTGCCAGATTCTCAAGACGATTATAGATTACTGCTAAAAAATCGTCAGAGTGATGAGGACAAAAAAACCAATAGACAGCGCCATCCTTTATGCTTCATTAATCCTAAAATTACAACAACGGATGGCCATGAAAAGCACGTTGAAGGCTGTTTATCAGTACCCGGTTTTCAAGCAGAAGTCGAACGCTCTAACCAAATTACAGTTGAAGCGCTAAACGAACAAGGGGAAATGTTTACTCTACATGCAAGTAATCTACTTGCTGTATGCATTCAACACGAGTTAGATCATTTAAAAGGCATTTTATTTGTTGATCATCTGTCCAAACTCAAACAGCAACGGCTACTCGAAAAAACCAAAAAAGCAATTAAAGGCTAATCCGTGTCAATTCAAATTGGTGATTACCAATTAAAATCTCAAGTGCTACTTGCCCCGATGGCAGGCACCAGTGACAAACCTTTTAGAGCTTTATGTCGTGCACAAGGAGCAGCACTCACCACCTCTGAAATGGTAGTCATTCAAAAACATTTATTAAATACCAACAAGTCTAAACACCGACTCGATTTCTTTGGGGAGCCGTCACCCATTAGTATTCAAATCGCTGGCTCTGAAGCGGACGAATTGGCTTATTCAGCACAGCAAGCGCTTAACTTTGGAGCCGATATTATTGACATCAACATGGGATGTCCTGCCAAAAAAGTTTGTAATAAAGCCGCAGGCTCTGCACTCATGCAAGACGAGGCCTTGGTTAAAGATATTTTAACTGCTGTGGTGAATGCAGTTGATATTCCGGTGACTTTAAAAATGCGCACCGGTTGGAATGTCACTAATAAGAATGCTCCCACCATTGCCAAGATAGCACAAGATACTGGCATACAAATGCTAAGTGTTCATGGTCGAACGCGTGAAGACAAATACAATGGCATGGCAGAATACGACACTATTAAAGAAGTTAAATCACAAGTTAATATTCCTGTGATTGCCAATGGTGACATCACTTCAGCTGAAAAAGCTCAGCAAGTGCTTGATTACACATTGGCCGATGGCGTAATGGTTGGCAGAGCCACTCAAGGCAATCCGTGGATTATTTCTGAAATCAATCATTTTTTAAAAACCGGTAAAAAAGCGCCCAACATCCCACTCAAAGTTAAAAAACAAACGATTTTGGGTCATATTAGCCAAATTCATCAATTTTATGGTGAAAAAATGGGCACTCAGCTGTCCAGAAAGCATATTTTTTGGTATGCTACTCACTTTGATGAAAAGAATGTTCAAACTTTCTGGAAGAAAGTAAACAAAATTACTGATCACAAATTGCAATACCAACTACTTGAGGAATTTTTACAGTCACTATGAGTTCAACTGATTTACCCGCTTGCATTAATGCAAAACTTGATCGCTACTTTGAGCAACTCAATGGCGAGTCAACTTCTGGTGTATTTAAAATGGTCTTACAAGAAACCGAATTAGCGACTATCAAATTTGTTTTGGATAGAGTTGAGCAAAATCAAAGTGAAGCTGCCAGAATATTAGGCATGAATCGTGGCACTTTAAAGAAAAAAATTGAGCTGTATAAGCTATAATATTTTCTTTAGTTTTTCACCAAATCTCAAAGGAATAAAATGGCCATACAACGTGCTCTAATCAGTGTTTCTGATAAAACTGGTATTATAGAATTAGCTCAGGCTTTAGCTGATAAAAATATTGAAATCCTCTCCACCGGTGGCACTGCCAAGCTATTGGCTGACAACAACATTCCCGTGATTGAAGTATCTGACTACACTGGCTTTCCTGAAATGATGGCAGGACGTGTTAAAACCCTTAATCCTAAAATTCATGGCGGTATTTTGGCTCGTCGCGGTATTGATGAAGGTGTGATGGCTGAGAATGATATCAACCCAATTGATTTAGTCGTGGTTAATCTCTACCCTTTCCAAGCGACTATCGCCAACCCTGACTGTACATTAGAAGATGCGATTGAAAATATCGATATCGGTGGCCCGGCAATGCTTAGATCAAGTGCAAAAAATCATGCCTCAGTTACGGTTGTGGTAGATGTCTCTGATTATCAAACAGTGATTGATGAGATCAACGCAAGTGGTGATACATCGCTTGAGACACGCACAAAACTAGCGCTTAAAACCTTTGAGCACACAGCGCAATATGATGGTGCTATTGCTAATTATCTTGGCAAAGGTGAAGACGGCTTTTCTAACACTATGAATTTACAGTTTAATAAAGTGCAGTCAATGCGTTATGGTGAAAACCCGCATCAAAATGCCGCATTTTATGTAGAAAGTAACATTGCCGAATCTTGCATTGCATCATCCACCCAATTCCAAGGCAAAGAAATGTCATATAACAACATGGCTGATGCAGATGCCGCACTAGAATGTGTACGTAGTTTTGATGAGCCTTGTTGTGTGATTGTAAAGCACGCCAACCCTTGTGGTGTTGCCGTAAGAGATAATATTCATAACGCTTATCTCGATGCCTTTAAAACGGATCCAACCTCAGCATTTGGTGGCATTATCGCTTTTAACCGCCCACTAGACAAAGACACTGCGCAAGATATTATTGACAAGCAATTCGTAGAAGTGATCATCGCACCGAGTGTTGATGATGATGCTAAAGAAGTATTATCAGCTAAGAAAAATGTTCGCGCATTAGAATGCGGCGATCTTAGCACTGCCAAGCCTTCGCTAGACTATAAGCGTGTAGCGGGTGGCTTGTTAGTACAAGACAAAGACTTAGGCGTTATCACTGAAGACGACATCAAATGCGTTAGCGACATTCAGCCTACGGCTGAACAAATTAAAGATTTATTATTCGCCTGGAAAGTGGCTAAAACGGTTAAATCAAATGCCATTGTGTATGTCAAAAATGAAATGACGATTGGCGTAGGTGCAGGGCAAATGTCACGCGTATATTCTGCCAAAATTGCTGGCATTAAAGCTGCTGATGAAGGTTTGGTCGTTGAAGGCTCAGTGATGGCATCAGATGCCTTCTTCCCATTTAGAGACGGCATTGATACAGCGGCAGAAGCCGGCATTAAAGCGATTATTCAACCAGGTGGCTCAATGCGTGATAATGAAGTTATTGAAGCGGCTAATGAGCATGGGATTGCGATGGTGTTGACCGGTATGCGCCACTTCAAACACTAAATTACAGAGATATTTATTGCCAATATTTTTGTTCTGAAGCAAGCCTCAAAAATGGTCATTTATAAATTCCTTAGCAAAATCCACAACACAGAGTAAGAGGTTTTATTGAGGCTTTGGGTGTTCGGTATTTAACTGCTGGGTTAATAATTATAAACACACTTCACTATCGATTAAAATAACGCATTGCTACAAACATTTTCAATATGAGTATCGAAAAAATTACCGCTTTTCCAGAAATCACTTTCGCTGTTGTTGAGGGAGAGAATCTTGTTTCCGTTACCCAAGGGTATTACGATATTGACAAGGTAACGAAACACATACAAACTTGTATTGGAATGGTTAGAAAATACGAAAAAATGGGTTATTATAATTTAGCCCAACCTGAGTTTATCAGTGAAGTGATCACCACTTTTACCAATTTAGAAGTTAGTAAAAAAGACGTTATTCGCGCGAATAATTTTATGGAAATTACGGGCTATGAATGTAATCGTGTGTGGCAACTGCCCGACCAAATGAAAGTACAAGCCTCACAAATGCTACATGGTTTCTACATTACTTACGACACGGAAAACTGGGAAGATTTTAGTATTGAACCCATTGAAGACGAGGCTTCAAGTTAAGAAAGAATCCTCACTCTGAATGATCTGCCTTTGAGCTTGTCGTTACTGATTTTTTTCAGCGCTTGTTTAACCAATTCTGAGCTCACCGCCACATAAGACCAATTACTAGCAACAATAATCTTGCCGATCTTATCGCCAGGAATCCCGCCCTTGCCAGTCAGTCCACCGACAATATCACCAGGACGTAGTTTTTGTTTTTTACCACCGTCAATTTTAAGCGTGGTCATGGCTGGTTTTTTAATCGGCTTATCAAGAAGACTGTCACTTGGAAGTGAGTCAGGCGTGATATCAAGCTCTAAAGCGTTGAGTTTGTGCGTTTCACGATCACCATACAATGTACAAGCAATACCACTACGCCCTGCTCTACCAGTACGACCAATACGATGCACATGGACTTCAGGATCGTGAGCAATGTTAAAGTTAATCACCATGTCCAATGAATCTATATCCAGACCTCGTGCGGCAACATCAGTCGCCACTAAAACAGAGATACTTTTATTGGAAAAACGAATCAGCGCCTGATCGCGTTCTCGTTGATCAAGATCACCATGAATAGCCAATGCGTAAAAGCCATAATGAACAAGCTCATCAGCCACGTCTTGAGTGTCGCTCTTGGTATTACAAAAAACCAAAGCAGAGTCTGGCTTGTGCTTGGCCAATAATAAACGCAGTGCCATCATACGATCATCGGCACTATTGGCTTTATAAAAATATTGTTTAATGGTAGATTCTTCGTGTGTAGAAGGCGCCTCAACCATAGTAGAATTTTTCATCACTCGCTCAGCAATACTGGCAATTTCATCTGGGAAAGTAGCACTAAACAAAAGCGTTTGTCGATTGGAGGGGATTTTTTCAATGATCTCATCAATAGTGTCTTGAAAGCCCATGTCAAGCATACGATCTGCCTCATCCAATACCAACGTGGTAATATGATCCAGCTTAAGCGTACCTTTACGCAAGTGTTCTTCAATACGTCCTGGCGTACCAACCACAATATGTGTGCCATGCTCTAATGAGCCAATCTGTGGACCAAACGGCGCACCACCACAAAGCGTTAAAACTTTAATGTTGTGGATTGTTCTAGCGAGTTTTCGAATCTCACTTGCCACTTGATCGGCTAACTCTCGCGTAGGACACAAAACAATCGATTGTGCTTTAAAAGATTTAACATCAAGCTTTTGCAACAAACCTAAACCAAAGGCAGCCGTCTTACCCGAGCCAGTTTTGCCTTGGCCAATCACATCTTTGCCCGATAATATTGCTGGCAAGCTTAAGCTTTGAATCGGAGTCATTGATTCATAGCCCAACGAGTCCAAATTTTTTAATAAGTCGGGATGTAAATTTAGCGATGAAAAATCAGTGGTACTCACAATAAAGGCTCAATAACAAGATAGGAGGATTTTACCTTAATCTACAATGTTGATATCGATACCCTGCTCTAGCAGTTCTAGCTGTCGTGCTTTGAGATAATCACCAAATCTGGGGAAAATTTCATAATGCTTACCACTCACATAGCGTAATACCGTATTGAAGTGAAAGCTATAAAGCTGGCCATCAATTTTAGTGATATTTTCACCCTCATTAAACAGCAAAATACCAGGGCGATAATTAAGATCAAAGTCTTTTACCATCTGTCTTGGTGAAGTTGTTTTGCCATCAAAATCAATAATTTTTTGATCAGAGTACGCATCAAAACGAATAAACAAATATTGTTTTAATTCAGCTTTGACATCATCTCTATTAATTAATTTTTCATGGAAATTTTTACAATCAATGCAGTCTTTGTCTTCAAAAAGGATGGCAACCGGTTGTTTGTAATCTTGTAAATAACTGGCTTTTTCCAAGCCTGAATAATCGATAAAAGTATAACCTTTAGAAGATTTCTGATTAGATTCAACGTAATCTGATAACGTGGTATTTTTGTAAGATTGACTTACTACATATTCCAACACCTGTCGAAAAGCTTTTGGCGTACGATAACCATTTGTTCTAAAGGCTTGTTTACCATCTTCACCGATAAAAATAATGGTTGGCGTGTATTGCACTTTAAGAATCTTACTCAGCTCTTTTTCTAACAAGGCTTCATCTTCATTTAGGGTGATTTCTCGATCACCTTTAAGATTAACTGCAATGACAGAAAAATGCTTTTGAATAAAGGCTAAATTATCACCGCTTTTAAAATTTTGATCCAACATGGAACTGCAATAAGGGCAATTGTCTAAATGAAAATACAACAAAACACTTTTGTTGCTATCCGTTGCATCTTCAACGTCTTCAGCAATGTCTAAGAAGCTATCCGTAAACCAAGCAGGGATTTCATAAGCAGCACCGCCCGTAATTTTTCCCTCTTTCGCCATAACGTTAAAGTTAACAAGGGTGGCGAAAATTAAGGATTAATTTTTGTATAAATTTCATTGTATTAACCAATTTAACTTGTCTCTAAACTTGTCTAATATTACGCTTAATATAGTTTTAT
>AJXC01001874.1_pt1 | contig 12959 bp, 15 predicted proteins | sample 404948 | NCBI WGS metagenome assembly AJXC01 (sample SAMN02954314, study PRJNA77837) | marine metagenome | biome: aquatic; feature: Guaymas Basin Hydrothermal Plumes; material: sea water; isolation source: Guaymas Basin Hydrothermal Plumes and Background water depths 1600, 1775... ... | reverse complement strand
GTGATTTTAAAATCTTGCTCTAAACCTGTTTCAACAACAACTGGTGTAGCATCAGCTAAAATCACCATGTCGGGATAACTTACCCAATAAGGGGCTGGAATAATAACTTCGTCGCCTTTATCTAAAACCGCTTGGCAGAGGTTATAAAAGACTTGTTTACCACCGGATGAAACCATCACTTCGGTAGCTGAGTAGTCTAGGTTGTTCTCGCGTTTAAATTTGTCGATAATGGCGTTTTTAAGATCTGGCGTACCGTCAACAGCAGTGTAGCGAGTTTGCCCGTTTTTAATAGCATCAATGCCAGCTTGTTGGATATTTACTGGTGTATCAAAGTCAGGTTCGCCTGATCCCATGGGTACAATTTGAATGCCCTGAGCTTTGAGTTCATTGGCTTTTGCAGTAACTGCAAGTGTGGCTGAAGGTTTTACTTTTCCAACCCGATCCGAAAGAATTGTCATTGTCTTTTAAATTGTTTAAAATCGAAAGTTTTATGTTAATGAAAAATCACACGTAGTGGGTAAAAAATTTCAACTAGAATCGCAATTTTCTCCATCTGGAGATCAACCAAAAGCTATTAAGGCTTTAGTGGATGGTGTGAATGCGGGTGAGAAGTTTCAAACGCTGCTTGGCGTAACGGGTTCAGGCAAGACATTCACTCTGGCGAATGTGATTAAGCAGACTAAGCGTGCCAGTTTGATTATGGCGCCCAATAAGACATTAGCGGCCCAATTGTACAGTGAGATGAAAGAGTTCTTCCCTAATAACGCGGTGGAATATTTTGTCTCTTATTATGATTATTACCAGCCTGAAGCCTATGTGCCGGCGAGTGATACTTATATTGAAAAAGATTCCTCAATCAACGAGCAGATCGAGCAAATGCGTTTGTCTGCCACCAAGGCTTTGCTTGAACGCGATGACGTTATCATTATTGCCAGTGTTTCAGCCATTTATGGTTTGGGCGATCCTGATAGTTACATGCAAATGTTGTTACATCTTAGTGTGGGTGAGGTGACTAATCAACGAGAGATTCTGTCGCGTTTATCACAAATGCAATATACCCGTAATGATGTCACCTTGATGCGCGGGCATTTTAGAGTTAAGGGCGAGGTGATTGATATCTTCCCAGCGGATTCTGAAGAGCAGGCCATCCGTATTGAAATGTTTGACGATGAAATTGAGGCAATGTATTGGTTCGACCCTTTAACGGGTGAAAAGCTTAAATCTTTGCAACGTATTACTATTTACCCGCAAACGCACTACGTTACTCCCAAGTCTAAAGTTCTTAATACCTTAGACGATATTAAGGCTGAGCTTAAAGTGCGACGTAAAGAGTTGTTATCAATGAATAAATTGGTAGAAGAGCAGCGTTTAACTCAGCGTGTACAAATGGATATTGAGATGATGCGTGAGCTGGGTTATTGCAATGGTATTGAAAATTATTCACGTTATCTATCCGGTAGAAAGCCTGGTGAAGCGCCACCAACGTTGATGGATTATCTACCTGATAATGCATTGGTGATTTTGGATGAGTCGCATGTAACCGTAAGTCAAATTGGTGGCATGTATAAGGGTGATCGAGCGCGTAAAACTACGTTGGTTGAATACGGTTTTCGTTTGCCGAGTGCATTGGATAATCGACCATTAAAATTTAATGGAATTTGAAGAGCGTGCACACCAATGCATTTTAGTATCAGCCACACCTGCAGCTTATGAGTTAGAAGTATCAAATGTGATTGCTGAGCAGGTGGTTAGACCAACAGGCTTACTTGATCCTGAAATTGATGTACGTCCTGTCGATACTCAAGTCGATGATCTACTTAGTGAAATCCATAAATGTGTGAAAGTAGGTGAGCGCGTGTTGGTTACCACTTTAACCAAAAGAATGTCAGAGCAGCTCAGTGATTATCTGAACGATCATGGTGTTAAAGTGCGTTATTTACATTCTGATATCGATACCGTAGAGCGGGTAGAAATTATTCGTGATTTACGTTTAGGCGTGTTTGACGTGCTAGTGGGGATTAACTTACTTCGAGAAGGCTTGGATATACCTGAGGTGTCATTAGTGGCGATTTTAGACGCAGATAAGGAAGGCTTCCTTCGTTCGGAACGCTCGTTGATTCAAACTATGGGACGAGCTGCTCGTAATGTGAATGGTCGGGCGATTTTGTATGCAAACCGAATCACTGGCTCAATGGAGCGCGCTATGAATGAAACCAATAGGCGCCGAGAAAGACAAGAAGCCTATAACAAAAAACACAACATTACACCGAAGGGAGTGGTAAAGCCAATTATTAATATTCTAGATACCGATATCACCAGTCAAGAAAATGACGATAATATGGTGAATGAGAACATTCAAAGGCAGCTTTCTCCAGTGCAATTAGCCAAAGAGATTAAAGCATTAGAAAAACAAATGTATGCTTTTGCAGAAGAGCTGAAATTTGAGAATGCAGCGGATGTACGTAACCAAATTAAACAACTCAAAGATGGTCAATTTAAACATTAACGAAATATTTTACTCACTACAAGGTGAGGCGCGTGAAGTGGGCTTGCCAACAGTATTTGTGCGTCTGACTGGTTGTCCGTTGCGTTGCACGTATTGTGATACTGAATACGCCTTTAAAGGCAATAATATGCTCAGTATTGATGAGATACTCGCTGAAGTTAAACAATACAATACACGGTATGTATGTGTCACTGGTGGCGAGCCGCTCGCCCAAATTGATTGCCATGTTTTGTTAGATGCGCTCGTTAAGGAAGGATGCCAAGTCTCACTGGAAACCAGTGGTAGTATTGATATTAGTGCTGTGAATCCAAAAGTGTCGATTGTGATGGATGTTAAAACCCCATCATCAAATGAATCCAAGCACAATAAATATGACAATATTGCCAAGCTTGACGTTAAGGACCAACTGAAATTTGTGATTGGATCCAAAGAAGATTTTGACTGGAGTGTTGATATTGTTAACCAATATCCAACTAAGGCTGGTGTTTTGTTCTCACCCGTGTTTGATGCAGTGACACCAACACAGTTGGCCGATTGGATTTTAGATAATCAACTAAACGTTCGTATGCAGGTGCAAATGCACAAATTACTTTGGGGTGATGAGCCCGGCAGATAACTAGTTAATACTTATCTTTTTAACCTGAGGTTTTGGTTTGACTAATTTTGGAATGGATACGGTTAACACACCATCCTTAAAGTCTGCACTGATGTTATCTTTATCACCATCACGCGGAATAGACATCGAGTGAGAAAAGCTGGCAGATGATCGGGCACTTTGATTATCAGAGGTTTTTTCACTATTACGCATGCCTTTAATAATTAGCATGTTCTTATTGGTAGAAATATCAATATCTTCCTTACCCAAGCCTGAGAGTTTTACCTCTACCACGTAGCTGTTGCTGTCTTTATCAAAGCGTTGTCTTGATTGTGAGCTAAAGCGATTTGCTGAATGTTGCAGGCGATTCATTTCATGGTCTAGTTTTTGGAATTGACGATCAAAATCACGCCAAAAGCCGTTATTAAAACCTGATTGAAAAGTCCCGTGAGCACTCACCAGGGTTGATGCCAATAGTGCGATGATTAGTAAGATTTTATTCATATGCTTCCTCTAATATTTATCAATGTAGTTATATTGTACAAATATTAGAGCAGATTTTCAAGTAGCGTTAGGCAAGTTTATCGTCTGCTACATGATAAGTTGGGTCTTCCAATACATTGACTTCTACTAAGTTTTTAGCGGTTTTTAATAGTAATCGACATTCTGCGCTTAAATGCTGCAAGTGCAAGGTCTTGCCTACACGTTTATAACGAATAGCTAGTTTATCAATGGCCTGAATGGCTGAGTGGTCTAATACTTTAGAGTTGCCAAAATCAATATAAACATCGTCTGTATCTTCTACAGGATTGAATAATTCTTGAAAGCGATCTTTTGATGCAAAGAATAAGGTGCCATAGATTTCATAGACATTATTACCTTCGTCATTTTGAGTTTGTTTAACAAATATCTTACTGGCAGATTCCCAGGCAAAAGACAGGGCTGACAGAATCACACCAACAATTACAGCCAAAGCTAAGTTGTCTGTCAGTACGGTGATCACTGCAACAGAGATACCTGTAATAATGTCTAAGGTTGGAATTTTGCCAAACAAACGTATGGTGCACCATTCAAAGGTGCCAATCACCACCATAAACATCACACCAATCAATACTGCGATTGGAATCATCTCAATGTATTCTGATAGGAATAGAATGAACATTAACAAGGTAATTGAAGCAACAACGCCAGATAGGCGACCACGACCACCCGATTTAATATTAATAATACTTTGGCCAACCATGGCACAACCACCCATGCCACCAAATAGACCAGTCACCGTGTTAGCAACACCTTGGCCAATGCTTTCGCGATTGGGTTGGCCTGTGGTTTCAGTTAAATCATCAACTAAATTAAGGGTAAGTAAGCTTTCAATCAGACCAACCAATGCCATAGTAAGCGCATAAGGGAAAATAATTTTTAATGTTTCCAAGTTAAATATTACATCAGGAATATGAAAAGGAGGGAAGCCACCTTTAATAGAAGCGACGTCACCCACGGTACGTGTGTCTAGGCCAAGCCAAATAACTGCCAAACTTCCAACAATAACAGCCACCAATATCTCTGGAATGGCTTTGGTGAATCTTGGCATAAAATGAATAATCGCCATTGTTGCAGCGATAATGGCCAGCATAATTAGTAATGGCTCACCAGTAATCCAAGCATCTCCAATCCTGAACTGTTTGACTTGGCCAATAAAAATAACAATGGCAATACCATTAACAAAGCCTAAGAATACCGGGTGCGGTACTAAGCGAATAAATTTACCCAATTTGAGCACACCAAAAGCAATCTGAATTAAACCCGTTAATACAACAGCAGCAAATAAGTACTCAACACCATGAAAGGCAACCAATGTTCCAATCACCACAGCGATTGCACCAGTAGCGCCTGAGATCATACCTGGACGACCACCAATAACAGAGGTGACTAAACCAATGGTAAAGGCAGCGTACAGGCCAACTAATGGCGATACACCGGCGAGTAGGGCAAAGGCTACCGCTTCTGGTACTAATGCGAGTGCAACTGTCAAACCAGACAATACGTCATTTTTAACATTGTTAGGGGCGTACTTGTTAATCAGTGTAAACAACATAGATTTTTTCCTTATTTTTTAACAATGTTATGCCTTAGCTGGCACGACCGGTGTAGAGGATTTAACCCCTGTGTTTTGTGCGCGATGACGCATCACATGATCCATAATAGTCATAGCCAGCATGGCTTCAGCAATAGGGGTGGCACGAATGCCTACACATGGATCGTGACGACCTTTGGTAATCACTTCAATAGGATTACCTTGCTTGTCAATACTTTCAATCGGTAAACGTAGGCTTGAGGTTGGCTTTAATGCAATAGATACTAATACATCTTGACCTGAGCTAATGCCACCGAGTGTGCCGCCCGCATGGTTTGAGGTAAAGCCTTGCGGTGTAATCGCATCACGATGCTCAGTACCCTTTTGAGTGATTGAGTTAAATCCAGCGCCAATTTCAATACCTTTAACCGCATTAATACTCATCATGCCGTGAGCAATATCTGCCTCTAAGCGATCAAAGATTGGCTCGCCAAGACCGGATGGCATGTTCGTAGCAACCACATTAACACGTGCACCAATCGAATCACCGGATTTGCGTAGTGCATCCATATAATCTTCTAACTCTTTAACTTTGTTTGCATCAGGGCAGAAGAATGGATTGTTGTGTACTTCATTCCAATCAAAATTGTCAAAGGTAATCGGACCGAGTTGTGATAAGTAACCTTTGATTTCAATACCTAGACTTTCTTTTAAATATTTTTTTGCAATACCACCACAAGCAACACGCATCGCAGTTTCACGTGCAGAAGAACGGCCACCACCACGGTAATCTCTAAAACCATATTTTTGATCATAAGTGTAATCAGCATGACCAGGGCGGAAAGTATTGGCAATGTTGCCATAGTCTTTTGAGCGTTGATCGGTGTTTTGGATAATTAGCGCAATTGGCATACCCGTGGTTTTGCCTTCAAAGGTACCGGATAAAATTTTTACTAAGTCTTCTTCACGACGTTGCGTGGTGTGGCGAGAAGTACCTGGCTTTCTAAGATCAAGATCACCTTGAAGGTCAGCTTCAGTCAGTGTCATCCCAGGAGGACAGCCATCAACGATACCAACTAAAGCCTCACCATGAGACTCACCTGCAGTGGTAACTGTGAATAATTTTCCAAAAGAATTGCCAGACATACTGTTAACCTAAGTATTAATATGTCGTCGATTATACATAGCTAGGTGCTTATTTCGCTAGTTTGTTGTACAGCCATGCGAACACTAAGCCACCAATTGCTGCATCAAAAAATGCCCAGACCATGCCCGTCAAAATACCAGTAAGGCTTAATGAATATCCTATATAAACGCTTGACATGAAATCAACAATATTATGTAAGTAAGTTGTAGATGTTAACGCAATGATTGACATAACGAGAATACCTAACGACCATAGAATGCCAAAAGCAAGTGCAATAGCTTTAGTGTCGAGTTTTTTATTCATTACTATCTCCAGTAGTTGTTGATAGTTTTATTGTACGCTGACTTGGTGTGTATTGGTGCCCTCGAAACGATTTGAACGTTCGACCTGCCGCTTAGGAGGCGGCTGCTCTATCCAGCTGAGCTACGAAGGCGAGTGTGATATTATCGACTGATAATCAAATTAATTCAAGTATTGATTTGATTAAGTATCGTTATTGATTTGATTAAGTATCGTTATTGAATTGTTGTAATCAATCGCGATTGGTACAATCCCATTTTTNTTTCAATACCAATGATGGAAAACCATGAGCACCTAAGGATTGTGCTAATGCTATATCATCGAGTAATTTTTGTTGTGTTTGCTTAGAATTCAAATCAGATATAAATTGATCTATGTCTAAATTAAGTGAATCTGCTAAAGAGACAAGTGTTGAATCCTCAGAGGGATTTTTAGCTTCTAAATAATAAGCTTGTTGTATCAATTCAATCATCTTAATTGATAATTTTAAGTTCTGATTTTTTACTGCAATCACTGCTCGACAAGCAGGGTAGGTAGAGCGCTTGGGACTACACTTCGTCCAAAAATCATAATTGAATTTAACACCTGGGATTTTTTGCTCAATTTTTTTCCAATTCAGTTGTACGTATTCGCGCATCTCAGTTGGCATTGCTTCGTTGTTATCAGGCGATAAGCCACCTAGGATATATTGAATATTAATAGAGTTTGGTAATAATTTCTTTACTTCTTGCCAAGTTTTACTAAAACCCCAGCACCAAGAACACATTGGATCATGAACATAATAAAGTGTATTTTTTGATGAAACCATAAAACTATTTTAGATATGAGAGTAGAATATATATTACATTAATTGATTAAAAATGGAGCAGTAAGATGGAAAAACAAAATTTGATTTTTTTGCCGTTATTATTAGCAACTCAGCTGTCATTCGCCGGTAGTTATACTGATGAAGCTAAAGTTGTTTCTGTTACTCCTTCATACAGTAATCATATTATTCGTGAGCCTTATCAAGATTGTTACATGAAAGAAGTTTATCAAGGTAATCGTGGCGATGGCTCTGCAACCAATGAAATAATTGGTGGTATTTTTGGTGGTTTGATTGGTAATCAGTTTGGTAAAGGAAAAGGCAAAGATGCTGCTACTGTAGCGGGAACCTTGTTAGGTGCCTCACTAGCACATGACGATGAATTGGCTAATTCTAGAAATGGACGCACTGTAAGGCAAGAAGTTTGTGAGACAAAATATCGTAATGAATCTGAGCGCAGATTAGATTATCATCGTGTTGAGTATCATTATAAGGGCCGTTCGTTTACTTACACCACACAGAACAAGCCTTATTCTGACACCATTAAAGTTAGAGTAAGAGTTTCACCTGAATAGTCTTTCTTTGTGAAAGAGGCTTCTAATCCTCAAGAAGTCATTACTCTTGCTAATCAAGGTGATGTGCAAGCTCAATATGAGTTGGGTCTAATGTATGAATTAGGTCTAGGTATTGAAAAAAATCTTGACCAAGCGTTTGCTTGGTATCAAAAATCTGCCAATCAAGAGCACCCTAAAGCACAGTATAATTTAGGCATTTTTTATGCACTGGCTAAAGGTGTTGATAAAGACATTCAGCAATCAAAACATTGGATTCGAAAAGCCAATGAAAATGGCTATTCAGGTGCGAGTATTTTTTAAATAAGGACAAACATGAAAGACATTAAGATTGAAGATAGACTGATTTTTGCACTCGATGTGCCAGAAGTTGAGCAGGCGAAAGACCTGGTAAACCAGTTAGACGACAGTGTAAATTTTTACAAAATTGGTATGGAATTGCTAATGACTGGTCAGTACTTTCAACTCATGGATTGGTTAATTGCTAAAGACAAAAAAGTTTTTGTTGATTTGAAGTTTTTTGATGTTCCGGAAACAGTCGGCAGAACCATTGCTCGTTTGAGCCAAACCGGTGCAACTTTTGCTACTATTCACGGTAATCAAGGTTTAATGGAAAAAGCAGCTGAAAATAAGGGCGATCTTAAAATCTTAGCGGTAACCGCACTCACCAGTTTAGATCGTGGTGATCTTGATGATTTAGGTTTTGATTGCGATGTACAAGACTTGGTCATTTCCCGCGCTAAACGCGCTTTTGAAGCGGGTTGTGACGGTGTAGTGTCTTCGGGCTTAGAAGTACCGTTCTTGCGTGAATACGTTGATAATAAGCTGATTGCAGTAACGCCAGGTATTCGCCCCGTTGCAAATGACGATGACCAAAAACGTGTGGTTGATGTGGCCACGGCGTTCAAATCTGGCTCAGATTATATTGTGGTCGGTCGTCCGATTAAAAATGCGGATGATCCGTATGCAGCTGCAAGCAATATCCAAGATATTATCAAGACTTGTTTCTAGTTTTTATACCCCCCCTTGCGGGTATAATTTCGTTCGTTGTTAGCATATCTGCTAATAATATTCTTTATAGTCGCGTAACTCAGTTGGTTAGAGTGCCAGCATGACATGCTGGAAGTCGTCAGTTCAAATCTGACCGTGACTACCATATTAGCTTCTTTCTTTAAAAACCTTAAGTCAAAATAAAAAATGTATAAGGTATGATTATCCAGCATAAAAATTACTGTTTAATTTAATTAAGGTGAAATCATGAGCGATATTAAAGAACAAGAAAAACAAACTAAACAAAAGCAAAAAAAGGCGAATGAAAATTTTATTAAATTAGCTGATATCTTTATTGCACAGGCTAATGCGGAATGTGAGAATGCAGATCATCAGTTGGTTAATGCCTCTTTGTTGTACGCATCAGCACGTTTTAGCTCCTTTATTACCGCTTCTATGTCCGAAACAAAAGAAAGTTTTGAAGAGAATGTTGATGGCGCTATCGAATTCTACACAGAAGAATTCGATAAAATGTTAAAGGAGCACATGAAACAATATGGCTCTGTGTTCGATAAGAAATAAATAACAAGCAAACAAAGCACAGTTAGTGTAATTCAATCACTTTTTATTGTGCAACATGTACAATCTTGCCCATGAAGACAACGCTTAGCAAAAAAATTAAGGTTGTTGGCGCTGTTCAGGGTGTTGGATTTCGACCATTTGTTTATAAAATTGCAAAACAATTTAATCTTTTTGGTGAGGTTTATAACGACAGTGCAGGTGTGGTTATTGTTCTTCAGTGCACTCAAATACAGCTTGATCAATTCTTAACACTACTTGAAAGTGATGTGCCAGTACTGGCAAACATAGTTGATATTAGCATTGAAGATGATTATCAAACTAACCAATTCTATAAAAATTTTAGTATCAGTCGAAGTAGTAAAGGCGAAGTTTCTGCAATTGTCCTACCCGATGCCTGTATTTGTAATGATTGTATAGCCGATATTACAGATAAGAATAATCGTCGTTATGGTTACGCCTTCACTAATTGTACTAATTGTGGCCCTCGGTTTTCTATTGTTAAAGATATTCCTTATGACCGAAAGTCGACCAGTATGTCAGTTTTTTCAATGTGTGCAGAGTGTGAAAAAGAGTACAAAGACCCTGCAGATAGACGTTTCCATGCTCAACCCAACGCTTGCCCTAATTGCGGTCCACAATTACAGTTAACAGATTCTTCAGGCAAAAATGTAGCCACAAATGATATTATTGAAAAAACTGTGTCGTTATTGAGGCAGGGGAAAATAATAGCCATTAAAGGCATTGGTGGCTTCCATTTAGCTTGTTTAGCAAGTAATGAATCAAGTGTAATTACACTTAGAAATAAAAAAACAGAATGCACAAACCTTTTGCTTTGATGGCTAAAGATGTTGTGATGGTTAAACGCTATTGTTCGGTGTCTAAACAGGAAGCGCTTTTATTGACAGGAAAATCCGCCCCGATTGTATTGCTCAATAAGATAAATGATACTTTGTCAGAGCAGATCGCACCTAAGCAGAAGGATTTAGGGTTTATGTTGCCTTATTCTCCACTTCATTATTTATTATTACATCAGCTGGATGAGCCACTAGTACTTACTTCTGGCAATAAAAGCCATAATCCACAGATTGTCGATAATCAACATGCTTCAGAAGAGCTTAATAATATTGTTGATTATTTCTTAATGCATGATCGTGATATTGTTAATCGTGTTGATGATTCAGTGGTGAAGTTTGCTGCTGGAGATATTAGAGTTATACGAAGAGCGAGGGGCTACGCGCCAACTTCATTGCCACTGCCTAAGGGGTTTGAAGGTTATGCAGGGATTCTGGCAGTGGGCGCAGAATTAAAAAATACATTTTGTCTGTTAACTGAGTCACAAGCTATTATCTCACAACACATTGGCGATCTGAAAACCCTAGAAAGTTATCAAGACTTTCAAGATAATATTAGTTTATATCAACAATTATACGATACAAATATTAAGCATTTGACTTGTGATTTACACCCAGATTACTTGTCTTCTAAATATGTTGATAACTATGCACAAACTAATAGCATTAAGTTAACTGAAGTTCAGCATCATCATGCACACATAGCTGCATGTTTATTTGAACAGGGTAGAGCAGTAGATAGTGACAAGGTATTAGGTGTTGTTTGGGATGGTATTGGTCTGGGAGCGGATGGTAGCTTGTGGGGCGGAGAATTCTTATTAGCAGATTATTTTGGATTTAATAGACTGGCGCATTTTGAATATATCCCTTTATTGGGAGGGGATAAAGCTGCGAACGAACCATGGCGTATGGCTTATGCTTATTTTAAACAACACAAATTACCTGTGGATGGCCACTTCTTAGACAAGCCGGTTGAATTATTTGATGCATTATTAGATAGTAATATGCCGCTTAATTACACTTCTTCAGTTGGTCGTTTGTTTGATGCTCTAGCCTATATGCTAGGCATTTGCACAGATAGAATTAGTTACGAAGCACAAGCAGCAATCGAGTTAGAGAATTTGGCCAAGGATTGTACTCATCCTGAACACCAGTCTAGTTATGAGTTAGAATTAAAACAAGTTGATGGGTGTTACCAGATTGATACTATCAAGATGTGGACTGTGCTGTTAGAAGATATTCATAACAACAAGAATCGTGAAGATATTGCATATAAATTTCACCTATCTCTAAGTAAACTATTAGTTGAATCTGTATTGCAATTACATAAACAACACTCATTCGATACTGTTGTATTGTCTGGAGGTGTATTTAACAATCAATTATTATTAGAGTTAGTATGTGGTTTATTTAATGAGATTAATCATATAATATTATTAACACCATCACAGATACCCTTAGGTGATGGTGGAATTAGTTTAGGGCAGGCTGCAATCTGTGCTGCAAGAGAAAAAAAATATGGCAAATGAAAAAACATTATCGGGTTTGTATCCGTTTTTAGATAAAGATAAGAGCTCTAATCCAGATTTATTAAACTCGGTTAGGAAAAAAGCTGAAGATAGCGTTAAGGCTAAGCAAGTTTTCTTTCAAAATAATGCTGATAAAATTATTCAAGCCGCACAAATAATTGCTAAGTGCTATCAGCAAGACGGACATATGTTTGCAATGGGTAATGGCGGTTCATCTTGTGATGCAGCACATATTACCACTGAATTTATGCATCCAGTAACGACTGGCAGAAAAGCTTTAGGAGCAACTAACTTAAGTGCTGATATTGCCACCATGACCGCAGTTGCTAATGATGTTGGTAATGAGCATGTTTTCGTTCGCCAACTGATCTGTTTAGCGAGAAAGAATGATGTACTAATTGGCTTTTCTACTAGTGGTAATTCCACAAACTTAATTCAAGCTTTTGCTCAGGCTAAGGAAATGGGGATGTATACAATCGGATTTTCTGGTCAAACTGGCGGTGAAATGGCTAAATGTGGATCGGTTGATCTTTGTCTGACTGTTGAGACAGATAGTATTCATCGAGTGCAAGAGTCTCATTTAACTACCTATCATATTCTCTGGGATTTAGTACATAGCATACTTTAGTAAATTCATATAAAAATCACTTAAGCAGTTAAATAATATCTGGTTTTTTCCAAAATTTTATTGCTTACATATTATTAAAACATTATATATTTGCAAAAAAAAACAGCAACATGTATTATGGGTAATTTTTTATGTTTAACTCATATTGAGTTTAGTTTAGTTTTTTTTAATATTTAACAAAAAAAGGGAGAGAGGGATATGGCTAACACAGATATAGCATCACCAATTGAAAGTTTTTATGATGTCATGCGCAGACAGGGCATTAGTCGTCGTAGTTTTTATAAAATATTGTAGTTTGACAGCAACAGCCTTGGGATTAGGGCCGGTCTTTTTGGTTGGGTTAAGATTGCACATGCAATGGAAAACAAACCTAGAATTCC
>AJXC01001786.1_pt1 | contig 12967 bp, 19 predicted proteins | sample 404948 | NCBI WGS metagenome assembly AJXC01 (sample SAMN02954314, study PRJNA77837) | marine metagenome | biome: aquatic; feature: Guaymas Basin Hydrothermal Plumes; material: sea water; isolation source: Guaymas Basin Hydrothermal Plumes and Background water depths 1600, 1775... ... | reverse complement strand
TATTTGGAGCGGGTGATGCAACTTCGAAGAGAGGGTAGGTTTAGATTATATTCAAAATAAACTAGACACTGATGAGATGATTAAATTCTACTCAAGCAGACTACCAAAAACTAATGCGAATCCATGGATGGATCGCGTGTAATCTAGAATAACATTGACTAACATGCCAACGAAGGTGATGAGCAGTGCTATATTATAAAGGAGATAACTAATGAGTTATTTAGTACCAACAGATGTCGTCGAGAAAAATGGTCATAGCTGGCGCAATGAAAATGAATATGACCACAAAAACAACTTTAATTAGAGCGATAATGGCAGGTGCAATCTTAGGATTAGCCGCTGTATTTGCAATTACAGTTGCAATTAAAAGTGGGTCAGCGGTCGCTGGTGCGGTGTTATTCCCAGTAGGATTTATTATGCTAATCCTATTTGGATATGATTTGCTTACAGGGGTTGTTGTGCTTGGACCATTAGCGGTACTTGCTAAACGAAACTGCGCTTCGGTAAAGAAGATGTGGAGGATGATTGGACTTGTATTTGTCGGTAATTTCATCGGGGCTGCAATGGTGGCTGTAATGATGTCGTTTATTTGGACATATGGGTTTAGTATTGAACCAGGAAAGGTTGCTTCTAAAATTGCTACTATTGGTGAATCAAGAACAGTTGGATATGCAGCTTATGGTGCAATGGGATTTGCTACTGTGTTTATTAAAGCAATGCTATGTAATTGGATGGTTTCTCTGGGGGTTATTGGAGCGATGATGTCAAAGGACCTTATGGGCAAAATTCTTGCTATGTGGATGCCAATTATGTTATTTTTCTATATGGGCTTTGAACACTCGATTGTGAATATGTTCTTGTTCCCTGCAGGATTAATTATGGGTGGTGATTTTTCTATAATAGATTATCTTATGTGGAACGAAATCCCTGTAATCCTTGGAAATGTAGTTGGTGGATTAGTTTTAACTGGGCTGCCTCTATACTATGCACATAAAAGAACCGTTGAGGGGAAAGTTGTAAATTCTGAATTTAAGGAAGCCACATTGTAAGATAATTATTAAATATTTTACAATTATTAAACCCAGCTTTTGCTGGGTTTTTTATCGTCAATATAAACCGTATATGTTGTTATAGTTTAAACGGATAATGTGGCCATCATAACTGCCAATCTAGAAGACCTGTTACTCATTAACTGAGTAACAAGCAACGCCACCTTTTTGTGAGCCTGCTGCAAACATACAACGCACATTAGGATTGTCAGCTGGAATCCACTCATACACGCGAATATTCCAGCCTGCGGTTTCAATCAAATATTCAGAGCTAGGTTTAACAGTTGTAGCGCCCATGGTAGTCATTTTTTCCCAAAGGCCTGCTTGAGCCGACACTGACAATAAGAATGTTGTGATTAGTACAATTATTTTAGTTCTCATATTATTTCCTGTGTTTTTATAATGGGTTAGCGCATACCACGTTGCTTTTTAATGAGCTCGTAAGCACTAATAATTTCTTGAGTTTTCTCTTTGGCGATTGTCATCATTTCCTCTGGTAGACCTTTGGCAACTAATTTGTCCGGATGATGTTGCGCTAGTAATCGACGGTAGGCTCGTTTGAGCTCTTTATCGGTTAAGCTTTTGTCTGCACCCAACACAGCGTAAGCATCGTCAATGGTTAGCTTGCCAGCATGACCACTAGTAGCGGCAAATTGCTGAATCAGATTCTCTAGTTCATGAAGTGAGAAGTGCAACTTTTGGGCGATGTATTTAAGCGCATCGTGCTCTTTGTCATCCAGCACGCCATCAGCATAAGTAGCTTGGATTTGAATCTCTAAAAACATACGTACTAGATCTGTGCGTCTATGGCTTTCTAAACGGAACTGCTCAAGCACTTCATCTAGGTTAAAGTCTTTTTGCTTGCCTTGGTTAAACAGCTCTCTGGCAACTTTTTGCATATCATCTGCTAGCTGCATATGATCCATGACTTGCTGTGCTAAAAGAATTTCAGCCTTTGATACCTTGCCATCAACTTTGGCAATGTATCCCATGACTGAAAACAGGCTACTAAAGAATGCCGCCTGAACGCGCTGTTGATCGCCGATATGGTAATCTTTAGCGAATCCGCCAAAATTAGATTTGCCTTTAGAAAAATTACCTGCAAATGCTACGCCAAGCATCGCACCTAATGGCCCGCCAAGCATAAAACCAAACGCCCCACCTAAAACTGTTGTCCACCAACTCATAATGATTGCTCCATTTATTTTTGAGATTGTTTCTTGGGCTTATTACCCCAAAACCCTTTCTTCTTTTTGGATTTATTTTCTTGAGAATTACTGTTTTTTCCGTATCTAGGCTTATTACGAGGTTTGTTCTTTTTTGGCTTCTTGTTTCGAGGAGGTAAGATATTTTTGGCAGATTCTGGCACGTCATGATCAGGTACGAAATCATCCACCATAATACGATCTAGTTTATTTTGAATCAAGCGTTCAATATCAAAAAGCTGCTTCGCCTCATCAGCACTTACCAAAGAGATGGCCTCGCCTTTTGAACCTGCACGGCCGGTTCGACCAATGCGGTGCACATAATCTTCTGGCACATTAGGTAAATCAAAGTTAACCACGTGAGGCAGTTCGACAATATCAATACCACGTGCTGCGATATCCGTTGCCACCAACACATTAACCTTGCCCGCTTTAAAATCAGCCAATGCACGTGTACGCGCACCTTGAGACTTGTTGCCATGAATGGCAGCTGCTGTAATGCCTTTTTTACCCAACTGAGTTGCAATACGATTGGCACCATGCTTGGTGCGACTAAACACCAGCACTTGATACCAGCTATGCTCTTTAATTAGATGCGTCAATAATGCCTGTTTCTTAGATTTGTCCACTGGATGAATCCACTGCTTAACTGATTTAACCGTGGTATTGCGGGGGGTTGTTGAAATCTCAACTGGGTTGCGAACTAAAGATTTTGCTAGCTTTCTAATGTCATCAGAAAAGGTAGCTGAAAACATTAACGTCTGTCTTTTAGGAGGTAACGTCTTTAAAATTCTCTTAATATCGGGTAAAAATCCCATATCTAGCATTCTATCTGCTTCATCGAAAACGATGATTTCTAGCTGGTCAAACTTCACTGCATTTTGCGAATGAAGATCTAACAATCGGCCTGGAGTGGCGACCAAAATATCCACACCACCACGCAATTTTTTCATTTGCGGATTAATCTTAACACCACCAAACACCACTGCTGATTTGAGCGGTAAATGTTTGCCATAAGTAGCAACGCTGTCTTGTACTTGGGCAGCCAGCTCTCGAGTTGGTGTTAGTATCAATGTACGTACTTGGTTTGATTTTGTGGGTTGACCTTTTGATAAAAGCTGTAAGATTGGCAAAGTAAAGCCTGCTGTTTTACCTGTACCTGTTTGGGCGGCTGCCATCAAGTCTTTTCCCTCTAGTACAACAGGAATAGATTTTTCTTGAATCGGTGAAGGTTTATCATAACCTTGCTGAGTAACAGCCTTCAGAATAGAGTCTGATAAGCCTAATTTTGAAAATCCCATAGAATAATTAAGATGAATTAAAGAAGTGTATTTTACATTAGCAAACTATAATAAAGCATATGAATGAGAAGCAACCTATTCAAAGCTCTCCTAGAGAACTGCTGTGTGTCGCCAGTCCTTGCGTAGATATTTGTAAATACAATAAAAATAACTACTGTGTTGGCTGTAAGCGCCATAGCGATGAGATCACTGGCTGGATTAATTACTCAGACTCAATGCGTGAAGCGATTATGCAAGACTTAAAAAGTAGAAGCATTGATGAATGAGCTACAACAACATTCAATAGATTGTCCATATTGTGGTGAAGTCATTGAAATAGACATTGATTGTTCTGAACTGAATCAAAGTTATATTGAAGACTGCTCAGTATGTTGTCGGCCGATTAATATCACGGTTGCAATCGATTTTGACAACCAAGTACATGTGCATGCAACACATGAAAATGAATAAGCTCTAGCTGTTTTCTGCTGGCGTTCTGGCTTTAATACTTAAAGCATGCAATTCGCCGCTATCGATATTTTCACGCACAGTGGCCAATACCATTCTCTGCCTAGCCAATAACGACATACCTTCAAAAATAGGAGATACGACCAAGGTTGAGCAATTACAACCATCACCCTCCATTGTTACTGTTGAACCCTCAACGCCCGCCTCAAGCTTGGCTTGAATTTCGTCTAAAGTCATAATTTACGCTCCAAATAAGCTTTTAAGTATAAAGAAAAATACAATCGACATGATTGCGCCTGCAGGCAATGTAATCAACCATGATAGAAAAATTTTGTTAATCACGCGTGTATCTAATGCTGCTAAACCACGTGCTAAACCAACACCCAAAACTGCACCCACCAATACTTGCGTAGTTGACACTGGCAAACCTGTGCCTGAAGCAATCACGACGGTTGCAGCGGCAGCTAAAGTTGCTGCAAAGCCACGTGATGGGGTTAGCTGTGTAATACCTGTACCCACTGTGGCAATCACTTTATGCCCATAAGTCACCAAACCAAATACAATACCACCGCCACCAACCAGTAGCACCCAAACTGGTAGCGCACTCTTAGCACCAATCATACCGCCACTTTCAATCACACCATAAATGGCAGCCAATGGGCCAATCGCATTTGCCACATCGTTTGATCCATGGGCAAATGCCATGGCAGCAGCAGTAATAATCATCAACACACTAAAAATTCTTTCCATTGAAGTATAGTGGAAGTTTTCATTTTCATTTGGATCAATTTGAATACGTCTAATAATAATGGTACCCACAAGTGCAACTAGCACACCAAAACCAATTGCAAGCAAATAACTAGTGCCTAAGTCAAAGCTCAGACCGACGTGCTTTAGGCCTTTAAAAATTGTCACCAAAGAAATTACAAAACCTACTAAAAACATATAATACGGCACATATTTTTTAGCGTTATCAAATGGCTGACTGGTGTCAATAATAAGATTTTGAAGACTCCTAAACAGCATAAATGCAATACTACCCGCTAAGATTGGAGAAACAACCCAGCTCATAGCAATATTACCAACCTTACCCCAGGCAACGGCATCAACGCCAACGCCTACTGCGCCAAAGCCCACAATTGCACCCACAATTGAGTGTGTGGTTGATACTGGCCAACCGAGTGATGAGGCAATCATTAACCATGTGCCTGCTGACAAAAGGGACGCCAACATGCCGTAAACCAACAAATGCGGACTATCGGTAAAGATTGCCGCATCTAGAATACCTTTACGGATGGTGGCTGTTACTTCGCCACCCGCAAGAATAGCGCCAGCAAATTCAAAAATAATGGCAATAATGATCGCCTGTTTGATGGTGATTGCACCTGAGCCTACCGAAGTGCCCATGGCGTTTGCTACATCGTTTGCACCAACACCCCAAGCCATAAACAAACCAAATACAACAGCTAAAACCAATAGTACGTCGCCATACTGTGCAATAATTTCCATACGTTCTCCTTACTTGGCGAGCAGTACTTCTAATCGAGAACCAACTTTTTGAGCGGCATCTGCCAACTCACCTAGCCATTCAACGGCGCGATAATAAAATATGACATCAACCGGAGGTAGGCTTGCCTCTAATGGGAATAACTTCGCACGAATGACGTGTTGAATTTTGTCAGATTTACTTTCAAGTCTATTAATATCCTTAATAATTGAACTCACAACTTTACGCTCACGATTACCAAAAGCTGTTTCTAGCAGCTCATCTAACTCATTAACCGCCTTAAGCGCTGTTGCTGATGTTTGGATACAAACATCAGTTAGCTTGATCATGTCATTAAAAATTTCATTAGGCAATGTCATCTTCCGATTAATCATTAAGCCTGAAACATCTTTGGCGATGTTAGCAATAGAGTCTTGCATTAATAATAAATCAAGCAAGTCACGACGAGAAAAAGGCATCATAAAGGTTGAAGGCAGACTTAGGCGTAATTTCTTTTTAAGAATATCAGCTTCGCCTTCTTTGGTAGCAATCTCACTTTTGATTTGTTCAGCCTGATCCCAATCTTGAGAATGGATGGCAACCATGAAGCCCTTAAGTTCTGCAATACACGAATGTACGCTAGTCATATGTTGCTGTAATGGGCTGATTGGTGATTTCCCAAATAGACCGTCAATAATACTTTTCGCCATTTTCTCTTCCTCTTTTTATTGCTTTTATTTTCTTCTATGTTCTAAGTGCGAATTTTCAATAAATACAACCGTGTGTCAAGCCCTATTTAGGATTTTTTTTAAGGTTTAAATTCCTCATCATCTTCATCAAACAAAATACGCTGACCTTCGCCCTCTAAATCTTCATACTGACCGCTCTTAACCCCCATTATTAATAGAGATACTAGTACGACACCTACAAAAATCATACTTGGAATTAACCAATAAATTACATCCATTTTTGCCTCTCAATTAGTTTCATTGAATCATATTAACACAATTAATTTGCTTAAATTTTTAGGATTTTTCTGAAATTTAACTCAAAAATAACCAACAACCCTATTTCTGTGATGTTTTATTCCCCACGTTATTTAAAATCATCAATGAAGCAATCGTCATCACAACACCAATCACAGTGGTCAATTCTAAAGATTCATTCAACATAATCATGCTTAGCCCAATCGCAAAAAATGGCACTAAAAAAGTGAACACACTGCCTTTGTTTGACCCCAGTTTTTGAACGCCTAAAAAATAAACCGTGGTCGCAAAGGTGGTAGAACCCACAGCCAAAAATATAAATCCGGCCCAAAAGGTTTGATCCATCGCAAAAATCGAACCACTGCTTGGGTTAAAAAAGACTAGCCAATCAATCAATGTGGCAAATAAATAAATATAAAAACTCAGTACCACCGGATGAATAGACTTTGTATAGGCGGTAGCAATAGACATTAACGCCCAACACAGTGCCGCCCACAGCAAATACACATTTGATATATTAAAAATTTGCTCGACCTCAAAAGTCCAAGCCTTAATCATAGTGGCAACGCCAATAACACCGAGCGTTAAAGCCAGCCAATCTCTTATTTTTGGTCTTTTCTGCCGACTCAATAACATCAGCACATAAACAATAATCGGCATTAACGTCGTCACCAATGCCCCTGCTAATCCCGCTGTACCATACTTAGTTCCTAAGAAAAATAGTTTGGTATAAAAAATCAACAACACACCGATGACAATGGCCAGTAATAAATTTTTCAACTCTATTTTGAATGATAATTTTAGCCAGTACAAAATAGGTAACATCGTTAAAACTGTTAACGCATAACGATAAGTTACTAACTCATGTTCGGTAATATAATTTGAGAGTATTTTGGCAATTGGCCATGAAACACCCCAGCCTAGCATTGCCAAGGTCATCCACAAAAATAATTTACGGTCGGTCATCATAACAACCCCAATAATATGCCGGCAACTATCATCACAACGCCTGTTATTTGATTGATACGCACCTCCATACCTGGTTTGGTAAACCACTGTTTAATACGAACCACTGCAATATTAATCAAACTAATGCCTAATATTAAGCCTACGCTAACCGTGGACAGTATCTCTAATGCGTGAGTAAAAGTAACTTGTGATAGGTTGATAAATGTTGGTAAAACAGCGATATAAAAAATGATAACTTTTGGGTTGGTTGATGCAATCAACAATCCTGTTAAAAATTCTTTAGCATTGGTCTTGTGGCTCGTATAAAAGCCCAATTTGACTTTGTGCGCATTCCAAGCGTTAATACCTAAATAAACCAAATACAGCCCGCCAAAAATCTTAATATAACCCATGATCGGCATGATTGCTTCTGAAAATAAATCCAGTGAAAAAATAACAATAGATAAATAAATTAGATCGCCCAACACCAAACCTAACGACAAATAAAAAGCTGGTATAAAACCTTGTGATAGACTTTTTGCAAAAACCGCTAAAGTGCCTGGCCCAGGTGTAATTACAAATACAAATGCAATTAAAAAGAGTGACAAAAATTGTGAAACATCCATGGCTTAATATAATGCCACAAAAACATCTATTGATACAACTACATCTGAACCAAAAACATATAAAGAAATGTGCCGGTAAATATACTAACCAGAGGATTGCCCTTCCAGGCATGGACTGCGATAGTGATGACAACAGATAAGAGGGTATAAAGACCGATATCATTTGAAAAATTCACATCTTTCAAAACATACACAACCAAAATACTCATGATCATTGGCGGTGTGTATTTAGCAATATAATTCATCGTTGGGTGATTGCTACGGCCATGAAAAAATAAAAATGGCATAATTCTGGTGGCAAATGTTGCTATTGTCATCACTAAAATAACCGTCAAAATATATTCTGTACTATTCATGTCGATTTTCCAAAAAATTAGTAATGATTAACAAAGTGACAGACAATGCGATACTGCCTAGTAACATTTGATCTGAGAATAAATATAAAGCAACCATTGAAGAAAAAGCCGCAATCACAAATGGTAATGGTTTTCTTATTTGTTTCCATTGCTCTATAACCAAAACGACAAACAATGCGGTCAATGTAAATTCCATGCCTTGCGTATTAATACTAAAAGAACCGCCAATCACAGCGCCTATTGTGCAGCTAATAACCCAATAACTATGATTCAAAGCAGTAATAATAAAAAATTGTCGCCCTTTCTCAGAGTCGTCTTTAAGATTAATTGTCGTCACTAAAGAATAAGTTTCATCCGTCAGACCAAAAGCAAGATATATCTTTTTCAAACCCCAGTCGCCATAACTATTTAACATAGATAGGCCATAGAATATATGTCTAGAATTTATTAAAAAAGTAGAGATGGCAATTTCAGTTAAACCCACACCTGCAGCTAACAACCCAACAATCATAAATTGTGCTGTACCGGCATAAACAAAAAATGCCATTAACGTTGCTAAGTACCAAGGATAGCCCAAATCTTGGAACAACATGCCAAAGGCTATTCCTAGTGGAATATATCCAAATAACACAGGGAAAGTGCTTTTAACAACGCCTTGCATCATAAATTTAAAGAAAGTAGTATAAGTAAGTCCATCTGCTATAATTTCCAATATTATTACTATGAATTTTAACGCGATATGAACCTAGACTATCTTGATTTTGAACAGCCCATTGCCGACCTAGAAGGCAAGATTCAAGCGCTTTGTAATATTAAAGATAAAGCCGATATTGCTAAAGAGATGGAAGCATTAAAAGCCAAAAGTGGTGCACTAACTAAAAAGATATTTTCATCTCTGAGTGATTGGCAAATATCTCAATTGGCCAGACACCCACAACGCCTTTACACACTTGACTATATTGATGACGTGTTTGACGAATTCACCGAGTTACATGGTGACCGTGCATATGGTGACGATCATGCTATTGTCGGTGGTATTGCCAAGTTAGATGGTCAAAGTGTAATGTTTATTGGCCAGCAAAAGGGCCGAACAACACAAGAAAAAATCAAATATAACTTTGGCATGCCACGTCCAGAAGGCTACAGAAAAGCACTACGATTAATGAAACTGGCTGAAAAGTTCTCAATGCCAGTCATTACCTTTATTGATACACCAGGTGCTTACCCTGGCATTGGCGCAGAAGAACGTGGCCAATCCGAAGCGATTGCAAAAAACCTATTCGAGATGTCAACACTAGCCACGCCGATTATTGCCGTGGTTATTGGCGAAGGTGGTTCTGGTGGTGCACTTGCTATTGGTGTAGCAGACATCATGATGATGTTTGAATATTCTATCTATTCAGTCATCTCGCCAGAAGGTTGTGCTTCTATTCTGTACAAAGACGCCGCCAAGGCTAACTTGGCAGCAGAATCGCTCAAACTTACCAGCAAGCATCTTAAAAAAGAAAACTTGGTTGATGTTATTATTGCTGAGCCATTAGGCGGCATTCATCGCGACCCTGATGAAGCTCGCAGACTACTCAAAAATGCACTCAAACAACAATTAGAGGTAGTTGGAAAGATGACCACAGATCAACTACTGCAAGCTCGAGCGGAGAAACTTTTAAGCTTTGGAAAATTTAAAGAATAAAGACCCCTTCCTTAAGGATAAAAACATTGTTGTCGCCTTAAGTGGCGGCATTGATTCAGTTGTCCTGCTGCATTATCTGCACACACATTATCCGGATAATTGTCGCGCAATTCATTGCAATCATCACCTCTCAAAACACTGTCTTGAGTGGGACGAGTTTTGCAAAGACTTGTGTCATAAGCTAAGTATTCCTTATTCAAATGTTGATATATTCATCGAAAATGAATCTAACTTAGAAGAAAATGCACGTAAAAAACGCTATCACTCATTATCATCTGATTTAAAAGAAAACGAAGTATTGTGCACAGCACACCATCAGAACGACCAAGCTGAGACGCTTTTATTACAGCTTTTCCGTGGTGCTGGCGTGGCAGGTTTAGCCTCCATGCCAAAATCAAAACCCTTGGGCAAAGGCGTTCATTATCGTCCAATGCTCAATATTAAAAAATCAGAAATTATTCAATACGCCAAGGATAACCACTTATCTTGGGTTGAAGATGACAGCAACACCAATACCAATTTTCGACGCAATTTCTTACGCTTAGACATTATTCCAAAGCTAGAAACAGTCTACAAAAATTTAGCAAAAACCTTAACTCGAAGTGCCAAGCACCAGTCTGAAGCCTTAACGCTTATTCAGTCGTTAGCAAAAATCGACATTCAAGCACATCAACTGGTTAATCTTAACCATCAGATCAACATTCAAAGATTAACTCAGCTTGACACCTTGAGAATTAAGAATGTCATTCGCTACCATTTATCGAGCCTAGAATTTCTTGCACCTTCTGACAAGGTAATGAAACAAATTCTCGATTTATTATCGGCTAAAGAAGATGCCAATCCTTTGGTCAACTGGGATCAATTTGAAATTCGCCGTTACCAAGGGGAGCTTTATTTTATTAACAATCAAGCAGAAAAAAATACCAATTTTTGTCCATTTCATGCGGAATTTGAAAATTTGCCAAATTTTTCTATCCGTTATCGAGCCGAAGGGCAGCGCATCAAATTGCCGGGTAAAAATCACTCACAATCACTCAAAAAGGTCTTGCAAGATGCCAATGTCCCACCTTGGGAGCGAAGTTCACTAAAAATGTACTATATTAAGGATGAATTACGTGCCATGGAGCGATTAGGGCGCATGGAACATGCCGAATAAGCCAAAAAGTAAGCGGTCCAACCTCGTGCTTTTTGGTTATTATTGGTAAGGATTGGCAATTCCGATTTTTTCCAAAATTTTTATCTCTAAACTTTCCATGACTGACGCTTCTGTTTCATCAATATGATCATAACCCATTAGATGCAGAGTGCCATGAATAGCCATATGAGTTAGATGCTCATCAAAAGTTTTATTTTGTGCCTTAGCTTCATCAGTCACCACGTCTGTACAAATCACCACATCGCCTAAAATCTCCTCATCAATTTCAATAGGAAGATCGGACGGGAAAGACAAAACATTGGTTGGTTGATTTTTATGACGATAGGTTTTATTAAGATTTTGAATCTCAGTTTTATCAACGATTCTAATTAATAATTCGCTATTACCCTTGCCCAAATCAGTCATTACTTGCTGCAAAGTATCTTTGAGATTTTTCTCATTGATCGAAACATTATTAATAGGGTTTTGAATAACAACCATTGTGGTTTTTTTAGGAATAAAATAACTCATTTTACCCATATAAATTTACCCTCTAATGGCGATCGTTGAAGTTGCAATACCTGTACCGCTAAACAAAACATTTGACTATCTGTGTGATGGTGAAGTGACTGTTGGCGCGCGTGTAAGAGTGCCCTTCGTTCGTAAAAAAGTCGTGGGTATCGTGCTTGCTGTTAAAGATAAAAGTGAATTCGAAAAACTGAAATCAGTCGAAGAAGTATTAGATGACACACCAATATTAGATCAAACCATTCTTGATTTTTTGTTTTGGTCGGCTAAGTATTACCATCACCCTATTGGTGAAGTGATTTGTGCAGCATTGCCAAAAAACTTACGGCTTGGCAAAGAAGCAAAAATTAAAAAAGTCACTGGGTTATCTCTAGACACTGAAAAGCCAGATTACAAAATTACGGACGAGCAATCCCATGCGATTGATGAAATCCTAAAAAACCAAGACAGCTATCATGGATTTTTACTGCATGGTGTGACTGGTAGTGGCAAGACTGAGGTTTATCTTAATATCACTCAAACTGTACTCGATCAAGGCAAACAAGTGCTTGTATTGGTGCCTGAGATTGGGCTTACCCCACAAATGATTACACGCTTCGAGTCACGTTTAGAAACTCGTGTTGTGGCTATTCATTCTCAGTTGAACGAAACACAAAAACTCGACGCCTACCTTATGGCAAAAAATGGGGAGGCCGGTGTGGTGCTTGGCACCCGAAGTGCGATTTTTGCACCGATGCCAAATTTAGGCTTGATTATTATTGATGAAGAGCACGATGGTTCGTTCAAGCAACAATCTAACTTTCGCTATTCAGCCAGAGATTTGTGCTTCATCCGCGCTAAGCAAGCCAACATTCCATTGGTATTGGGCACAGCAACACCTTCATTAGAAATGCTAAAAAATGTGATGGATAAAAAAATCACACGCCTCACACTCACACAACGTGCTGGCGGTGCAACAATGCCAAAAGTTAGTTTGATTGACATGCGTCAGCATTTTGATGGACTGTTGTCTGCTTTGCTAATTGAAAAATGCAGCAATATCTATCCAAAGGCAAACAGGTAATGCTGTTTATTAATCGTCGTGGTTATGCGCCGGTTTATTACTGCAAAGAGTGTGGCTGGAAGGCCGAGTGTGGACGTTGCGATTCAGGCATGATTTACCACCGCCATATCAACCGGCTTAAGTGCCACCACTGTGGTGATGAAAAAA
>AJXC01000492.1_pt1 | contig 13001 bp, 21 predicted proteins | sample 404948 | NCBI WGS metagenome assembly AJXC01 (sample SAMN02954314, study PRJNA77837) | marine metagenome | biome: aquatic; feature: Guaymas Basin Hydrothermal Plumes; material: sea water; isolation source: Guaymas Basin Hydrothermal Plumes and Background water depths 1600, 1775... ... | reverse complement strand
GTAAAATTAGAACTGCACTTATTTAGAGTGACCTGGATTATATCTCAAAATTGCACCAACTTTTCCAAGACTTGCAAGCATGTTTCCATGTTCAGCACTTCCAGAATAACTTCTAACTGTGAACCTGTTTTTTGCAGCAATTATCTCTAAATAATCTACAATATCTTGCTCATTGACTTCTGAATCCATTGCTTTGCATTCGGGACTAAGGANTGTTTCGATATTCTGTTTTTTTTTGGAATTACAAGTGGTCTTTCTACAATGTCCTCTTGAATATGATTACAGCGTTTACATTTAGCTTCTACTCTGTGTAAATTTGTATTATCTGTAATGAGTACTGTTTTAACTACATTATTTTTTAAATATTCAATTACTTCTTGTAATCCATAAGATCCTTTACCTGTATTTGTATTAATTTCTCTAAACAAATCTTCAATCATTTTTTTCTCTTCAACTAATCTAAAACTTCCTAAGATATCGGCTGATTTTGCAAATGCTTCTCTGATACCTTCTGCACCAGAATAACCAGCATCAATTGTATTAATTATATTATTTTGTAATCTATATTCCAAATAATTTCCATTGATAAAATCTTCTTTTGTTGGACCTGGTCCTGAAATTATTAATCCTTTAACTGGATAAATATCGATAAAGTATTCTCTTGTAGTTTGAGCAACCCTATTGTAAAAATAACTTAATTCCATCTCTCTTAATTTTTGAAATCTTTTTGCAGATTGTCCGCCTTGTCTATGTTTTCCTGCGACACCTGATCCTGTTTGAGACAAAACTTCAATTTTATCCCCATGTAATAGCCCCCAACCTGCATCTTTTGCATCAATTGCTAAAAAGCCAATTAAATTGTCATCTTTTAGCATATCTTTTAAAATATCTACATGGAAATGATCATCGCATCGGTATAGATATTGATTCAAATCTTTTGGAGGATCAATTTCCCAAGCAGTTACAACTTCACTTCCTAAAGGCCCCCCTTCTTCAGTTGGTAATGCTCCACAAAATATGACTAATCCTCTATCTGGTGTTTTTTTGTACATTTTTAATCTTTGAACAACTTTGCCAAGAGAATCAACTACATGTGATCTTGTAAGATCTGACTTTATGTTATCTGCAGTTCCCTGTTCTTGTTGAAGTGAACCAATTATTTCATGAAGTTGTTTTCCTTTTGGTATGTATACTGAAATTAACTCTGTACCTCTACCTGATTTTTTTGATAACTCTTCTAATGTTTTTCTAATTTTATACAGTTTAACTGAATCTTGTTTCTCTACGTTTATTTTCTCNCTCATTTCTATTTTCTTTTTAATATGCGAATATTAATTGATTCACTTCTATTCTCATTTTACTCCCAATTCATCAAATGTTTTTAAAAACACATCAAGTGGTTGATTTCCTCGTATTTTGATAATTTTTCTCCATTGAATACTAAAAATGATGGAGTCGCATCAATTCCTAATTCTTTACCAAATTGATAATGTGTATTTACACGATCTTTGTATGTATGATTATCTAAACAATCATTGAATTCTTTCAAATTTAGATCAATTGTAATGGCAAACTTATTCAATGATTCTCGAGTAATCCATCCTGTTCTTTCACCTCCCCAGTTCTCATACAATTCATTATGATATTGCCAGTATTTTTCTTGATCTTGTGCACAATATGATGCTTCTGCAGCTAAAAGTGAGTCTGGACCATTTAATGGAAAATCTTTGAAGATTCAGTTTTACTTTACTCGTTTTTATAAAATCATCATTGATAATATCTAATGTATTTTGATGAAATTTATAACAAAATGTACATTGATAGTCCCCCCATTCTAAAATTGTAATTGGAGCATTAGGATTGCCCATAATGGGTGATCCATTTTCAATTAATTTTGAAATGGTAAATATTTTTGAATCATTAGAATCCATGGGGGAAATCCACAAAATTGTCCCTACAGCTAGGCCAATTAGAATTGGGATTAATAAATAATAAAATTTCATTATTTATTAAAAAAATAGATTATTGTAAATATCTTCGTTAAATTTTGAGATATTTTAAGATCAGATTATTTTGAATTTATTTAGATGGATCAAGATGATATTTGATAATTTTCATTTTTCATCAAAGAACATAAATAGATTCAACAAAAGGTACTATTCATGTCAGAAACTAGACAAATTAGTGTATCAAAAACAAGTGTTTCTAAAGTTGCAATTTTGGCATTAGCTATAGTTTTCGCAGTAGGATTATTTGTTGTTGGTTTTGATCAAGGACATATCTTTAGTTTAGTTTACGGTGAACAAGCATTTGTTGATCTAACTATCCATGAACTTACTCACGATATGAGACATGCCGCAGGGTTCCCTTGTCATTAAGAATAGATTTTTCCTTTTCGCATATTTTATAATACTCTATTAATTTTCTAAAAAACTAGGTTTAGCATGAAGACGATTATTTTCATATCTATTGTTTTAATTTCAGGTGCATTAGCAGGTTTTATTCATGGTACTGTAAATTTTGCCATTGTTGAACCATATCTTGATCAAGCAATAGGGATTGAAAATCAGAGTCTTTTTGCATCTGGTGAGGCTGAAGATACTTTGGAATTTTGGGCAGAATATGAAAGTTATAGGATCTGGCAAAAAAGTGGACAAGTTTTGGCAGGTGTGATTTTAGGGATTGCTATGGGATCATTATTTGGAATTGTGTATGCCTTGTCTAGAAATTCTTTACCAGGTAAAACAGATGTTGCAAAAGCAATAATTTTATCACTGATCATGTGGATTACAATTTATTTAATTCCATTTTTTAAAATATCCTGCAAATCCTCCAACTGTTGGGGATGGGGATACTGTAGTTCTTAGAGCTATTTTGTATCTTTCATTTATTGTAATTTCAGGAATATCTGCATTATTATTTTATAAGTTATCTAAGAAATTTCAAAATAATAAAAAATATTTGGGAATAATTGGATATGGTGTTTTTATTTCGGTTGTATTTTTTGTAATGCCTGAAAATCCTGATGAAATTACTGCCCCTATGAATTTGGTTACTGAATTTAGATTCATGTCCATTCTTGGTGTTACATCTTTTTGGGTATCAATAGGGATTATTTTGGGATTATTTTGGAAAAAATTTGATAATATTAAAAATTAATTTTATAGTATTTTTTGTTCTTGTTCTATATAATGAGAATATGAGATGATCTTTAAATAATTAGGACGTAAATGAAAATTAAATGGTAAAACGCCTTACATTACCTCAATTAAAAAAATATGATATCACTCAAAAAGTAATTGAATCTTTAGCTAATTCTGAATCTCGTGCCATTATATTTTCCATAGTAAAAAAGGAAGTACTGCAGCTGAACTTTCCCATAAACTCAAAATACCCCTTAGTTCAGTTTACAAAAAAATTTCTGAACTTGAAGAATTAACTCTCATTAAAGTTGAAGCACTGGAATATATCTGATAAAGGAAGAAAATTCAAAGTTTATCGTAGTAGAATAAAAAATGCTGAAATTTTTATTAAAAAATCTGAACCGGTTTTAATATTAGTCTCCAATTAGGTGTCTGATGTCTAAAAAAAGTATAATTCAACTATCTAAATTTGATATCACTCAAAAAATTATTGAATCATTAAGCAATGTGTGTACACGTTCAGTTTTATTTTCAATTAAAAAAGAATCAAAAGATGCCGCTCAAATTGCAAATGAATTAAAAATATCCCTCTCAACTGTTTACAAAACATTATCTAATTTAGAAGAACTTGCTTTGGCTGAAGTTGAAAAATATGTAATTTCTGCTGAAGGAAAAAAAATTAAACTTTACAGTAGTAGAATTGGAAAAGTAGAGATTATTTTAGACAACATGGAGCCCACACTAATCTTACATCCTAATGATTCAAATATCTAATTAACTAAAACATGTTCTTATTCTATAGACTTAGAACAAGTCAATAAAATTATCAGGTTCTTTAAATAATCTTAGCTAAAACTAATTTTTGAATTAAATGAACCAAAACATAATTCTCGCATTAGTTGCTGTATTTGCAATTGTTGGTGTTTCTACACTAGCTGTTGCTTCTACAATGATTGGTGATCCGACAACAAATGAGGTTGAATATGTTACTGTTGATGCAAATGCAATTGACGTTGATTCCTTAACTATTGGATTTATTCCAGTTGAAAAAGCTGATGAATTAACTCCAAAAGCAGAAGTTCTAGAAAAATTCTTAGAATCTGAACTTGGAATTGATGTTGAGATAGTTGTCCCAACAAACTATGAAACCATTATTGAAGGAATGCGATTTGGTCATATTGATGCTGCCTTTATGGATACTGGACCTGCATGGATTACCCATGAAAGAACAGGTGCAGAAGCTGTATTGGCAGAATTAGTCAAAGGTAAGGTAAACTATCAAGCAACAGTTTGGACGTTAGCAGAAAATAATTCAATTAACACATTGGAAGATACTGTTGGCAAACGTGTTGCATTTACTAGTATAACTGGTTCTTCAGGATTTGTTAGACCTATGGGAACACTAGTAACTGATGGTCATATCAATATTGAAGGCAATGATATCGTTGCTTTAGAGCAAGCACTTGCAAATAGCTTTGAAAGTTACACATTTGCAGGTGGCTACAAAGCAGCATTGAATTTACTGTTAAACGGTGATGTTGATGTTGCATTTGGCTCAGATATTGCTCCACAAAAATATCTTGACTTAGAGGATCAAGTAAAATTACGTCCAGTTGTAACCATTGGACCAGTACCATCACATGTCTTTATGGTAAGTTCTAGTATGTCCGAATCTACTAAAGATAATTTAGTTAGTGCATTGATTAAACTCAATTATGATGAGCATAATTCAATTCTAACTAATTTGTATGGTGCTGAGGCATTAGTTCCAACAACAACCACTATGCATATTGGTGAATTTGGAACTTTTATTGATTCATTGACTGGTCTTGATCAAAAAATCCTAGACAAATATGATAAGAGCAAATAAAACCCGGCGCATTTGAAATGAAACAAATTCAAATGACCAAAATCCCCCCTTTTTCATTAATTTCAACAAATAAAATAATTCAAATGAATGATGTTTGGACATCATATGATTCCAAGAGTTTTGTATTACAAGGGGTAAATCTTTCAATTGATAGAGGTACAAACTATGCTATTGTAGGTCAATCAGGTTCTGGAAAGTCAACTTTACTTAAATTAATGAATGGGATGATGATTCCAAGTAAGGGTACGATTAAGATTGATTATCAGACCCCAAACATGAATAATAAAAAATTCAAAAAAATGATGCATACAATTGGGTATATTCCTCAAAGTTTGGGACTTGTAAAAAACATCAGTGTTATTGATAATATTTTGATTGGTGCATTACCTAGATTAAATGCANTACAATCATTACTAAAACAATTTCCAGAACATGAAATTCAAGAAGCAAAAAAAGATTTTAAAATTAGTTGGATTATCTGGAAAAGAATCAAGAAAAGCATACATGTTAAGTGGTGGAGAAAAAAAGAAGAGTTGCAATAGCTAGAGCATTAATGCAAAAAACCAACAATACTATTAGCTGATGAAATAGTCTCCGAATTAGATCATGTGACAGCTAGAGAAATTATGGATTTAATTTTGGATGCTCAAAAGAAAATGAATCTAACTGCAATCATGGTACATCATGATATGCAACTTGCATTAGAATATGCAAATCGTGTTGCTGTAATTAAAGAAGGTCAAAAAATTTTAGAAATTGGTGTTGAAGGGGACGCCATAGTTGATTTTCAAACTGGGGATATGAGTATGGAAGAAATTATGGAGATGCATAATGCTGACCCCAAAGAATAACATCATAATTGGTATAATTGTAGCTTTGTTGGTAGTTGCATCATATAATGTAGATGCCAATCCTGTTGACTTTGCAGAGGGGATACCAAACTTGGGAGTTATTATTTCTGAAATCTTTGTTTTAGAATCTATGATTGACGATCTCAAATACATTCCAACTGCATTATGGGCAATGCTTGAAACGCTTCAAATGGCATTTATTGGAACTGTGATTGGTGTGGTGATTGGTTTACCTCTAAGTATGCTGGCTGCACGAAATTTGAATAGCAAATTTGTTTACGCTCCAACTAGGGCACTGCTAGCAATAATTCGTACATTTCCATCTATTTTGTGGGCGTTATTGTTTGTAATTATGGTTGGATTAGGACCATATGCGGGTGTTTTAGCAATTGTAATGTATACGATAGGTTTTGTTACAAAACTGCAATACGAGTCAATTGAAACAATTGATTCTGATCCTATGGATGCTGTAAGCTCAATTGGTGTTAGTAAATTCCAGTTAATTCGTTATGTTGTACTTCCTGAATCTGCTTCACATTTACTTGGTCAAATTCTTTACATGTTTGATTACAATGTACGTCAAACCAGTATTCTTGGAATTGTTGGTGCTGGTGGTATTGGATTTTTCATAATTAATTATATTAAATTCTTTGAATATGGTAAAGCTTCAATGTTCATGCTAGTTGTTTTGATTACTGTTTTAGTAATTGATTGGATTAGTGTAAAAGTTCGAGACAAGTATATCATTAAATCCCAACACGGAATGGAAGTCACATCAAAATAATTTAGTTATAAAAAATTAATTTAATCTTTTTTTTGAATTTGTTTGAATTTGATTACAACTACCACAACCATTCTTTCTAGTACCAAACCAAATTAATGCAGATGGCAATAACAAATAAAGAAACATTGCATTTTCAAATCCAAGTAATTCTTTATTTTCAAAAACAATCCCCGATACAATAATAGTTGCAGATATGATCAAACATATTGCAGATATTTTATTTATTTTATCTTTTAGTGGCATTTTGAAATTATCTCTTTATGTAGTAATTTTATCTAATTGATTTGATTCTGTTGCTATTTTAATTTCTCTTGCAATTCGTTTTCCCATACTCATATTCTCATTAAATAGTAATGAGTAGTAAGGGGATCCATCCATGTAGATGTTACTACCAGCTACAATTCTTGCTGAAAACTCAAATGATTTGAATTGTGCATTTTCATCATATACTCCTTCTATGCAAAATGGGCCGTTCATTCCTGGAGATACCATTCTTTTTGATGCCTCTACAAAATTCTCGCCCATTTCATAAACTTGTTCTAACAAGGATTCTCGTAATACTAGAGGACTATTCCCAATTACATTAAATGATGGAATTTTAGTTAACTTTAGTTGTTGTTCTGCAGGTATTCTTGCCAACCCTTCAATGTCTGATTCATGTCTCTGATCAACTCCAAAAAATTCCAACTCTTCTTTTAATGGGGAATAAAAAAATTGTAAGTATGCTAAAACACCTGCGGCATATTCTTGAATGTAAAGTGTTTCATCGTTAGATAGAACCCCCTCGGAAATTAATTGATTCCTTTTTGTATTGTATTCCTCATGGTTTGCAGCCATAAAGTAACCCTTACCTCCAGCTGCTCCCTGTCTTTTTACAATTACCATTTTATTGATATCTTTAGGATCAGAAATTGGTGCAGGCATTGGTAGATTAGCCTCTCTCATTAGTTTCTCTTTCATTTCTCGGTCTGATTCCCAACGTAAAATCCACTTGTTTCCAAAAACTGGAGTTTTAATCGATTCAATTTCTTCGGAATTCATTTGTGCAATTAATGTTCCATGTGGAATCAAAATTGCATTATTTTCTTGAAGTGTAGATTGACATTTTTGATCTAGTATTTCTTTGAATGAATCAACAATAATTAATTCATCAATAAATGGAAATCTTTTGTATAATTTTTCACGTTTTTTCTCACATACTAGAATTGTTTTGAGTCCTTCATCTTTTGCACCTTTTAAAACTTGTAAAGAACAGTGAGAACCTAATGTTGCAATAGCAGTCATTTTCTTATTCTAAGTATAATTTTGTACTTTATGAACTATTGGTAGATTAAACCCGCATAGAGTAGGGTATTTTTCATAAAATCTTTACAACAATGTATTCTAACTGGGCATAACAATAAAATCATTTTACAAATGTTCATTTTATCTATCCATGTTTTGATATAGTTTGTATTCTCAGTATTTTAGAGTTAATTGAAAAGAATCTTCCATACATGAATCAGAGATTCAGTTTTTAGAATTTCTGAGTTTTTTAATCTACTGCTAGATATTTTTATGTTTAATTTGAGAATTTTTTTGATTCTTAGATTTATGTATGAATTTAAAATATACAAAAACTAGAATTGGAGATTTTAATAAAACCAATAAAATTAGATAATCACTTAATTCCAATATGTCTACTAATACTATAAGATAATTATTACTTTTTCTCATTTAGATTTAGTAGTATCAATAATTCGACTCATCGTAATTGACTCAATTTCATTAATAATTTCTTCAGGTTCAATCAAATCAGAAATTTGTTGAAATATCTCAGTTTGATTTTTCATAAAATCTGCAATAACATCATTATCTGTTTTGAATTCTTGGGATATTTTGATTGACTCCTCAAGATACTGTTTAGCTAAGATCAAATTTTGAAGATGTTTTATTTTCGTATCTGTCAATAAATAAAATCAAATTTTCATTTAGTTAAGTCTGACTCAAAATTATATCTTAAAGAAATTTGATGTAACCTACATTTTTTCTCAATAAGACTCAATTATTATCAAATTTTCTATTACTTAGATCGTTTAGTCGATTTTTAATCATACTTTTGAAGCAAAATTGTTTTTATAACAAACGAATTCTTTGAAAAATATGCAATATTTTCAAGCATTAAAACTGGGACAAAAAAGAGTTGCAGCAGCAAGAGAATACCTCAATACCATTACAAATGGTAAAGCAATGCCTGCTTTAGCCTTAATTCCTTCAAAATCTAATATTTCGCAGTCCGTAGGTGAAGAAAATCTATATGCATTTGTTGATGAATCTGCAGGTTTTATTCTGACTGATAATAGTGGATATATTCTTGCTTTAGTAGATAAATTAGGTACTTCAAAAACAATAGTTCAAGGAGTAACAAAGTTACAAAAAGAAAATCTTGAAAAAATATTTGAAGCAGATAATATTCCAAAATTTGTAGGTAAAGTCATCCTTCCAATATAGCGATAAAATTAAACGTAAAGCTTTAGTTATCATAGTGTTGAGAATAATAAAATGAGTAAATTTTCCCAAGAAATAGAAGTACAAGGTCACATTATTGATTCATCAATTTTAACTAAAATATTTGATCAAATAATGGACTTGAAAGGTGAATTTCAAGTAAAAGAAATAGACATTGGAAAAAAGAAAAAAGATCATTCTTATGCCCGATTAGAAATTACTGGAAAAGATCAAACTCATTTAAACACAATTCTAAAAATGGTNTATCGTGAAGGNGCTGTTTCAAAATCTCAAAAAGAAATNACATTAAAAANAATCTCCAAAAAAATTNTGTNATGCCNGATAATTTTTACAGTACNACAAATAACCAAACACAAATTTTCTATAAAGGAAAATGGATTCAAGTTAAAAATACTAATGATGGACAAATGTATTGTTCTAAAAGGAAATAATGCATTTTGTGTTCCAGTTAGAGATATCCAAAAAGGTGATCAAATAATTGTAGGTGAAGAAGGAGTAAAAATTACCCCNCCTGAACGTCCAAGAGACGGTGCAAACGTATTTGAATTTATGAATAGTTCTAGCTCCAGTGAAAGACCAACACAGCATATTGCAAAAAAAGTGCAGATGATATTTACAATACAAAAAAGAAGGTGGAAAAAATTGTAATCGTAGGTGGTCCTGCTATAGTCCATACAGGAGCAGATGATGCAGTATCTGAATTAATTAGAGCAGGATACATTGATGGTGTATTGGCAGGAAATGCCCTTGCAGTTCATGACATAGAATATGCTACTCTTGGTACCTCTTTGGGAATGAATGTACATGATGCTACTTTGGCATATCATGGACATAGAAATCACATGGATGCAATCAATGCAGTATTCAAAGCAGGTTCTATCGCAAACATGGTTAAATCTAAAAAATTAACTAAAGGAATTATGTATGAATGGCGTAAAAAATAAAGTTCCATTTGTGTTGGCAGGATCAATTAGAGATGATGGACCATTACCAGATGTAATTACAGATGTATCGGTAGCACAACGAGAATATAAGAAAGTTCTAAAAGATGCTACCATGGTAATTATGATTTCAACCATGCTTCACTCTATTGCAACAGGAAACATGCTTCCAGCAGATGTTAAAGTAATTGTGATAGATATTAGTCAACCAACAGTTACAAAATTAATGGATAGAGGTACATGGCAAGCATTAGGTATAGTTACTGATGTTGGTGCATTTTTACCAATGGTTGCACAGCAAATTAAGAAAAAGAAAAAATAATTAATCATTTTTTGATAATGTTAATTTGGTATTTTTAGATTTTTTTTCATTAACATTAATTCATCTACTGCATCTTTTTTAAGAACATCAAAGAATTTTTCAAGCATTGTTAATCCTGCAACAACCTTGGGAGCGTTATTTTGTACAAATTCAATTCTTTCTGAATGAGTTTTTGGAATTTGTGCCTGATATGCATCATAAACTTTAGCTCCATCATAATCAACAAATGCAAGTCTTGCACTATAGTCAGTTCTTTCTAAAACTAGACTATCACCCCCAACTATTGCAGTATGATATGGATGAACAATCAATGCTTCGGATAATTTTTGAGATGTAGTAATTTTTGCTTTTTGTAATTCTGGTGAATATGCGTTAAAATCAGCTAAAAGGTAAAATGTTGCCTCTGGTTTTGTAGCTTTAATTCCGTCAATTGCTGTCAACGTATTGTAAGTATATTCTGCCATGATTTTATGAATATTTCTTGTAATTTTGAAATATTCATCCATCTCATGACTTATTTCAAAACCTGCAATTGCAGCATATTGAATTGGAGTAGATACTGCAGTATATTCAGTTGCAAGAATTTTTTTGAATTGAGATTTAAGATCAACTGCATGTTGAGGGAATATTACATATCCTAATCGATATCCTCCTGCAGCATGAGATTTTGATAATCCATTTGTTACAAAAGTTCCTTCAGGATAAATTTTTCCCATGCTGACAAATTTTGAGAAATCATATGTTGTTTGAGCATAAATTTCATCAGAAATTACTGTAATGTTTAATTCACGACAAACATCTGCAATTTCTTCTAATTCTAATTTGTTGTAAAGCATTCCAGTTGGGTTATGAGGATTATTTAGAATTAAGATTTTTTGTCTATCTCGTAATCGTAATACTAAACGTTTAAGATCATTTGGTGCAATTTTTCCATTTGCACGAGAAGGTAACATGTGAAAATTTTTCTTCAATAATCGAATTTGTGGCAAATATCCCAACCATGCAGGAGTAGGCAAAATTACAGTTCCATGCAAAATTTCTAAAAGATTAAAAATTAGTTCTTTAGTTCCAGGACCCACATAGATACGTTGAGGTGCAATATCCATGCCAAAATAATGTTTATTGTATTTTGAAATAGCATTTCTTAATTCTGGTACACCAGGTACTGCCGCATATTGTCCCTTGTTTACATTTTTTATTAATGCCTCTTGAATTAATCTAGGTACTGGAAATGGAGATTGACCAAAGGCAAAACCATAAAATCCAAATCGACATTCAGAATGAGTGCAATTGGAATGAAATTCCTGTAAAAATGTATTTAATTTGAGATTCTCAGGCATCTCAATGTCTTCTACTTGTTGATCAACTATAAATCGCAATATCTCATATCATGAAATTTTAATTATTACCCAAAAGTGAAAAAGAAGGCATCAACAAGTTAGATTTTTTCAACCTAATTCCCACACATTATCAAACATATTCTAAGGTATTTGATCAAGTTTTGTTATTTCATCTAAAACATTTGGATTTTCTAATGAGGAAATATCTCCCAAATCTTTTCCCAATAATTTTGATTTTAGTAATCTGCGCATAATTTTTCCTGTTCTAGTTTTTGGTAAGTCAGATAGTTGAAAAACATATTTGGGTTTTGCAATTTTTCCAATTTTTTGTGAAATGTGATTTGACACATCTATTTCTAAACCTGAATCATTTTTGCTATCTGCAACAAAAAATACTACAATGGCCTCACCTGTAATTTCATCAGGAATTGCAACTGATGCTGCATCAGAAATTTTTACATGTGAAATTACAGTTTGTTCAATTTCTGCAGTACTCATTCTATGACCTGAGACATTAATTACATCATCGGTTCTTCCTTGCATGTACCAAAGATTATCCTTATCAACGTATACGTAATCTCCATGAAACCAAACATTTTCAAATTTAGACCAATAGGTTTCAAGATATCTAGAATCATCATAAAGTAAACTTCGAGTCATTGCAGGCCAAGAATCTTTGATAACTAGATAGCCATTTTTGTTTCGTACAGAATTTCCATCATCATCAAATACATCTAGATTCATTCCAGGAACGGGTACTCCAACAGTTGATGGTTTTAATTTCATTCCAGGAAATACTGATAACATTGCACCGCCGATTTCTGTTCCCCCCGATAAATTCATGATTGGAATCTTTTTGTTACCAACTTTTTCAAACAACCACCACCATGAATCCTCATCAAGTGGCTCACCAGTAGTTGGAATATTTTTTATTTTATCTAGTGTAAATGATTTTAACGGTTCTGAATTATTTTTTTTAAAAAATCTTACAGCAGTTGGAGATATTCCAAAAATGGTTGCTTGGTATTTTGATAAAATCCTCCATGTTTGATCAATATCAGGATAATCCAGAGCACCATCATAAATTACAGCAGTAGCTCCTGCAATTAACAATCCATAGACATTCCAAACCAGTCCTGTAATCCAACCAATGTCTGCAGGCCAAAATAAAACATCATTTTCGTGCGTATCAATTAGATATAGTGCCTGATGTCCTGCAAAAACAGAAAATCCACCATGAGT
>AJXC01001284.1_pt1 | contig 13019 bp, 13 predicted proteins | sample 404948 | NCBI WGS metagenome assembly AJXC01 (sample SAMN02954314, study PRJNA77837) | marine metagenome | biome: aquatic; feature: Guaymas Basin Hydrothermal Plumes; material: sea water; isolation source: Guaymas Basin Hydrothermal Plumes and Background water depths 1600, 1775... ... | reverse complement strand
ACAGCAAATGGAGTACAATCAAGCATCGCAAGGCAGCTCAAGATGCAAAACGAGGTAAAGCTTTTACAAAAATAATTAAAGAACTAACTATAGCAGCAAGAATTGGCGGAAGCGATCTCGATGCCAATCCACGTTTACGTACAGCAGTTGCCAATGCAAAAAGTCAAAGTATGCCAAAAAGACAATATTGATAGGGCTATCAAAAAAGGTGCTGGAGAATTAGACGGAGTAATTTTTGAAGAAATTCTTTATGAAGGCTATGGACCACACAATGTTGCAATTATTGTAGAAGTGATGACTGACAACAGGAACAGATCCATTGCATCAGTAAGACATGCTTTCAGTATATGCAATGGGAATCTGGGTTCAGCTAACTCTGTTCAGTACATGTTTGACCGACAGGGATCAATTTTGGTTGACAACACTGTTATTGACGAAGACCGGCTTACTGAATTAATTCTGGAAGCTGGTGCGGAAGATTTAAACACTGAAAACCTAGACGCGTATCAGATTATTACTGCTCCTGCTGATTTTGATACTGTACGTTCATACTTGGAAGAAAATGGTGTTGCCATGCTAAGTGCAGAGGTTATCTGGAATCCTCAAAACCGTATAGAAATCGATAATTATAAAAAAGCTGAACAAGTAATAAAACTGATTGATCTATTGGAAGAAGATGATGACGTAAACAGTGTCCATTCCAATTTTGACATCAGCGAAAGCGTTATGGCAGAACTTGGTTGAAACACTGCGAATTTTAGGTATAGACCCCGGGAGCAGGAAAACAGGTTACGGTCTGATTGAAAACACCGGAAACCGTACCAGACATTTAGCCAGTGGCTGTATCCGACTGAATGCGAAGCATCCACTTTCTGAACGTTTGTCAATGCTCTCNAAAGAACTGGAACAATTGATTGAAGAATTCAGACCGGATTGTGGAGCTGTCGAAAAAGTCTTTTTTGCCAAGAATGCTCAGTCAGCACTTACTTTAGGTCATGCACGTGGTGTTATTTTATTGAAATTTTCTGAACGCCATTTACCCATACATGAATATCAGACTCTGAAGGTCAAGCAAACTGTAGTTGGAGTGGGGAGGGCTGGCAAGGATCAAGTGCAGCATATGGTCAAAATTCTGTTGAATTTACAGAACTCACTTCAAGAAGATGAAGCAGATGCACTTGCCGTTGCTATCACACATGCCCATTTGGGGCTCTCCCTTAAACAATCACCTTAGCTTGATGAGCAGCCAGAAACAAAACATTTTTATTGTATAACTTGCTACATGATTGCCTATCTTGAAGGACAAATTCTCCGTTCAGAAGCAAATTTAATCGTTCTCAAAACATCTGACGGTGTGGGTTACGCAGTTCATGTTTCTCAACATCTTGCAGTTAAAGCCTCTCCGGAAGAATTTATCACTCTGCACATCTATACAAATGTCAGGGAAGACGATATTTCCCTGTATGGTTTTCAAAAATTAGAAGAAAAAGAATTATTTGAAATGCTGATCAAAACTTCAGGTGTAGGTCCGAAGTTGGGATTAGCGGTTCTTTCAGTACTTTCTCCCAGTCAACTGGTGGATGCTGTTCATCAGAGCAGCACCGAGAGTTTCAGCCAGGTTCCCGGTATAGGGAAAAAAACTGCAGCAAAGTTGTGTCTGGATTTGAAAGATCAACTGAAGCGGCATCCAATTTCAGGATTTGAACCAGGACCTGCAGGGAGCTCTAAAGCAGGATTAACTCTTTCAGGAACTGAAATTGACGGAGTTTTTTCTGCATTAAAAAACCTTGGCTATTCAGAAAAGGAAATCCTGACAGTACTTCGAGAAACCGGCAGTTCGGATTTGCCGTTTGAAGGTAGACTGAAAAAAGCACTTTCCTTATTGGCTCCATTGCGTTAAAACAGAGTATCTTAGAAATACTAATATTCAGGAGAAAAACATGGCAAATCTGAACAAAGTGATGTTGATTGGACGATTAGGACAGGACCCTGAAATTCGCTACACACAATCCGGCAGTGCTGTAGCTAATACCACCATTGCAACTAACGATTATTGGACAGACAAACAGGGTGAAAAACAAGAGCGAACAGAATGGCACAGCCTCGTGTTGTGGGGAAAACTTGCTGATTTGGCACAGTCTTACTTGAAAAAAGGCTCGCAAGTCTATGTTGAAGGCCGTTTACAAACTAGAGACTGGGAAGATCAACAAGGTCAAAAACACTACAAAACTGAGGTTGTAGTCACAAACATGCAGTTTCTGGATTCAAAAAATGTTGATGGGGGAATTCCTCAGGAAGGAGGCTCTTCAAATTATTCTGCAACTACTAAATCAACACAGGACTCTGCATCAACACAGGATCCAGGGAACGCCCAGGAGACTCCACCTGATGACGGTTTCATCAAGGATGATATCCCTTTTTAGATATAAAATTTATTTCAAATGCCTGAAAGTTTGTAAAGTGTCATGTGGGGTGGCTTGCGGAGTCTCTAATTATTCCATATATTTTTCATTCCCCGGTAGTTTCCACAATATATAAGATCAGAATATTTTTAACTGGTGCTATGCCCCTTTCCACGAATGAAAACTATTTGACAAAAGAAACCAGCCATACAGTTCAAGAATTTTTCACTTAACCCGCCAACCATTGTTACAATGTTTGAAAGCATTAATGTACTTTCTTTGTTTACAGAAAAGCAACGCGCTGTGAAAGTTAAACAAAATCGTATGATTTCAATGATTATGCTGGATGATATCGATGCAGAGGTAACTAAAAAGAAAATCAAACATCTCCACTTGAAGGTATGCCCTCCTAACGGTATCGTGCGTGTTTCTGCACCACTCCGTATGAATCAGGAAAAAATTCGTGTTTTCGCGCTATCCAAGCTTGATTGGATTAGAAAACAGCGTTTAAAAATACGAAATCAGGTGCGTGAAAAACCTTTGAAATATATAAATCAGGAAACTCACTACTTTAAAGGTCACAGCTATCAATTAAAAGTGTTAGAAAATAACAAACCTCCTTTTGCAGAGCTAGTGAAAAACGAAATATTGATTCATGTTCCTACTGGAGCTGACATGGAAAAAAGGCGTTCTGTCCTGAATGAGTGGTATCATAAACAGTTGATGGAGCTACTTAATCCTCTTATAAAAAAATGGGAACTTAAACTGGGTGTCTCAGTCAAGCGCTTCTCCATTCGCAGCATGAAATCCAGGTGGGGCAGCTGCACGCCTAAAACCCATGGTATTCGTTTCAATCTTGAGCTTGTAAAAAAGTCACATGAATGCCTGGAATATATTGTTGTACATGAGTTAGTGCATTTGCTAGAAGCCAATCACAACAACAGATTCAAGGCATTAATGGATCAGTTTTATCCTAACTGGAAACTATGTCGGAAAGAGTTGAACGGTTTGCAGCTAAAATCTTAAATGCCTGATAAAAAAAGTGCATTTAGCTCTGATTCTGAGAGAAGTAATTTTAATTTGAAGTGTCTTGTTTGTAAAAAAAGCTGAAAAGAAAATAGAAAAAAATTGTGCGTATCAAAAAAATAAGAGTTTCAGGATTCAAATCATTTTGTCATCCTGTCAATCTGCAGGTTAAACAAAACGGAATTACAATTATAGTGGGTCCGAATGGCTGCGGAAAAAGCAATGTTGTTGACGCAGTTCGCTGGGTACTTGGTGAACAGCGTGTAAAACATTTACGGGGCAGTTCAATGGAGGATGTTATTTTTTCCGGTAGCTCCTTTCACAAGCCTTCCGGAATGGCTGAAGTCTCACTGACTTTTTCCAACCCCAAAGGAGACACACTTCAACAATTTGCAGATTACACAGAAATTGCGGTGACCCGCCGCCTTTACCGTTCAGGTGAAAGTATTTACATGATCAACAAAATACCCGTGCGTTTGAAAGATGTGCGGGAATTGTTTATGGACACAGGAATTGGCGGAACCGGATACTCGATTGTTGAACAGGGGCGCGTAGAGGAAATTGTCAGCGCCAAACCTATTGAGCGACGCATCTTGATTGATGATGCTGCAGGAATCGTCAAGTTTCGCTTCAAACGTGAAAATGCTGAAAAACGGCTGGATGAAACAACACAAAATCTGCTACGGGTGAACGACGTGCTTGGAGCGCTTTCGGAACAGGAAGACGGGTTGCGGGAACATGTCGAACGGGCAGAAAAATATTTGGAGCTACAGGAGCAGAGCGTCCTGCTGGAGCGTCAGCATCTTTGTTTAAGTTGGCATCAAGCAGGNCTCAACGAACAAAAAGTACAAGAACTTGTACAGGGGCATCAGCAGCAGCAGCAGGATCTGCAAAGTGAAAAGTCAGTTGTTGAAACTNATTTAGAACGGCTTAAGTTAGAGCAAACACAATTGGGTACACAGGTTGGAGAGCGGCGCGAACAACTGTTTAAAACAGAGCAAAATATACAGGAAGCTGAAAATCAACGTGAACTGGAAAAACAAAATCTGCAAAATGTCAGTGAACAAAGGGAGGGTCAGGAAAAAGAGCTCTTAGAGTTGAAACAAAGATTAACTGAACGTGAAAAAGAAAGAGCTGATATAAATAACCGCAGCATGGAACTGGCAGAACGTTTGGGAGAAATGCAGGCAAAACTAGTTATTATCGAAGAGAAGCGTGCTGAAGAAAACGAAACTCTCCAAAAATCTACCGATGAAACTTCTGTACTTCAAAAACGACTGTTAACTGTACACACTGAATTAACTAACCAAACTAATCAGAAGAATTTCCTGGATGAACGCCTGGAAAATCTTACAGAACGACAGCAACGTCTTCAAGACCAGCAACAATCTCACAAAAATCTGCTTCAGGAAGTAACTCTCCAGGTTTCTGACAGAGAAGAACAGATGGTGACCATGCGCTTGCAGAAAGAAGAATTGTCGGGAAAATTAGCTGAACTTGAAAGTAGCATAGAAGATCAGCACTTGAAACTAATTGAAGAGGAGAAAAAACTTGAGGATCTGCGTTATCAGCAAAGCACTGCAGAATCTCGTATTGAGTCCCTGCAGCAAATCCAAACTCACTATGAAGGATTTAGTGACAGTGTAAAAATTTTCATGCAGTTGATGCAGGACAATCCGGAAACTAAGAAGCAACTGGGAGTGTCAGGACTGCTTGCCGATTTTATTACTGTGCCTACGGATACATTAGATATCGTATCTCCTGTAATGGCTGAAGTGCTGGACTGGGTGGTTATTGAACGAGCAGAAAAGCTTCCACAAATAGAAATATTTTGTGCTGAACACGAATTGGGGCAACTCAGGTTTGTAGCTTTAGATCATCCTGCATCTGTTCCGAAATCAGCAGGAACCAAAGGTATTCCTCTTCCGGAAATTCTAAAGTTTAAGAAACCTTTACAAGAGTGGGGAAAAAAGTTTTTTTCACGATTTACACTGCTGAAAGATGAAAATAATTTTTGGAATGAAGCTGAAAAAAAGTGGCCGGACTCTCCTGAAGAGTGGCTCTCTTCATCCGGAATTTGTCTTTCAAATTCTTCCGCCAGCATGGGAAAAGTACAATCCGGATCTCTGGGTTTTTTGCAGCGTCAGCAGCAAATCATTGATGTAGAAACATATGTTGATGATTTGCAAAAAAAGATAAAAAAATTTGAGAGTGAACTACTAACTCTCCGGGAAAGACATGAATCTTTGAAAGAGGAGCAGGAGACTCGAGAAGAAGAATCACGGAAATTGGAATTTGCTATGCTGAGCGGCAACAAGGAACTGGAGCACCAACAGCTCGAGGAACGCCGAATGCAGCAGACAGTTTCACAACTTTCTCAAGATTCTGAGGGCATACTTGAGGAGATGGACTCTTCACGATTGAAAGAAAATACTGCAGCAGGAACTATTATTTCTCTGGGAAAAAGAACGTGCTGAACTGGAAGAGAAAACAAATCAACTGCAGGAACGCATACAACTGCAGCAAAGTCGTAACGATGCAATTGCCGAAGAACTTCTTGCCCACCGAGTTTCTTTGACAGAAACAACTGAGCAACAAAAGAATACTGAAGAAACCGAAAGCCGCTTGAATAAAGAATATGAAGATACCTCTCTGAGACTTGAACAGCTCAAAACATCTATTAATGAGGGTGAATTGAGGCTCGAACAAAGCCGTAAACGAATTACTGAAATTGATGGTTCTTTTGAAGAAATGCTTGAAAAGCGTACTAGCATGAAGCAGGAGTTGGAAGAAGGTATTCAACTGCACGAACAGAAAAATGAAGAGCAGACTCTGCTCTCTCAAAAATTGCAGGATCGTCAGGGTCATCTAGAAGATTCAGTGAGCGTTTCACATCAGGAATCAATCAGGTTGACTGAATTCAGACTGCAAAGGGAACAGCTTGAAGATCAATTAAGAGAAATTACCGAGCACACTCCTGAAGTTATCCTTTCAGAAATGGATGTTGAGGCTTCCGATCATAAAAAAATGGGACTGGGATTACGTTCATTAAAAGCAAGTTTGAATGCAATGGGGGCTGTAAACCTTGCTGCACCGGAAGAATATGCGGCGCTGAAAGAAAGGATTGATTTTTTGAAATCACAGTCCGAAGATTTGCAAAAAGCCGTAGATGATTTAAAAGAAACCATCAAAGACATCAACATTGAGTCTCGACGTCGATTTAGAGAAATGTTTGATCAGGTCAATGAGAATTTCATGAATGTATTCAGTTCTTTGTTTGAGGGAGGAGAAGCAAAGCTTTTACTGACAGAGTCTGAAGATCTGTTGAATGCAGGAGTTGATATTTTGGCACAACCTCCGGGGAAAAAATTACAAAACATCAATTTGCTTTCCGGAGGAGAAAAAGCCCTGACTGCTATCTCGCTGGTTTTTGCAATTTTTTTGGTTAAACCAAGCCCATTCTGTTTACTGGACGAAGTTGACGCACCTTTGGATGATGTGAATGTAGCGCGCTTCAACCGGCTTATTACAGGTTTATCTTACGATTCTCAGTTCATAATTATCACCCACAATAAAAAGACTATGGAAATCGGCGACCTTTTGTACGGTGTTACAATGGAAGAGCCTGGTATTTCCAAAACTGTTTCCGTTGAATTTAAAGAAGCAGAGAGCTTAATTGCCTAAATAGAACAACATATCTCTAGTGTTGTTTTTGAACGAAAATTGTTTCTTTCCATGATTGATACAATAAACGAACAGTAACAAAATTATAATTATACAGTGAAAACGATGCAGGTTAAAATATTTGAAGGATTTGATCTCTTTTCAAAATCCTTCGATGCTAAAGAAAATAAAGACGTTTCCGTTACAGTTCAGGAAATATTGGAAACCGTCAGGGAAAAAGGGGATTCGGCTTTGCGTCAATATACTGAACGGTTCGATAACGTGATTCCAGAATCGTGGCTAGTACCAAAACCTTTACTGACAGAAGCTCTCGAAAACCTGGATCACGAGCTGTTTCACATTTTAGAAGAAGCTGCAGACAATATCATGTTTTTTCACGAGAAGCAAAAAACAGACAGCCAACTGGATTTTAGTCCAGACGGCACTGTGTTGGGTTGGAAAGTCACTCCAGTGGATAGTGTCGGAATTTATATCCCCGGAGGACGTGCAGTTTATCCTTCGACTTTGCTTATGAACGTGATCCCGGCCCAGGTTGCAGGAGTGCCTCGAATTGCAATGGTGTCTCCACCTGGACCTTCCGGACTTCCACACCAATTAGTGATGGCAAGTGCAGCATTGATGGGTCTAGAAGAACTTTATGCAGTGGGCGGAGCACAATCTATTGGAGCATTGGCCTATGGTACAGAATCGATTCAGCAAGTTGTCAAAATTACCGGACCGGGAAATGCGTATGTTGCAGAAGCAAAACGGCAGGTTTTCGGAACTGTCGGTATAGACTCATTTGCAGGACCAAGTGAAATCATGGTTGTTTGTGACCGTGACGATATTCCGGTTGAATACCTTGTCCGGGACATGCTGTCCCAGGCCGAACACGACCCTGATGCCGGAGCCTTTCTCGTTACAACATCAGCAAAACAGGCAAAAGAAGTTGCTAAACGTCTTAAAAAATTGGTTCCTACACTTCCGCGCCGTGAAATCATAGAAGCATCTTTTGCAAACCGCTCAGCAATAATTGTGGCAGAAGATTTAGAAGAAATTTTTGAAGTGATTAATGAGCTTGCCCCGGAACATTTNGAAGTTTTGACAAAACAACCTTTTGAAGACCTGTACCGTATTCGTAATGCAGGAGCCATATTTCTTGGACCAAATTCTCCTGAACCAGTCGGAGATTATTTTGCTGGCCCTAATCACACCTTGCCCACTTCGGGTAGTGCAAAGTTTTCATCACCACTTGGAGTACAGGACTTTGTAAAAACCAGTTCTGTCATCAGCTATTCTCCTGAGCGTCTTGTGCGTCAGGGAGANCAAATAATTCGTTTTGCAGAGGAAGAACAATTGTTTGCCCATGCTGAAGCAATTAAAGTACGTTTGAAAAACCAACAAGCTGCACAAAAACTCTGATATAAATTCTATCAGGATTCGATTTTTGGTACTTCTTTTTTTAGTTCCTTATCCTCGTGCTCTTTGCGAGTGACCCGGAGGCCTTCTTTTTTACCCATAGAATAAGCAAAGTTTGCAGTTACACCAATCACGGCTCCAATGGCCACTATATGTAATGTTAAAAGTATCATCTAATAAATGCAGATAGAGACCGGATTTGATAGCGTGCTCCCGTAAAATCCTATTGGTGAAATTATGCTTGAACTGATCAGATAAAATAACAGTACACTAACCAATGGTGACCAATCGGTACGGGTTCTTGGAAGATAATTTTGGACAGGAGTAATCAGAGGATCGGCAAGTACATGGATGATGCGTACCAACGGATTACTTAAAGACGGGTTTACCAAAGTCAGTACAAACCAGGCAATCAATACGAATATGCAAAAGAACAAAAGGCTTTGAACCACAATACTCATACCCTGCAGCAAGTGCCCTCCACTCTGAAGCACTACACCCGCAAAATCCGTCTGCCCCTGAAACAACAAATTCAGTGAGCGTATTTCAGCCGGTAATACAATCTGGGCAAAGATAACAACAAGAATTGAGGCATAGGCACTGAAATGTGCCATCATCACCGGCATCCGCTGTTCACACCAGACCCATAATGGCCGAGTTACTCGTCCGATCCACTGAACAATCTGATTATGCGGATCAGCGCTGACCCAGGTCATTACCACTGCTGCAATGATAATCCACTTGTAAATAAACAGCCCGAAGCAGGTTGCCCCAGCCAGCCATTCAAGAAACTGGAACATTTTATTTTACGGTATTCAAATCTTTTACGGGAGTGAAAGATTCTCCGCATCCGCACTGGTGTCCGGTTATCAGTTGTTCAAAGACAAACCCCTGTTCAACCATATTTTTGTCTGAAAAATCAATCTTTAGTGGCCCTAAGATTTCAGTTAGTGCTTCCCTGTCTACAATTACAGAAACTTACTCTTGACAGAATTTGCACATCATTTGGACCAATATCTTCCGAGGTATTTGATTCAAGCTCATATTTCCATCCGGAACACCCTCCTGGACGCGCTCCAATGCGTAAAAATGTATCCTCCAAAGTTGAGCCTTCTGCTTCACAAGATTCTTTAAAAACTTGTGAAGCACGCTCTGTTAGGACGACTGATGGAAGAGGTTTTTCTGTTTTCATAACCCTGGAGCTTTCTAATTAAAAAAATTATGAATTCTAGTATTGAGGAATTGAGGAGTCCACATTGCTTGACCAGCCCTTTATTCCGTCAGAGATGTTGTACACCTGTTGAAAACCCTGTGAGGTAAAATATTGAGCTGCTTGTCTGCTGCGTTCTCCCACGTGGCAAAAAAACATCAGTGGTGCGTTTTGATCCCACGAACCAAGTATCTCCTCCACTAATTCCTGATCCAGCAACACAGAATTATCCAAAGATGCAGTCTCCCGCTCATGCTGCGTACGTACGTCCAAAAGACGAATTTCAGAATTTTCTTTCAGAATTGAAGCAGCTTCAAGGGCTGCTACTTCCTGTACTTCTACCGGAGGAGGGGGTGGTGTGATGTCTCGACCAGGAAACGCTTCTTTCAACAAATCACCCAGCTCACCGTTATTCGACATTTCTTCAACTACATCTGATCCACCGACAAATTCTTTGTTGATGTAAAGTTGGGGGATGGTCTGCCAGTTTGCAAAGTCCTTGACTCCCTGCCGAATATTTTCGTCAGAAAGTACGTTAAATGACTGATAAGGGACTTCCCAGGCCTTTAAAATTTCTGCTACTTTGGAAGAAAATCCGCATTGAGGTGATTCGGGCGTACCCTTCATAAATAAAAATACAGGACTGCCCGAAAGCATTTGCTCAATCTGAGCCTGCGGATCAGTTCCNGAATTCCCTGAACTTTCTACATTTGGAGAAACAACTTTAAATTTCATAACCTAACCATGTTAAATAATTTGNAAAATTAAATGTGAATGCACGGTGATTCAAAGTGCAATACTCAAGTAACGGCATGATACAACCGACGTAATTAGAGAAACAGCACCAAATTGGTACTGATTAGGATATTCTACTGTAATTTAATTTGTAAGTCAAACATAACTTATTCCCTGATCGACCACGGTTTTGATAATGGATTACACTAAAGTACGAGTTTTGCAATGCTAAACACATTATATTCGTTGGAGCATAATTCGTCTATATAAAAAACATGAACAAATCAGACATTACTCCCATCTCAGGTGACCATTTTGAGGATTTTATTCTCCTCACAAATCCGGATCACAAATCCACCAAAACAAAGCAAGCCTGGCATGCATTGCAACAGCAAACTCAAACACATGTCCCAAGTACCAAATCGATCGATCTGAATCGAATTTGTGTAGATACAATCAGAATGGAATTGCTTATTTTTCCAGTTGTTGAACATTGGAAACGCCCATTGACAAATACTGAATGGAATCATATCGACAAAGAGTCTGTGCTACTGGAGAAGCAAATGGAAAAGATGCGGAAATTGTCAATTCTCGTCCGCAAAAAAGATCCACTTTCTTTTCCAGATATTGCACCACTTTTTAATAAATTATTTAAGCATAATAAAGAGTTACGCAATAATTGGGGTGAATTCAAGCAGGCATGGTCAAATTACAAAAAAGACTGGCAAATATTCCAAATGAAAAAGAGTCAGGTACGTAAAAGTAAGCATAAATCGGCAAAAACACTATCTGTAGACTCTGCAAATAATAGTTCAAATGAAGAAAATATAACACCGCCGGTTTCACCGCCTATGTTTCCGCGGGACCGTTGGCATGCCTTGCGTGTAGGTTCAAAAGCACTTGAAGTAGAAGTTCTTCATCAATGCCAGCGATTTAGGAATGGAACGAAGCAAGATCCGGAAGAAATTAAAGAAGCTACCCATCCTGGTGTAAAATTTCTTGTAGAAGAGCTCCGGAAAATCTACCTCAAAACACACGGTTTTGAGTTAATTAAAAGAGTAAAACTGGTTCAGGAACGAAATGATCAACTAATGCAGGAGTTGCAGCCATACTTCCCTGAGCCGATAATTTCTGCGAAAATGCTCGAAAAAACCAAACACTCTTTTAAACCCAGGGAAAGATCTGCCGCTGGGAGTAAAAATGAAAATAAATCAGCGGGAAAATTTTTGCTGAAAATTATTCTGATTATATTGTTTATTTTCCTGGGCACGTTTCTAATATTTTTTTTCCAGAATCAGGGACAGCCTCCGGGGGAAAGTTTAATAAAACATTTAAAATTTGTGCCAAAAAATAAAACTTTGACTGCAAAGAGTTCTACTGCAAATAAATTGTCTGAGTTTAATTTGGAAGATATGATGCAGTCATTTGGTTCTAACATCCCTGTTCAAGAATCCAGTGGGCGCCTGAAAAAAATGGTCACTGCATCGCCAGAAATTTTGGAAAATATTGCGAATAATATCCTCCGGGAAATAGGTAAAAATACAGTATTTGTTTTTTCTGAAGCAAAATCATTGTTTCTCTTTTGGAAAGGCAANCTGGAAAAATTTGCTTCGTCCCAGGATTTGCAAAAAAAGCTCCGGCAGCTGGACCAGCAATACAAGGATGTAGAATCACTTTGGAGAGAAATAGGCGACGACGCCCCGGAAAATGTAAAATTAATTCCGGATTTTCTGGACGGAAAATCGACATATGCCCTGGAAATGCTGGATAAAAACGGTGACCCTATGCAAGTTTACATGACTGAAGAAGGCGTTTTATTGCGTCTGAGCAACGGCCAGCTTTTAGACAAACCGCTTACTCCGACAGAAGCGGCTCAGAAAATAGCTGATTATTGAATAAAGTTAGCAAAATTAGATTCAGAATGTGGTTTTACCAAAAATAATCTCCGGGCATAATAGTTTAACTATTTAAGGCCTAAATTTTTAAAATGTTATCATCTTAACCTGAAAAAATGGAATTTCTCAAATATCATGCTCTTGGCAATGATTACCTGGTATCAACCAGTGAACATCCGGACTTTTCGAAAAATGAACTGACATCCGAACAAGTTCGTAAAATATGTCACCGCAACTTTGGACTTGGTTCAGACGGTATATTAGTGGGAGGAAAAGACGACTCCAGAAACTGCTTCACACTTAAAATATATAATCCGGACGGCAGCACGGCTGAAAAAAGCGGAAACGGTTTACGCATTTTTTGCGCGTTCGCTCTGGGACCGGAAACTGGTTGATCAGTCAAAATTTAAAATCGTTACATCCGGAGGAATTGTCTGCGCACAGGTAGACAGTTCCGGTCAGTCAGTAACTGTCGAAATGGGCTCTGTAAGTTTTCAAAGCAGCATTATTCCGGTCACAGGGGAAAGTCGGGAAGTGCTGAATGAAACATTGGAAATATCCGGTGTAAAATTAACATTCTGCTCCGCCACCATCGGTAATCCGCACTGTGTGGTACTTCATCGCACTATTTCTGCCGAAGAAACTCTTCGTCTCGGCCCTTTGATTGAA
>AJXC01001381.1_pt1 | contig 13021 bp, 10 predicted proteins | sample 404948 | NCBI WGS metagenome assembly AJXC01 (sample SAMN02954314, study PRJNA77837) | marine metagenome | biome: aquatic; feature: Guaymas Basin Hydrothermal Plumes; material: sea water; isolation source: Guaymas Basin Hydrothermal Plumes and Background water depths 1600, 1775... ... | reverse complement strand
AAACTTTAAAGTAATTATGAAATTTTTGTTAGTGCAGTTAATTTTCACCGNACTTATGGCATTAGCTGAACTGTGATTCTGTCTGCCAGCAACATTCCTTTGGGCGTCAAACACAAGTGCTGACCTTCCCAAAATGCACGTCCATCATCGCAAAGTTCTTGAACAAAATTTAACTGTTGATTTTGCAAATGCAATCCATAGCGCGTCTGCCATTCTTTAATATTAATACCTTCACACTGACGTAAACCGAGCATCAAAAATTCAACTGCCAGTTGTTTTGCTGAAAGTTGTTCTATAAATTCAGTTGGCCATGTATTTTGTCCAAGATGCTGAAGGTAAGTCTTGATAGAACGAACATTGCCCCAGCGTGTTTGCCTATGGTATGAGTGTGCTCCAACTCCAAATCCCAAATATTCTTGACCAGACCAGACCAGCAAATTTTGTCGGCCTTCGTTAGTTTTTTTTGAAAAGTTAGAAATTTCATACTGAAACAGTCCTGCCTTTTCCAGTTTGTCTGTCGCCCACAAATACATTTCCTCAAATTGATCCAGATGTTCAAGTTCCCAGTTCCGGATTTGAGGATTATTACCAAAAGGCGTCCGTTCATGAATTTCAAGGCCATACAATGAAATATGGGAAGGCTCGTATCTCAGTGCTTCCTCTAAATCGTTTTTGAACATAACAATGCTCTGTTCGGGAATTCCAAACATCAGATCAAGGTTCCAGTTATCAAATGATGAGTTTGTTATGACCGCAATTGCATTACGTAAATCTACAACAGTATGACAACGTCCCAACTTATGAAGAGTTGAAGTCTGGAAACTCTGTCCTCCCAAACTGAGCCGATTTACACCAATATCTGCAAGTCCACTGAGGTATTCAGGATTTACATCATCCGGATTCATTTCAAAAGCAATCTCTATTTGATCAGACCAGGGGAAATTTTCACGGACTTTTGTAAGTAACACTGACACTTCCGGTATAGTTAGGCAGGAAGGGGTACCTCCACCGATATAAATTGATTTGAGCAAAATCTGCCCAGAAAGTTGTTCTTCATTTTCATTCCGTTCTATGTCTTTCAGCATTTCTGCACGTCGGTCAATTTCGTCTACCATACCCCGAATATATTTTTCATGCATTTTTGCTCGATCACGACGTACAGTAAAGGAGCAAAACGGACAAATCGTGCGACAAAAAGGGATATGAAGATAAACCGCTGGAATCGGGCTACGTTTTTTTTGCTTTGTTTCGGATAAATTCAATTTATTTTACTTTTATATATCAGACAACTAATTGTTTATGTTTGATTTAACAGAAGATATTTTTTATTGATTTTCTGAACCAGATAAATTACATTATGTTACCTGCATATTTATTATATTTTTTGTCATGCAGCCTTTGTTTCAAATGTACTCACATATGGTTGCAGTTCTCAAGTATATCCAAGCTTTTATTCGTTTATATTGTTGATTTAATTATCATTATATATCACTTAGAATACCGGGAATTGTATTTTATCTATAACTTGAGAAACACTAAATTGGCAAAATAAAGAACATTATTATGTAACTGATTGCTTATTTTTCTGCTTTGGCTCTACGGCAATAGAATTTTCATGTTTTTTGACATAAACAAAGCAGAAAAAAAGTACAAATTCAACCTGCAATTTTTACCAGTTTTAGTATACTATTTTTTAAAATACACCATGGGTTGGTTAAACTTAAAACTTATTTTAGAACACATATCAAGAAAAGGCATCTATGAAAATTAAGCGTATGTTCACCATGGAAGGTGAAAGTCCGTACGGATCAATAGAATTTGAAAACCGTGCTTCCGTTATCCGGAACCCGGACGGTTCAATTGTCTCCAAGTGGGATAATGTGTCTGTACCAAAACACTGGTCACAGGTCGCCACTGACATCATGGCACAGAAATATTTTCGCAAAGCCGGCATACCAAAGCACTTGAAACCCGCAAAAGAAAAAGGAGTACCTGACTGGCTGCAACCCTCTCTTTATGACCAGGCTAAGGCTGATCAGGAAGCTTCAGAGGCAGATTCTTCAGCAGTTGATAATACTGTTTCGGAGACCGATGCGAGAGAAGTTTTTCATCGGCTTGCTGGTTGCTGGACGTATTGGGGGTACAAACATAACTATTTCGACACAGAAGAAGATGCGAGGGCATTTTATGATGAATTATGTCATATGCTGGCCAATCAAATGGCTGCACCAAACTCTCCTCAGTGGTTCAATACAGGGCTTAACTGGGCCTATGGTTTGAGCGGACCAGCACAAGGACATTTTTTCGTAGATCCAAAAACAGAAGAAGTAATGCCTTCTAAAGATGCATACACACGACCACAACCACATGCATGTTTCATCCAATCAGTGAAGGACGATTTGGTACGAGATGGCGGCATCATGGATTTGTGGACCCGTGAAGCCCGTCTATTTAAATATGGTTCAGGAACAGGTTCTAATTTTTCTGATTTNCGCGGTGATACAGAGCCGCTTTCCGGTGGTGGTGTTTCTTCCGGGCTAATGTCATTTCTTAAAATTGGAGATTCAGCTGCGGGTGCCATCAAGTCCGGTGGTACAACACGTCGTGCAGCTAAAATGATCTGTCTGGATGCAGATCATCCTGATATTGAACAATTTATTAACTGGAAAGTTCAAGAGGAACAAAAAGTTGCCGCTCTGGTTTCGGGTTCCAAAACGATAAAAAGGCTGATCAAAGAGTTGTTTGAAGCAATTCACGGCTGGGAGAATGAGTCTGAAAAGTTTGATATAGAACTTAACAAAGATCTGGGCTCTGTTGTCAAAGCTTCCCGTTTGGCATCTATGCCTTTCAGCTACGTGTACCGCATAATCCATTTATCCAAACAGGGATATACTGGAGTGTTGTTTGATGAGTACGATACTGATTGGAATTCTGAAGCATACCATACAGTTGGCGGGCAAAATTCTAATAATTCTGTTCGCTTGAATAATGCTTTCATGGAAGCAGTTGAACAAGACAAAGACTGGAATCTCTACTGGCGAGTTGAAAAGGTCAAAGCAGAAAAAGAAGGCAGAGAGCCGGTTCCTTGCAAAAAACTAAAGGCTACCGAACTCTGGGAAGAAATTGCATACGCAGCTTGGGCTTCTGCGGATCCTGGAATTCAGTTTGACTCAACAATCAACGAGTGGCACACATGTCCGGCTGATGGTCCAATTCGGGCATCTAACCCATGCAGTGAGTACATGTTTTTGGATGATACAGCCTGCAATTTAGCTTCGTTGAACTTACTTCAGTTTCGAGATCCTAAAACGGGAGAACTTGATATTGTAAAATTGCGTCATGGTTCAAGAATTTGGACAATAGTTCTGGAAATTAGTGTTTTGATGGCACAATTTCCAAGCAGAAACATTGCAGATCTCTCTTACGAGTTCCGCACTCTTGGCTTGGGTTACGCCAATATGGGGACATATTTAATGGTTAACGGTATTCCTTATGATTCTGCAAAAGCCCTTGCTATTTGTGGTGCCGTGACTTCCATTATGCACATGACTTCTTACGCAACTTCTGCTGAAATGGCGAAAGAGCTTGGTACATTTTCCGGCTACGAAAAGAACAAGGATAATATGCTGCGGGTGATCAGGAATCATCGGCGGGCTGCATTTCGTGCACCGGATAGTGAATATGAAGGATTGACTATCAAACCGGTTGGAATAGACAGTCAGCACTGTCCTCCAGAACTGCTGAAGGCAGCTCAACAAGATGCAAATACGGCTCTAAAACTTGGAGAAAAACACGGTTTCCGTAACGCACAGGTCACTGTAATTGCACCAACTGGAACTATCGGTTTACTTATGGATTGTGATACTACCGGAATCGAGCCGGACTTTGCTTTGGTTAAGTTCAAGAAACTTGCAGGAGGCGGTTATTTCAAAATCATTAACAATTCAATTCCACCGGCTTTATATAAACTTGGATATAATGATTCGGAAGTTTCTGACATTGTACACTATATCAAAGGGCACGCACGACTGGACGGAAGCCCCTGCATCAATGCAAACATTTTGCGTACCAAAGGATTTACGAGCGAGGTCCTAAAACGCATTGAAGAGCAATTGCCTACTGCATTTGATATCAGCTTTGTTTTTAACATGTATACTCTTGGTGAGTCATTTTGTAAGGAAACGCTGGGATTGAGTGACGAGCAACTGGGAGATTTTGACTTCAGTATTCTCAAGCATCTCGGGTTCAGCAGTAAAGAAATTGAGGCTGCAAACGATTATATTTGTGGAACAATGACAATTGAGGATGCTCCTCACATCAAACCGGAACATTACAGCATTTTTGACTGCGCAAACAAATGTGGTCGAAAAGGTAAACGTTTTATTGCTCCAGAAGCGCACATCCGCATGATGGCAGTGGCCCAGCCTTTTATTCCGGATCGATCTCAAAAACTATCAATATGCCAAATGAAGTTAATATCACTGATATTAAAGAGGTTTTATCCTCTTCCTGGCATTACGGATTGAAGTGCAACGCGCTATATCGCGACGGTTCCAAACTTAGTCAGCCGCTTAATGTGAGTGTGGAGGAGTACTTGTGGGACGAAGATGAGGTTGAAGGAGATATTGCTGCTGAAAAACCGGAACAAGTCCGGATTGCGGAAAAAATAATTCACCGCTACATAGCCAAACGCAGAAAATTACCACACCGTCGTAGCGGCTACACTCAAAAAGCGGTCATCGGAGGGCACAAACTCTATCTGCGTACCGGTGAATATGAAGATGGTACAATAGGCGAAATTTTTCTTGATATGCACAAAGAGGGAGCCGCTTTCAGAAGCTTGATGAACAGCTTTGCAATTGCAATTTCACTGGGCTTGCAGCATGGTGTTCCACTGGAAGAATTTGTGGAAGCCTTTATTTTTACACGTTTTGAACCAAACGGTATGGTTTCTGGAAATGACTCAATCAAAATGAGTACATCCATTATTGATTACATTTTCCGTGAACTTGCAATTTCTTACCTTGGTCGCAACGATCTGGCTCAGGTCAATGCTGACGAGTTACAAGCTAGTGCAGTACATACACAAAATGAGGATCAACCCGAGTTTGACAATGAACAAGTAGTTTCTGAGAGGACTCTCAGCACTGAAGAAAGTCTGGCCTTTCTGGAACAGGAAGAAAGCGATTTTGAAGGAGTAGATTTTGCTCTGTTAAAAAATTCTGATCCAAAACCGGAACAGGTACATGCTGAATTTACTGACAATTCAGATTTTGGTACTGATTCATCGACAGAAAGTTGGGAGACACAAGAACGTTCCACAACAACCATTGTTCAAGAAGCACGAATGAAGGGTTATGAGGGTGAAGCCTGTCACACCTGTCAGCAGTTCACTATGGTACGTAACGGTTCATGTCTCAAATGTGCTTCCTGTGGAGCAACAAGTGGTTGTTCATAAAATTTCAGCAGTATTGTAGCCGTGAGCAAAAACAGCTCTTCTATTTCCTGTCAAACAACGGCCCTTATATTTCACGCTAATGAAAACTTTGGACTGCAGGTTGAGGTGTTAATCTCAGCCTGCAAATCTAAAAATTCATGTCTCACCTTTTAGTGTCCCAACCTTCACACTTATATAAAAGCCCGCATCGTGGAATTGCTTTGTTGGTAACGTTGGTTATTTTGGCCCTGCTTGCCGTTTTCATGACAGAGTTTTCTTTTGAAACAAAACTCGAAACAAGGGGTATCCAAAATTACCAAGCTTCATTCAAAGCCAGGAATGCTGTCAAATCTATGTTTAAGGCTGTACTGGAAGGGTTGAAAGGTCAAAACGAGGTTAAATTTTTTCGAATCTACTTACAGGGATTACAGNATAATTTTAGTGAATTTTCTGGAAATGACTGCACTCTTTTAAATCCCTGCAAACCTGTAAAATTAATTGCAGGAGTAATTGCTGATTTTCCTGATGTAATTTTTTATACACCATATATTCGCCCGATTGATCATTTGTTCAATCTGAATCGAATCCGGAAGAACAATCCTGGAACACAGCAAGATTTAGATTTGCATAACCAGTTTGTGAATATACTAAAAAATATGAAATCTTTGTCCGGTCAAGTCTCTTTGGGAATTTCTTCCATCGACAGAATTTATGCGGCCTTGTTCGATTGGACTGATGGGGACCAGGAACCATATGAAATGATAGGAATAGAACACTACCAGGATTTGCAAACTGAATATGAAATCAAGAATCAAAAGTTGGATAAACTTAGCGAAATTCTGCTGATTGACGGTATTGCTGAAAGCGGAATTCCTTTAGAAAATTCTCAATCGGGACCAGGAAGCTGGAAAAATTATTTTACGGTTTTTCCAGTCGAAAATAGGGCAGATGGTTTTGAACAACCACGTATAAATGTCAACCTTGCAACAGAAAATGAGATTGTTGAGTTTTTGATGCAGTTTGAAAATCAAGCTGATAGCAGTACCTCCCAAACATTTATAGCAAAAGCTATAGAAATAGGGTCTACACTAAAATTAATAACCAGTGGAGAAAAAGGCAAAACATACCATTCAAGTTCTGAAATACAAAAATCTTTAGATTCAAGTCCTGCAACTTCTGATTTGCCGGTTGTCGCCAAGCAATTCTTCATTCCTTACAGTAATTGGTATGAAATCAACCTGAAAACCGAAATCGACAATGTACAAGCAGAAGTGAATGCGTTTGTATCTGTGGTCAGAAACCCAGACCACACTGTTGAAAAACTCATAATCCACGAATTTTTGTTGCGCTAAATAATAATGTCTGAAAAAATTGGCAATCACATTATACGTCTGAAGGAAATCGATTCAACAAATACATACTTGAAAGATAGAAATGAATTGCTCCAACGACACGGATTGGTTGTGATTGCAGAAATGCAGATTTCCGGACGTGGAAGAGCCGGCAGAAAGTTTACTTCTGTTCGTGGAAATAACCTGACTTTTTCTGTAGTTTTACACCCATATTTGCCCCTTGAAGAGATTCAAATATTTGCTTTATTAGCCGGAGTGACAGTTGCACGAGTACTTGAAAACTATGTTAAAAAAATACGACTTAAATGGCCTAATGATGTGCTGGTTAAACGAAAAGAAAATCTGTGGAATTTTACTCGAAACAATTACTATTCCCGATCATTCTTTTCCTGTCTTAATAATGGGAATAGGATTAAACACAAAAGGCTGTCCACGTGATTATCCTGAAGAATTACAAAATATTGTGACAACAATAGAGTCTGAAATGTTACCATATTCAGACAAAACGGCTAAAACTGAAACAGCTTCTGTTCTTGATAATGAAATAATTTTTCAGCAAATTCTGCTAGAATTAAATGGCTGTCTGGAAGAATTCACTCAGGTCTCTTCCAATACACAAAAACCTGATAATTCTACATCAGGACGTTCGTCATTACTACAGGAATGGTTGCAGCGGTCTAAAGCATTAGGCAGCAAGGTCTGTAGCTTGAATAACGTAGAAGAACGAACCAGAGACTCCGGAACAGTTGGCATAATAGAAGGATTGACAAGGGAAGGATATTTGCAAATACGGACAGAATCTGGTCAAATCTTAACACATGTTTCCGGTGATATTATTGATATGAATGAGTAAAATAATGATTATAGCTTTTGACATAGGTAACAGTGACGTAGTTCTTGGTATTTTCAAAGATTCTGAATTACTGCAGAATTGGCGCTTGCATACTGTCCATCATCAGAGTGTAGATGAATATGAAATGCTGGTTCGGGGTATGCTTTTCGCATGCGATTTCAGCTTGGAAGATGTACAAGGAGCAGTACTTAGTTCAGTTGTTCCTGAACTGACAAATGTTTTTCTTAATCTAATCGAAAATTTGGTTGGTCAACCACCTATAATAGTAAACAGCGATCTGAATTTTGGCATTGAAATCAACACTGAAATACCTTCAAAAGTTGGTCAAGACAGACTTATTAATGCCCTTGCTGCTTACCANGAATATAAAACTTCGCTGATAGTTATTGATTGCGGAACAGCCACAACTTTGGATGTTGGTCACAGCTGAAGGTGTTTTTGAAGGAGGAGTGATTTGCCCGGGATTGTTAATATCAGCTGAAGTCCTTTTTTCCAAGGCAGCTCAACTTTTTTCAGGTAAATCTTGAGATTTCCAGAAAATTTGATTGGAAAAAACTACGACAGATAGCGTTAAATCCGGTCTCATTTATGGTTATGGTGGTATGATAGATTCGCTGATTAACAAATTAGCGAAAGAAATTGTAAAAATGGACCAGCCTTACCCTACTGTTGTTATTACAGGTGGTTTAGCGAATAAATTATTACCGATTCTGCCTGAAGTTATTTTTCATGATCATTTGACTTTACGTGGTTTGTACCTTTTTCATTTGATGAATAAACCCGTAGAAAATGGAAAAGAGCAATAATGCAAAATTATTTTTGATAGCTTCTCTGAAACTAACAAACCAACCAGATATACGATCAACCACTGATATAAAGAGATCACAGATGAATGCTTTTTAGAAAAAATTTCTGTATCTTTAGTAGATCTATGATGATTATGTGACAAAATCTAATTTTTACGACTACATAACTTAATCAATTCACCAAACAACATTCCAACAGAAAATGAGATATGTCTGAAGAAAAAAATGACGGACTTGAAGGACTGGATGATTTTGGTGACGATTTTGGTGAACAACTCGACTCTTTCATGGAAAATGATGGAGAAGATGAGGGTGATAGTGAATTGGATTCATTTTTCGAAGATCTTTCTACAATCGATGACCTGGAAAGTGATGATAATAGTGAAAGTGAAGAAACCAAAAAAGATAAAAGCGAAGATGAGCAAAACAATGATGATGACGATGTTCAGGAAGATGACCATAACCATGATGATGACGATGTTCAGGAAGAAGATCATAACCTTGGTGATGATGATCTGGACGAAGATGATGCTGACGGTGTTCTGGGAGATGAGGAAATAGATGACGACGAAGAAAAGCAGGAGCAAAAATCAAAAAGGAAAGCAGCCTCCAAAGGTTTTCCGCTAAAAGCGGTAATTTTATCCTGCGTATCCGGTTTGATTTTGGGATCCATAACGATTGCAGTTCTATATTACTTGGCCACTCCTTCTGAAACTCAATCGCCAGAAACAGTGTTAGAACCTCCTCCAAAACCTGCTCCTGTTGCAAAACTCAGCAAACCTAAACCTAAAAAGTCAAAAATTAGGACCAAAACAAATAAATACAGTTATTACATACAGGTTATTTCCTGTATCTCCCATGAATGTGTAAATGAAAGTCGCCTTCAATTAAAAAGTCTGGGTTATAAAACACGTGTCAGGACTTCCAGTGAAAGTTCCGGTATAGCCGAAGTACTATCAACAAATGTTTTAGGAGAAGAAGAATCTGCAATAATGGTAAAGGAAATTAATTCCAACAATCCTCTGGCAGGACATGCTTATCGTAAATTAGCAAAAAATGGATTCCGGGTTTCCCTGGGTTTATTTCCAGAACTGGAAGCGGCTAACAGAGTGAGAACATACTTAAATCAAGCTTTTAAGAATCAGATCTTTTTTAAAATACAACGTACTACACAAAAAATCCTTTTTCAAAAAGTTCAAATAGGCGGGTTAAAATCAAAAAAAGAAGCTGAGAAGTTGCGAAACAGACTGAAACAAAACAACCCCGATTTTAGAGGAGCTTTTGTGTTTTTAGTAAAAAATAAAAAATAATGACTGATATTTAGATTTTGACTAAGTAAAACTTTCCTGACATTTAGGTACAGTTTGGCACTAAGTCTATTCAATGGACTGTAGAATTTAGTTTGCATTTTAATTTTATTAGAATAGAGTTGATTATCAGAATTTTTCAAATACTTTAATTTAAAGGAGCATAAATGGGACTGAGTTGGACGATTGTATTCAGTGTTTTGGTAATTGGTTTCATAATTATTCCAGGAATTGTTTTTTTGACTAACATCAGTCGAATTCGCAAAGAGTAAGTACGGTTAATTTCAGTCATTATAAAAGCGGGAATACCTAATTCGCCTTTTCCAGGNCTAGGGAACTCTTTTCTTTCAGCCTTCCCATTGAATGATTTGAAGGCACTCCACCCTTTCGAATCTCATCGTAAAATCACACTGCAGGAGCTGCCGCATTTCCAGCAGCTAATTTTCTTTGAGTTTTACTTTGAAAAATAGACTCAGTTTAATAAGAGCAAATGGCAGCACTATGTTGTTTTGTTTGCTGCCTGAAGTCTGCCTCCCGTTTTTTTTATTATTGTTTTCTCTAAGCCCGCTTTTTCGCAAAAGGGAATTCTCCACTTTCCAACCAATTCCCACCTCACTCATTGCAGGGTTTTTACTCAGCAAAACAATCGAAAGATAAACCGGAATTTTCTGTCATTAAAAGCAGATATGCAGTAGTTTCTGCTACAGCATTAAATGTTCGTTCCGGCCCAAGTACTAAGAATCCTGTGCTAAAGGTGATCCTTAAGGACACACATATTTTGCCCCTGTCTTCACAAAAACATGAATGGCTCAAAATCCGTATCCCAAAAGGCATAAAAGGATGGGTAGCCAAAAAGCATGTAAAGATTTATATGCCAAAACCTTTGTCTGTTTTCAAAGTCAAACCAGCCTCTATGCCCTTCACATCTCTGCTGGAAGCAAGTATTAGCCGGTACATGGAAGAAATGTATATACAAAANAGATTGAAACCAGTAGACAAATTATTTATCGTTGTTGAAGACCTGACAACCGAATCTAATTTGGTATCTATTCGTCCAAGACAAAGTGTAAAATCAGCAAGTACGATTAAGGTCCCAATACTTCATGCTTTTATGATTCAGCGCTTTCGCGGGAACATAAAAGAACCTTCGAAGTATGAACGACAAATTGAGGAAATGATTCGATTCAGCAGCAACCCAAGTACAAATACCATTATCAAATTGTTAGGAGGCCCCAAAAAAATCCAGGATTTACTGGATGAAACAAAAATATACAAAGAACTGAAGTTGGCGGAAGCTATTCCTGATGATGGTCGGACCTATCAAAATAAAATATCTGCAGCAGATTTAAATCAAATTTTTGTTAATATTTGGTCCAATCGTGTAATTGGTTCTGAATTCAATCTGGAAAATAACATGACTGCATCAAAAAAAATGCTGCATTTACTTAAATTGCCCGGACACTCATGGTTAATAGACAGAATTAAAGCTGGAACCTGTTTTTCGTCAAATAAATCTGTAAAAATTTGGGACAAGACAGGATTTGTAAAGGGTGTAAACGGAAATGGAGGAATTGTTGAAATAGATACGCCTCATGGCAGAAAAGCATATTCAATTGTAATGTTCATGGAGCGCGACAAATATCACACTATCATAGGAGATGCCACTAAGTGGTCAGAACGTATGGCCATGCATATGCGTCGGATCTCTGAAATGACTTATGCNNTTTTTTTCCAACCGTTATGAAAGCTACAATAAATGTGGTCGTTCATTATTAAATCGTTTTGCCAAACTTGCCCTTGCGTCACATCTTCTTCATGCCTCTCTCTAAATTTTCTCAAAAGCATATTGATTGCTGAAACAGGGGAGCAATAACATTATTATTAACAAAATATTCATGACTTTCGAGCAACGTATAGACTGGTTTTCTGCGCGAAACCTGATCATGCTGTTTCTCTGGAAAGATCATTTTTTGAATCCGCTTGTTCCTGAACAACTACAAAAGCTCAAATCTTCCGGACTGCTTGACAACAAGTATTTATTGAAAGTTCTGGAAGAATATCTTCCTGAATTGGATGCCGAGTTGCCGAGAGGAATGTATTTCCCAGTTCCAATTTCACGTTCACTTTCGGAGGGTGGGGANTTTTCAACCATACTTGCGGGGCAATTCTTTATGATTTCATTCGCGTTGATGACTCTCAAAAATGGAGTTTGCGAGATAAATATATCACTGGAAAGGTTTTATCGCTTTTTGAGTCAAACCTGTTTTATGAAAAGGAAACCAGCCGCTATTATGTTGAATACTGGAGTGATAGTCGATGGGATAAATGCTACCTTGAATGTGCAATAACTCCAATGTTGGGATTATCAGTAGAGAATATTCCAAATGGATTAAAGTTGGAACTCAATAATCATAAAACAGATTTAATTGATCTACATAGTTTCCGTATTGATGCAGAAGAGAGATGCTTTGCCTTCACACTAAACCATGGCGAAGTACAGCTTGCAGACACTCCCAGATTCTGGTTACTAAATCAATTGGATGAAACAGGTACTCAACTCTTTCTGAACAAGCAACTTTTCCCTTTGAATATTTCATCATGAATTGAAATAATAATAGGCATTTCCTCCATATTTAAGATCCTTACCTACCTGAGACATCTACTTCATATTGTTGCCATTCAGCAATATTCATTGAAAATATTTAACTATCAGGTTATAATTGGCACAAATTTTTAAGAAGTATTAATAGAGCTTCTTTATTAAACCGCTCATAATCTAAGATCTTTATGGTTTCAGTTCAACCATATAACCGTAAGTAAGGGAGTATTTTTCTCATTTTTGAGAAATATTTCGGGAGTTAAATTTTGAGAAGAGACAGAAATGTATCCTGAAACAGCATACCAAAAGTAATCATTGCTGCTAAAAAAGACGTTAGACTAAGATGTATAGTCCGACATAGTTTTGCAGTCGTTATTTTTGGCTGGGTCTTCGTAAATTGCATAAATCTTGGGTTCGCTCAAACTGAAAATACAACTGTTGAGGGAATTAGCAAAAATAATAATGTCCGTAAAATAAATGTACAAAAACCTCAACCAGAAGCCAAATATCATATAGTATATCATACAAATAACTTGATACCATTGCCCTTTAACAATCCCCGATTTAAACCAGTTTATACTGGCACAATAAGCCCGGAAATTCANAAAANNACAAGAAAAGCAATGACAATGATGATGGAAAAATCTATATCCAGCAATCCGCTGAC
>AJXC01001286.1_pt1 | contig 13108 bp, 16 predicted proteins | sample 404948 | NCBI WGS metagenome assembly AJXC01 (sample SAMN02954314, study PRJNA77837) | marine metagenome | biome: aquatic; feature: Guaymas Basin Hydrothermal Plumes; material: sea water; isolation source: Guaymas Basin Hydrothermal Plumes and Background water depths 1600, 1775... ... | reverse complement strand
AATTCCATAAATACAGGAAACACTGGCCACAATCAGCACATCCCGACGTTCCAAAAGCGAACGCGTTGCCGACAAACGTAACCGGTCGAGGTCGTCATTCAGTGCAGTATCTTTTTCGATATAGAGATCACGGCTGGGAACGTAAGCTTCCGGCTGGTAGTAGTCATAATAGCTGACAAAATACTCGACCGCATTTTCAGGAAAGAAGGTTTGGAATTCGTTGTATAGTTGGGCGGCAAGCGTTTTATTATGCGCAATAACTAGGGTTGGGCGCTGCAGTGTCTGAACAACATTGGCCATCGCGAATGTTTTTTCCGGAACCGGTAATACCCAGCAAAACCTGGTGCTTATGTTTATCTTCTACACCATTTACCAAAGCCTCAATGGCCTGAGGCTGATCTCCAGATGGTTTGAATTCTGATTGAAGCTTGAATTCCATAAAGATTCCTGCTAGTTATCGAGCATTTCCAATGGCCACTCAATCATGCCTTCAGGATAAATCACACTTAATGAATACAATCCATGTCCCGGTGCAGTTTTTCCGGCCTGCTTTCGCTGACCGTTTTCCAGGGCTTGTGCCACATCTTCAACGTTTTTATACCCCCGTCCTACTTCAACCAGAGTTCCGGCAATTATGCGTACCATATGCTGCAAAAACGAATTGGCTTCCATTTCAATTTGTAGAGTAGAGTGACGGGAACGAACTTCGAAAATCTCTATTACCCTGAGATCTTTAACCGAACTTGGTGACGAACAACTTGCTGCGCGAAATGCGGAAAAATCATGTTTGCCGACTAATACATCTGCGGCCTCGCGCATCAGATCAATATCCAAATCCTGACTTACCCACCAGCTCTGATTCAGGGAAAATGGTGGCTTGTAGGGTAGATTGGAAATCAGGTAGCGGTAGCGTTTACCGACTGCACTGTGTCTGGCGTGAAAATCTGCTGCAACAGTTTGTGCGTATTTGACAACAATATCAGGCGGCAAAACTGCATTCAGCGCAACACGCCACTTTTCTGCNGTTTTGAAGTTTTCTGCTATTGCAGTAAAATTTGCTGTGAAGTTGAGGGCATGAACTCCGGAGTCGGTCCGCCCTGCTCCATGAACTTTCACAGTCTCTCCTGTCAAGCGCTTGACAGCCTGTTCAAGTGTATCTTCAATGGTGGGNGAGTTGTGCTGAACCTGCCATCCGTGGTAGCAGGTTCCTTCGTAGGTCAGCAGAAGCAACCAGTTTTGTGCAGAAGGCACGCGGGTTTTTAGGTAGCGTTTGCCTGTTCTGCCAGTGCACGAACGCGGGATGGATCGTTTCCAGTAACACTGTCTATTTCTTTTCCATCTTTGAGCAGGACGATGTAAGGGATTCCGCGTACTCCAAAACGTGCTGCTGACTCCATATTTTTATCTACATCAAGCTTGCATACTTTGAGTTTGCCTTCCATATCTCCGGCAATCTCATCGATCAATGGTGCTAATGACACACACGGACCACACCATGCTGCCCAAAAATCAATGAGCGCATAGCCCGATTTGGTTTCTTCTTCAAAATTGGAATCCTCAAGGTGGATTACCTTGTCACTTGCCATATATTGCTCCTGCTAGGGTAATGAATTGAGTCTGGAAAATGAATGTATTAACAGAATTGTTTCTGTAAAATACATTTACTGGAACAAATAATTTTGCCAAATAAACATGAGAAATGCAAGTTCTTTCCTGAGATCATAGGGATTCTGCCCCCAAAAACACTTTAATAATTATTGTTGAGATTAAAGATTAAAATGGTTTTGAGTTAGAAATTACCCGAAAAATCTTGCTAAATAATAAAAATCTTCTAATTTGAAACAAGAGAAAATGATTTGCAACTACACCATGCTATCAAGTTTAAAATGCAGACTGAGCTCTTTTCATTTACAATCAATATTACATGATTGAGTCTAGTCAACAAAAAGTCCTTCAGTATCTGGTTCATTCTTTCCTTTACTATAAATTGGGTGAGTCAATTATTTCTGACATGCAGTATGATCAAATTTGTGTTGAAGTGGAAACCTATTTGCGGACAAATTCTAATTCAAATCCTCTTCCATATCATGATATAATAACTAAAAGTCTTGCGGAGGATGCATCCGGCTTTTCCATTCGCAAATACCCTGAAGAAATTGTCAGCACCGCAATGCACTTGCTCTATCAGCACAATTACAGAAAATCCATGACCTTCGATGCTTTTTTATCCCGTTTTGGATACAGTTTACTTTGAGATAACGAATGCCTAGAAAAAAAGTCGTAAATACAGGTTCAAAGAAAGAAAAGTTCATTCCCCTGGAAGATGAAATAATTTCAGAGGAAGAAGTTGTTGTTCCGGAGGAAGAAATAATCCCAGAGGAAGAAGAGTCTCTTCAGTTACTGGGACAACAAATTCGTGAAGCACGAATTACAAATAATCTTTCACTAGAAAGCGTTTCCGGACATCTACATATTCCCGTCAAGACTCTACAGTCTATCGAAGACGGGTGTGAGGGCAATCTACTACCTCCAGTATTTTTACGTGGTTTGGTCCGCTCATACTGCCTGTTTTTGGAGTTGGAAAATACAGGCATTATTGACAAAACAAACCGGCTCTTGAAATCCGATGATGAAAATAAACAGTTGAACCTAAAATCGCTTAGGCCGGTTTATGAAAACAGGGAATCAAAGCCAATTGGAATAATTTTGACAGTTTTGGTCCTTATTGTTGGAGGATTCTTTGTCTATTCCTTCTACTTTTTGCAGACGCCTTTTTCTTTCAACGGAGACAATGAAACAATAACAGAACCCCTGGTAGTTGAAGTTGAACCTATAATCAAACCGGTACAGAAAAGTACTCCAGCCATTCAGGAATCTGTCAGTCCTGCAGAGCCATCTCCTGAAATACCTGAAGTATCAACGGAGATTACTCTTGTAGAAGAAAAAAAAACTGAGAATATACAAACAATTAAACCGGTAGCGGCTCAAAACACTGTGGAGCCACTTGTTCTTGAGGTGGAAGCCTCTGAAGACACTTGGATTAGTATTGCAGTAGATAAAAAGAAACTAAAGATGTTCGCCTGGAAACTGACAAAATTCTGCAGTGGGAAGCAAAAAAACAGTATCTGCTGACACTGGGAAATACTCATGCTGTACGGGTTTTGTTGAATGGAAGAGAAATAGAAACTGACCGCGCTCATCAGTTGCTCACAGACTGGGTAATCGACGCAAGTTTGTTACCGTAGANTTCTTGAAAGCCAAATATTACATGCAGCAATTCCGAGTGTTTGAACACGGTAAGCGCTACCGTCCGCTTAGTCAGCACTATCTGGAGCGATTTGGCGAAAAAGTATTTAAGGTGAGTATTTCTGTTGCAGAATCATGTCCAAACAGAGAAGGTCACAATGGGGCGGCAGTCTGCATCTTTTGCGATGAATGGGGATCCGCCGCCTATCACCAGCAACGGGAAAAACCTGTCCGCGAACAAATCCAAATTAACCGAGAAGCTATCCGGAAGCGTTATCGAGCCGAAAAATTTTTGATCTATTTTCAAGCTTACACCAACACATTTGGACGTTTCAGGGAATTGGAATACTTTTACAAGGAGGCTTTGAAGGAAAAGGATGTGGTCGGAATTGTAGTGGGAACCCGTCCTGATTGCCTTCCCAAAAGAGTTTTACAGAAATTTTCTGAAATCGCGCGAGAGAACTATCTGTCCGTTGAACTGGGTGTACAAACTTTTGACGATGCCCAGCTGAGGTTTCTTTCACGTGGACATGACAGCGCTTCCTCTTTAAAAGGCAATCCGTAAATTAAAAACACTTCCGGACGTTAATTTGTGTGTGCATTTGATGTTTGGGCTTCCGGACGAAACTGATGCACAAATTCGCAAAACTGCAGAAATTCTGTCTGAACAAAAAGTTGACGGAGTAAAATTACACAACCTGCATGTTCTCCGCAATACCCCGCTGGAAAAGTTGTATCGTGAATCCCGTTTTAAACCGGTTGATCTGGAAGAATATAGTCGTAAAGTTGCATTGTTTCTTGAAAATCTTTCTCCAAAAATTGCTGTTCACCGCTTGGCTGCAGTTGCTTCGCGCTGGGATGAGTTAGTCGCACCGCAATGGACCCGCGAAAAAAATGAAAAACCACTCAATTTATTGATAATTTTCTGGCTGCGAAAGAAACATGGCAGGGACGCTGTTTTGAGGTTTAAGGTTTGAAATTTGGACTTTGAGAATATAAGTCACGTCCCTGATATTTTCTGCATTGAAATTTTTATTTAATAAATATTTAAACTTTTGGGAAAAGTAGTAACAGCTTGTCATTCACATGCAGCTTCGTCTGGATGACATATAAGTGTAGAATTCGAACTTTTTACCTCTTAATCCTTTCATATAAAAGAAACTTGGTTGCTAAAAAAGATACTGTTTTGAAAAATTCCGATAATAAAGTGGCTTATGAATTAAATTATGAAAATAATTTGGACAAAGCAATTGTTGATGATTCGGACCGAGCTTTAATAAAGCGGATCCTGGAGCTACTGGCGGATGCAAAGGCCGAAGAAATTGTTTTAATTGATGCACAGCATCGTTCAAGTTTGGCGGATTATCTGCTGATTTGTGAAGGTCGTTCGCAGTTGCACTGCAGAGGGATTGCAGAAAATGTAGAACATAATTTGAAGCAGGAAGGGGAGGCTTCTTTAGGCATTGAAGGTGAGCGAGAAGGGAACTGGGTACTTTTAGATTATGGAAATATTATCCTCCATGTTTTCCATCCGGAAATAAGAAAGTATTACAGATTAGAAGAGCTTTATGAGCAGAGACCCGGCCAAAACAGCACTAAAATGTCCATGACCTCAGAATAATTTAAGGTCGAAAAATGTCAAACAAAGAAAAACCGGAATGGTTGGAGGAATTGGAGAAAGCCCACCTGACCTCATCACGTTTACGCAGAAAAGAATCCCTGAAACGCTTCAATACATGGCGTATCGGTGGAGTTGCAGAGTGTTTGATTGACGTTGTCAATGTTGAAGACCTGAGCCTCTTACTACCCTTCATAAGCAAACACCGTATTCCCTGGTTCATCCTTGGCAAAGGTTCCAACCTGTTTATTCCAGATACTGCCTGGCCCGGAATAATTTTGCATTTAAGCGGAGACTTCAAAAGTTGGGTTCCTCTCAAAGAAAATAATTCCTCCTCCTGCAAAAATAGAGTCACTGCGGGAGCGGCACTGGCCGATGTGACATTTGCTCAACGCTGTGTGGCTCAGGGATGGGGAGGTATGGAATTCTTGATCGGCATTCCAGGAACGATTGGCGGCGCTGTTGCCATGAATGCAGGTGCACACGGTGGAGAGACCGCAGATTTTTTGCAGGAAGCAGAGTGGATGGACATGGAAGGGAATTTACATACCTCAGCCCGACAAAACCTGGAATTCCGCTACCGATATTCTGATCTTATGGGAAATTATGGACGGATTATTACCAGTGCAGTTTTTGAATTACAGGAATCTGATCCGGAAACTGTAGAAAAAAAACTGCTTGAATGTCAACAGTTCCGGATGGAAAAACAACCTTACAATCAACCCAGCTGTGGTTCAGTCTTCAAAAATCCTCCTGGAGATTTTGCTGCCCGCTTAATAGAAGCCTCCGGATTGAAAGGTAAAATCAGGGGTGGTGCTCAAATCAGCCCAATTCATGCTAATTTTATTGTTAACCTTGGAAACGCCTCTTCAACAGATATTTTATCGTTGATTGATACCGTCCGGGAAACAGTTTTTAGCAAGCATTCCATTAATTTGGAGCCTGAGGTTCAAATCCTGCAGAGTTCAGTATACGGATAACTTTCGGCAGTTTACTGTAAACGGATTGCTAACATCCGTTTACAATCCTGTCTGAAAACCATATACTGCCATACATTTACTGAAAGCCTTGTTTTCCATGCAGGATCTCAAACGACAATCAAATCGACGCCCTGTTGTGCGAAAGCTCCGGACTTCATCAATGAGAGTCCGGAAAAATCACAGCAATCCAATCCCGGGTCTTTCCGTTAAACTCCGTAAACCCAATACCGAACCTGGTTACAGCAATTCCTGGCTGCCGCCGTATTTTGTCGAAAATGAGCCCGCATTTTTGCGTATGAAAATGCGTTGGCTGATTCAAAAATTTATTGGATTCTGTGGACTGATTTTTATTTTATGGCTGGTTGGAGGCAGTGTTTGGGTTGGTCAATGGTTTTTTCAACAACCACTCTCAAGGGTCAATATCAAAGGTAACCTGTTGCTGAAAGATGCCGAAGTGCTTTTTGCAAGCGGCCTACGTCAAGGACAACGTTTGATTGATCTCAATCCATATCAGGTTGCAGCACGTCTTCAGACACATCCCATTGTAAAAAAAACCGACATACGTAGAAAATTTCCGGACGAAATTCACCTGATTATAAGTGAACATCAGCCTGTTGCTTTGCTTCAGCTTTCACAACAGACGAACGTTTTTTCATCTGCATCCTTATCGAAAACAAAGTACGTCCTCATTGGAAACAATCAGCGCCTGCTCAAACTATTAACCTTTGATGAACTGCGGGACTCACTGTATAAAAACCTGCCGCTGATCAACGGACTGACAGTACCGTCGGTAACACTTGGTTCCAGTTTAGATTCACCGGTTCTTGATAGAGGTTTAAGATTTCTGGAAACATTTCAAACAATGGCTGCAGCTCAAAAAGCTGAACTGCAAAATACACAGATAAAACTTGAAGGTCAATTTAGAATAGTTGACTGGTCTTCTCAGCCAATTCACATAGATATTTCTGATCCGCTAAACCTGAAAATTAACTGGCCCCTGAATTCATCTGAGCTTCAACCTGGTTCACCGGAACCTTTGCGTACCGTTCCACTGACGATCCAAATGGGAAGTCGTGATTTCGGCGAACGCTTACGCACCTTCCAAAACATTTATCCTGTATTAGGTAAACAGCATCCGGGATTAAAAAGTATTGACCTGCGCTACAAAAATAGGGTAATGCTAGTACCCTGATCTAAATTCAAAACAAAAATACTGGAACGTAGACATTTTGTCTGCCGGCATTTAATGGAGCATGACAATGGCCTTGTTGGATGAACTGGTGCAGGAAGAAGATTTGGATCCGGAAGTGATGGGGCAGACCAGCAGCACTTTCAAAAACCTCCCGGAGCTTGAGAAAATAAGGCGTCTGATTCAGATGGATTTGCTGGAAGAATCTCACCTTCTCCGGAAAATGTCAGACCGTTATAACCTCCCGCTGCTTTCAACAACACTTGATGAAGTCCAAAATTACGAAAACCTTCCTTTGTCAAAGCAACTTTATGAACGCACCGGCATTTTACCGATGCGTCTGGGGTCAAAGTGTGCCTGCCTGTTGTCAGTTCAGTCAAATTGGTTGAAGATGAATCCGGTTGCCTTTCATCTCGGCGAACCGATTTATTGGTATTTAGCACAACAGCAGCAAATTGAAGCACTGCTTGAAACTTCTCATTTGCAGATTGAAGATGCTGATATTTCGGCAACCGACAGAATTCATCATTTGTTTGAAGAAGCTATTGCCCGAAGAGGATCAGATATTCATCTTGAACCTGAAAAAACCAGACTGAGAGTTCGATTCAGGATTGACGGCTATCTCCAGGACGCCGCTCCAATGCCGATGAGTTTCCACCCGCTTATTTTCTCACGTATTAAATTATTGGCCGGAATGGACATCGCTGTCAGGCGCCGTCCTCAAGACGGACACTACACATACAACTCCAACAGTAATCGCATTTTTGACGTTAGAGTTTCCACTTTGCCGGGTCAATTTGGGGAAAAACTGGTGCTGCGGCTTTTGGATCAGACACCGGTACAACACAAATTGGAAGCACTCGGTTTTTTCAAAAATGACTTGAAAATGCTTTATCAGGCAAGCCAGGCTCCAAGCGGCTTGATACTAATGGTTGGGCCGACCGGCAGCGGTAAAACAACTACACTCTATGCAATCCTCAATGCACTGAATTCACAAGAAAAGAATATACTTACAATCGAAAATCCTGTTGAGTATCACATAGAAGGCATCACCCAGGTCTCAGTTAAACCGGAACAAGGTTTGGGTTTTGCGGATACACTAAGAGCGGCACTGCGTCAGGATCCGGATGTTCTGTTGATCGGAGAAATAAGAGATGAAGAGACTGCAAACATTGCTGTCAAAGCTGCGCTTACAGGACATTTGGTACTCTCAACACTTCACAGCAGCGATGCTGTAACTGCTATTCAGCGTCTGTTGAACCTCGGGATTGCTCCGGATTTATTAGCAGAAACACTGACAGTAATCGTTTCCCAAAGATTAGTGCGACCGCCTCTGTTCACACCAGAACGGAAACAAGTCAAATCCTCATACTTCGGACAAAAACTGCTTGAGGTGCAGGGGTACGGGCTACTCTGGCCGCATTCCTGTCTACGAAATTCTGAAGGTGAATTCTCTGGTACGGGACCGGATTCAGGCTGGTGACACAGGAAGGAAATTGATACGCCCAGAACCTGAACTTTACTTTCACACAATGGAACAAACTGCTCAACGCCTGACCAAAGAGGGTTTGACTGACTGGAAAGAAGTACAGCCGCTGTTACTGAATGTTTAAGTATTGAAAGAAGTTTTGAGACTTTAGGCTATAATAATAATTGATGATGTTAATCAGTTCTTTCTGGACAGAGATCTTAGATTTGTGGAAAAGCAATTGAATTCCATGATCAAACCGCTTCATGTTACTCCCTCATAGCTGCAACACCAAATCACGTTGGCGGAAACAATGCACTAACTCTAAACCTGTCTCGTTGCTGAAAGCTTTTCACAACATAACTACTGTGTGAGATTAAATATGCATAACTTTTGCACGATTTTGGCAGGAAAGACTTTGAGACTAGTTTTNTGGTAAAATAAACAAACTCTATCCGTAAGAGCCGATTAANTGAAACCTATTGTATATGTTAGTACCGATCGTGCTNGTNCAGGAAGAATTTGAATATAACTGGTCTGTTAAGGCAACCGCGGCAGACTAATGTTGTTCGGCAGATCTGTTTAAAGCTATTCTCAAATTGGTTGTAGTTAAGTTATTATAGTGTTANAATGAGCAGTTAAATTCGGCCATTTTCTATGTAAATGTGTGTATGAAAAACTTTTCAATCCTTCTGCTTAAAGATAGTAACTTTGGAGTAAGCCAGTATCATTTTGGGGCAAAATTTATGTTTTTTTTGTTGACCTTGATATTGGTTGGCGCTGGAGCTTTAGGTTGGAAATTTTTCGACCAGCACCAGACAATCTTGAAGCAGGCCCAGTTTCTTGAAAAGCAGGAAAATACTCAGATAGCATTTCAGCAGCGGATAGATCTCTATGACGGCCGGGAATCCAGAATTTCGTTTCTTGAAAATTATGTTGAAGAATTGAAGCAGTCTTCACATAACAGTGACGTAATGTTTAAGAAACATTTGGCACTATCACGTTCCAACACACATAAGTTGGATGAATTGCATGATTACATGTGCCAGACATTGGAGGCTCAATGTACTCCAAAACTCAAGGATCAAACAAATCCTCAACAGACCGTACAGTGGCTGGATCAGATATATCAGGATTTTCTGCTCTTTAATCAATCTTTGCAGGAATTTGCTACAAATCGTAGAAGTTTTGAAGAACAGGCAAACACCATTCAACAGTTACGAGGACAACTCGTTGAAACAGAACAGGATTTGTCTGAACATATGGAGTTCCTCAAAGTTAATCAGGCGACGGTCATCCGGCTAACAAAAAAGATCAGTAAAACTACTGGAATAAGACTCAGCAAAATCGGAAAAACCAAACGAGTAAAAGCTAAAACTGGGCGCGGAGGTCCTACAATTTTGGATAGCTTGTCTCTCGACTCACCGCAAACTTTGTTAAGTTCCGGAAGTTTGCGTAGTTTCCTTTACAATAATTCTGATAACTACTACGAAACCGTTGCCCAACTGGAGGATTTAAGCCAGTTGATTGAACGAAATCAAAGTTTCTGGAGGCATACTCCGACCGTGATTCCACTTCGAAGCAGAGCATTATCTGATCGTTATGGAATGCGAAAGGATCCGTTCACCAAGAAACGTGGGTATCATGCTGGCATTGATTTCAGAGCAAAAAGAGGCTCCCCAGTTCACGCTCCTGCAGATGGCACTGTCCGGATTGCAGACCGCAAATCAGGATTTGGACTACTTGTGGAACTACAACATGGAAGAGGTTTCTTTCCCGGAAAGAAAAATTCTGTTCGCTACAGAACACGTTTTGCTCATCTTTCTAAAATAAAGGTAAGACGCGGTCAGAAAATTAAACGTGGAGACTTGCTAGGATTAGTAGGAAGCACTGGGCGCAGTACTGGTCCACATTTACACTATGAAATAATTATTAACGGTCGACGTACAAACCCTCTGTTTCCAATTTCCAGGTTTAATCCGGACCAGCGCCTTTATCGAAATTGAGTGCAAAGCTGAAAAATTAACATGCCGAACCAAAATACTGCAGCAAACAAAGGACTTGGATTCCTGGGAGAGGATCTATATGTAGAGGGTACCATCCACTCACAAAAGAAAATAGTTGTGAGTGGAACAGTAGATGGATCCGTATTTTGCGACCAGGAGATTGTTGTTTCGGAAACTGGACAAGTCAAAGGAAAGATTGAAGGTAATATAGTACTGGTTGCAGGAAAAATCAATGGTGATTTACTGGTCCATGAACGCCTTGAGGTGAATGTAACTGCAAATATTAAAGGTGAGGTACAAGTTCCTTCAGGAAAACTTTTAATTCAGGAAGGAGCCAAACTGGACGCTCAGTGCATCATTCTTAACAAAGAACCTTCCGGCAAAAAAGCATTAACCTGATTTAATTGAGTAACTAAACTGCTGTGTCCAGCAGATAATTATTTTTAATTTTCAATAATGCAATACCCAACTTCAAAAAATAGTCTTAAACAGCAGAACAAGCCAGTTGAACAGTCAAAACTGCTTAAGAATCATGACAGAATTCTGTATGTTAGCGGACTTTTTTCTCCACCAAAGGTACAAGAGACTCCTGTTGTTGGCATGGCAAAAGAAACTGAAGAGTGGCGCTCGTTGTTCTCAATGGTCTTAATTGCAGGGTTTGGTGTGGTTATGCTCATAATCTCAGTGATTGGGAGTTATGGAATATTAGCCACCAGCAGACTGGAAGCGCATGAACAAATGCTTCTTCAAAAGCTTGAATCGATGAAGGTTGAGAAAACTTTGATGCAAGAAGAAGTTTTGGCACTGAAAACCAGTCCGGAATATATTGAATTGATTGCACGCAAAGAGTTGGGTTTAGTGCATTCCACCGAGCTGATTTATTATCTCCCTCCTTCAGCCAAAGATTCCTCCCGCACCGATTTTTAATTAATCTAAAAAATGCGGTCTTCAAGTTTTTCAATAGATTGTTGAATGACTTCCGGAATAGGGGTTGTCTGATTTTTTTGATAGTTGTAGCACACCACAATTCCAGTACCTTCTGCAACAGGNTCCACATGCTTCTCACTGACGAGCAGATACTCCATTGTGAAACGTTTTTCGTGCAATTCTGTTATTTTTGCACCAGCAAATACAGTATCCGGATAAGTGAGGGGAATCCGATAGCGGCAGGAAGTGGAGCCTAATATTGGACCAATGCCCATTTTTTCAATTATTTTCAGCCAGCCTAAAGTCTCAAAATACTGGATTCGGGCACTCTCAAAATAACGAAAATAGATCACATTATTTACGTGCTGAAATGAATCCATATCTCCCCAAATAACTGGAATTTTTGTGACAACAGGAAAAGTTTTTTAAGAGTTCTTTCATAAATTTTCTCAATGAGTGAAATTAATAAACAAAAAAAGGATCTGCCCCAAAATATAGCCTTGATTATCTGCAATGGTAATCCGCCTCCGGAAAAGCTGTTGCACCAGTTATGGCAAGAAGCAGATTATCGGGTAGCAGCCGATGGGGGTGCAAATCAGCTGTACTGCTATAATCTGATCCCGGATGCAGTGGTTGGTGATTTTGATTCAATTAAGCCGGAAGTCCGGAAGAAATTGCCAAACTCTAAGCTATTTCATGTTAAAGAACAAGACACCAACGATGCCGACAAAGCAGTTCGACATTGCTTGAAACGCGAATGCACAGAAATACATATTCTTGGAGCAGAAGGTAGTCGTAATGATCAGTTCCTTTCAAGTCTGGAAATTCTATTTAAATACACCCCATATGTACGCCTCATTTTGTGGACTCCGCTGGAACGCATGGAGTTTATTCTTGACAACTGGAAAGAGAATCTTCCACCAGGAACAATTCTTTCTCTGCTGCCGCTTTTCGGTGGTGCTCAAGGTGTCGTCACACACGGATTAGAATTTTCTCTGGACGATCACGATTTGCTTCCAGGGGAAACACCTTCCGGAGTCTCAAACCTTGTAATAAGCAATCCTGTATCAGTAACTCTGAAAAAAGGTCAGCTGTTACTTGTTGTTCAGCACACCACAAATTATTCATAACACTCTGAATTAGATAAAAGTCAGAATAACTGTCAAAGTTAGAACGCTGTAAAGCGTTGAAAAGAGTACCGTCGTTGTAACAAATTCAGGAAGCAGTTTGTATTCCAATGCAATGATTGAAGCCAGTACAGCTGCTGGCATTGCTGCCTGAAGAATGCCGGTACTGCGTTCCAGNCCTTCCAGCCCAAAATAGGGTACAATGAGCAGCGCCAAAACAGGACCTCCTATCAAACGTACCGTACTTGCAGCAAAAACGTTGAAGTTAATCTTTATTTTTGGAATCTCTCCCATTTGAACCCCAAGAGTAATCAGCATCACAGGGATCATTGCCTGCCCCAAGAGTCCACTCAAACGTGACAGGAAAATTGGTACTTCTACATCAGTAATATTGAAAACAAGAGCCGGAATCAGGGCTATTAAAGCCGGTGTTTTAAAAACAGAAAAGACAGCTGTCACACCTCCGCTGCGAGCCCAACTTGCCACACCAACACAAATTACAAAGAAATAAAGATAGTCGCCACAAATAAACAGTGGCATAAGTCCG
>AJXC01001133.1_pt1 | contig 13245 bp, 23 predicted proteins | sample 404948 | NCBI WGS metagenome assembly AJXC01 (sample SAMN02954314, study PRJNA77837) | marine metagenome | biome: aquatic; feature: Guaymas Basin Hydrothermal Plumes; material: sea water; isolation source: Guaymas Basin Hydrothermal Plumes and Background water depths 1600, 1775... ... | reverse complement strand
GTCTTTTTTTTTCTTGAACTTTTACAATACATGGTTTTATTGATTCTTTTAGGATCTTTGAATAATTTTGGATATTTTATTCTGGCCTTCTCTAACAAATAGTATTGTCCTTTTTTTTGCAGTTCTTTCTTCAGCTTTGAAATAATTTTCTATTTCCAAAAATTGGAACTTTAAATGAATCTTCAATTGTTTTGTATCCTAAATAGACTGTAAGGGATCTATGTGGAACTATAATTGTATTTGAATCCCTTANCATCTTTTGGTTTTTTGCAGATGCCATATCTTTTGAATTTATTTAAAATTACTATTTGATCAGCAATTCTGTTAAATCTTTGATACGGTCCTTCTCTGCCTTTTTGACAAAAAACAGTTGTTTCAAAATTTTCATCTTTTGCACCATCCATAATCTCTAAGGCGGAATGACTTCCTAGTACCCCTATTTTTACATCTGAATAATCATTAACTATCTTCTTGATCTCAGAACTTTTGATCATATTATGCCTAAATATTGGCATCTAATATATGTAAAATTTTGATTTGATAGATTGTAATTGACCACAATGTTTTTTTCAATTGTTATCTATGGAAAATCATGTTTTTACTCTTTTTGAGCTTCAAATGGCAGGTGTAATTTTACTTACGGCTATGCTTGCAGGTGGTATTTCATTATGGCTAAAACGTAGAAAATTAGAAAAAGAATCTATTGAAAAAGAATCTATTGAAAAAGAATCTATTGAAAAAGAATCTATTGAAAAAGAATCTATCCAGAAGCGTAACAACCTGTGATGGTATGAGTAAATATAAAAATCTGTGATTTTATATTAAAAATTTATTTTTGAAATAGGCTATGCTTCTTCTTGTTTACAATTAATACACATCGTCTTTGATAGAATTTTAAATCATGTGACGTTATGGACATGTCTTTTTTTAGAATTCATAGGCTTAATTTCTATAAAAAAAAATATTCAAGGTAATTGGTTAAATCTAGTATCGATCCAAGCCTGTTCCAAATTGATTTACTTGAAAATCTTTTTTTATATTTTGTAATTTATGACTAATAATCATACTATTTATCTGATAATCATTATACATATGATGAGGAGGTACTGGAAAATGTTACATCATAATTTTAAAAATAATTTTAATCAAAAGTCCATTCTAAATACTACTATTTTCCAGAATAATCAATGAAATTAATTATTGGAATTACTGGTAGTACTGGCGTAATCTATGGTATTAGAATGCTTGAAACATTAAAAAAATTAAACATTGAAACACATTTGGTAATGTCTGAATGGGGAGAAAAATGTATTTCCATGGAAACAGATTATACTCCTGAATATGTAAAATCCCTGGCTACAAATATTTCTGATGAAAAAAATATGGCTGCAAGTGTTTCTAGTGGAACTCATAGAATTGATGGAATGATAGTTGCTCCTTGTAGCATGAAAACATTATCTGCAATTGCAAATGGATATGATGATACTCTTGTTGCAAGATCTGCTGGTGTCACAATAAAAGAAGACAGAAAATTAATTTTAATGGTTAGAGAAACTCCTTTGTCTGCAATTCATTTAGAAAATATGTTGAAGCTCTCTAGATTGGGTGTGATTATTTTACCACCTGTTACAGAATTTTATACAAATCCAAAAACAATAGATGATATTGTAAATCATGGAGTTGGAAAATGTTTAGACCAATTTGATATAGATCATGATTTATACCCACGTTGGGGTAGTTTCTAAAATACCATTGACTGCATTTTCTTTAGAAAAAATAATTCATGCAAAACGAAAAGATGTTTTTAAGATTTTTTCAAATTATGATGATTATGAAAAATTAATCCCTCAATATTTTCCGTCCATTCGAATTCGTTCAGTTAGGGGTAACACTGCCGTAGTTGAAGAACATCTGAAATTAGGTGATTTGGAATTGGTACTAATGTCCAAACATGTTGCAACCCCATTTGTTTTACATGAGGTTTATGTAATTGGTGGAAAATCTAAGGGCAGTTACATCAAACAGGAGTTTGTTGAAATCCCTGAAGGCACTAAAATTTTGATTGATGTGGATTTGAAATTAACTGGATTAATGAAAATTCCAAAAGTACTTGACAAATCAAAATTATTTGAAAATTATTCTAATTTATTGAATGATTTGACTATTTTATGTGAAAATTAATCTGATTTTGCTTCTTTCTCAGCATTATCTTTGGTNAACGTTGTCTTTCTCAGCATTATCTTTGGTAACGTTGTCTTTCTCAGCATTATCTTTGGTAACGTTGTCTTTCTCAGCATTATCTTTGGTAACGTTGTCTTTCTCAGCACTGTCTTTGTTTACGGTATCTTTGGCAGCATTATCTATTTCGCCTTTAAAGTCTTTGAGTTCTTTATCTCCTTGAATTTTTCCTTTCTCAAATTCTCCTTTGGCTTTTACCAAATGTTTTTGCAAGTTCTGGAATCTTTTTTGCACCAAAAATTAGTACACCAATTACTACAACTAAAACTATGATCTCAGTACTTCCTAACATTATACTCACACTCGTCTGATTTCAGATTTAAATGTTCAACTTTTTTCGTTGTTTACGCTCGATGAATAACATGCCTACAAAATACAATCCTATCATTGGACCTGCAACAAGCATCATTGTTACACCTGTTCCATCTGGAGTGATGACTGCTCCAAAAATTATTATGATAACAATTGCATATCTGGCATTTTTTCTCCAAAAATCTTTGTCTACCATTTCTGACATTGATATTGCATACATCACTAGTGGAAGTTGAAATGAAAATCCAAATGCCAATAAAAATTGTAATACAAAAGTTACAAACTCCATTACATTTAGGAATGTAATTAATCCAGCTGATTCCCCATATCTATATAAAAATTCTAAAATAAACGGAATTACAAAATTATATGAAAATATACAACCTGCAATAAATAATCCTAAAGCTGGCAATGAAATATTTCTACTAACGTTAATTTCATTTTCCTTTAATGCTGGTTTGATAAATCCTACAAACTCTCTGATGATAACTGGCATTCCGACTACCATTCCTACAAGAGCTGAAACATACATTTGAGCAAAGAAAGCTTGACCTGGGGCTGTTTGAATTAATTGGACTCCTTCCGGTACTAAATTTTGTTTCATATGGTTAGTAATTTGAGCTGCAATATTGTTTTGAGGTTCTAGTAGTGGATAGTATAATGTAACTTCTCCTATTTCTATTGGTTCTGCATGACAAGTTAGAAGAATCATTGTAATTACTCCAATTACTAAAACAATTCGAAGTAACCTTTTTCTTAATTCTTCAAGATGTTTGTTGATACTTTCTAAATCTGACATCTAGTATCATTTTATCTGATGATATATGAAAATGTATATTTTTTGGAAGAATTTTTCTACTTTGGAATTGGTAATAGTTTTGCTTCTGGCAAGCCAAATTCTTTAAGTGCTTCAGCTGAAATATCTTCAAATTCTAAAGATATGATTGCTTTAGTGTTAAATTTAGTTTCCATTTCTTTTGCTAATGCTCCTATTTCTTTGCTTGAGAATATTTGTTTTGAATCTTTTAGAATTATTCTGTCTCCCTTCTCCATTTCTTTTCCTCCAAATTTATTTTGAAGAAATTTTAGTAATTTCTGGAAGTTCTTCTCTATCTATGTTGTTGTAAAAATAACATATTCCTTTTACTGATTCATAATCATATGCTGTTCCATTTCTATACATAAAAACTCCGATAAAATGGGCTTCCTCTTCAGGTTCTCTGATACATTTGATTTCCCAATTTAGTAATTTACTTTCATCATAATCAAAATTATCTGTTTCTTCTGCAGTAACTTTCCAATATCTCATTCTTTCTTTTCTTACCATGTTATATTCAGTTCAATTATTCTGGTATAACTATCTAACCCTGTTTGTACTGTAGAAATGTAAATTACTTGCCTGATCAAATAATTTAGAATGGACATACGAAAATTTATTCGTAAACAATATCTAAAATTTTTAGATAGAGAACCTGATCTGGATGATCTAGATTACTACTTTGATGAATTAAAAAATAATAACATAAGATTAGATGATCTGATAAATATTCTTAAAAATTCTGATGAGTTTAAAGAATTATCAAAAAACCCAAAAATCCCTCAACCAAAAATGTCCTCTGTGGATACTTACAATGATGTTCGAATAAAAGGTGAAACACTTTCTCTTGGTTATAGAAATTCAGAAAAACGTTATGCTGAAATATTCAAATTTTGTAAAAAATTCAATCGCCCTATCTCTGTTTTAGATTTAGGTGCAGCTGAAGGATATTTTACATTTAGGTTAGCAGAAGACTTTCCTGGTGTCTTTGTTGCAGTTGAAAGTAATCCTGAACGAAAGTTATTGGAATTGTGCAAAAAAATAATGATCATAAAGTACTTCTTTTAAACAAACAAATGAATTTAAAAAATTTAAAAAATATCAAAGAAGTTCAACATTTCGATATTGTTTTAGCTCTGAATATTATTCATCATTTTGATGAACCTTTTCAAGATGTTCTTGAGGCATTAATCTCTATGAGTTCATTTTGTTTTTTTGAACATCCAAATTCTTTAGAAAATGAATCTACGAAAAATTCTCAAAGACTTAAAACAGAAAAACTAGACCTTGAAAAATTTAAACCTGTTTTATTGAACAAGAATCCCTCTGGTCTTGGAAATCCACTTAATCAAAAACTTGAACGAAATCTTTGGTTATTACAAAATACTCAATCAAAAACTATTGACCGTGGATGGAGAGGTGCTAGTAAATACACTGAAGAGTTTGGTCCTGGTAATCAAATTATTATAAAATCTAACTTTGATGAAATTAACGTCGACTATGGTTTGAGAGATGAGAAAAGGCGTTGGATTCAGGGCATTGATTTGAGAACTTTTTTAGAATATAATGGAGTTTATCCTACTAATGAAAAAATAATTAATTTAATTGATAATTTAAAAATTGAAAATGCAAAAGACCTTGGACCTCATAATTTGATATTAAATGGAAAATGTCTTTTTCTAATTGATCAAGATGATAAACTTGATGCTGTAAATACAAAAGAAAAATTAAAAGAATTTTTGAAACAAAGTGGATTATTGTAATTATTCATAAAATTATTCGGAAGATAGATTAACTGCTATTTTGTTTTGTTGTTTGTTATGGCTGATTATCGTGTCCATGTTACAATTGAGAACAAGCCTGGAATTAGTGATCCTGAAGGAAAAACAATTTTGAATGATTTAGTTCTAAAGGGAACTCATCAAAATGTATCTAAAATTAACACTGCAAAAATGTTAAAATTCACCATTAGTGAAAATGATAAAGAATCTGCTCAGTCTAAGGTTCAAGAAATTTGTGATGAATTAAGAATTTACAATCCTATGGTTAGTGTAGTGACAATAGATGTTTTTGATGTTTAATCTGATTCTATATTTTTCATAGTTGCATTTATCAAAATTTTACTTTTTAGAATCTCTGTTATGCCCATCTGAATGATTGTAGTATTTTTTTGTATAATGCTCTTAACTTGGAATGTATCGATTTGTAAGTTTGTGCCCACAAAATCTCTATTTGATTAGCCTCAAATTAAATAACTCTGAATTTAAAAATAATTGTGAATGTTGCAGTAGTGGTATTTCCTGGTAGTAACTGTGATCGTGACATGTATCATGTATTATCTGATGTATACCACCTAAATGCTCAATATTGTTGGCATGATAAGCCACTTCCTGAAAATATTGATGCAGTAGTTTTACCTGGAGGATTTTCTTATGGGGATAGATTAAGGGCTGGTGTAATTGCTGCACATAGTCCAATTATTAATGATATCAAAAAAATTGCTGATAAAGGAATTCCTATTTTGGGTGTATGTAATGGATTTCAAATTCTTGTAGAATCTGGATTACTCCCAGGAGTTTTACTCAAAAATGAATCTCTTAATTTTTATGTGTGAATGGACTCATCTAACTGTTGAAAATAATAAAACTCCATTTACAAATCAATTCCAATTAAATCAAAAAATTCCTATTCCAATTGCAAATGGTGAGGGGCGATACTATGTTGATGATGAAACTTTAAACCAATTAGAACAAAAAAATCAAATTGTTTTCAAATATGATAAAATTGTGAATGGTTCTTCTAATCAAAATTGCAGGTGTTTGTAATGAGGATGGAAATATTGTTGGCATGATGCCTCATCCAGAACGTGCTGTTGAATCTGAAATAAATCCTGAAGATAACAAACCATCATCGTTAATTTTTGAATCTCTCTTAAAAAAAATGGGTGTTAATAATTGAGTCTCGAATCTCACGAACTAGAGGAATTAAAATCCAAAATTGGTAGGGATCCTACATCTACTGAATTACAAATTGTAGCTGCTGAATGGTCTGAACACTGTTCTTACAAATCATCTAAGAGACATCTCAAAATGTTACCTATGGACGGTCCTTTAGTAATTAATGAAAAAGGATATGATTCTGGAGTTTTAGATGTTGGTGATGGGTATGTCATAACTGCGCACATTGAAAGTCATAATCACCCATCTGCGGTTGAACCTTATGGTGGAGCTGCAACTGGAGTTGGTGGAGTAATTAGAGATATTTTATCTGCTGGAACTCGTCCAATAGCTATTTTGGATGGATTACGTTTTGGAGATATTGAAAAGGATCAACATGCAAAATGGCTTTTCAAAAATGCTGTTACTGGAATTGCAGATTATGGTAATTGTTTGGGTATCCCTACTGTTGGAGGAGAAGTTGAATTTGATGAATGTTATGCTAATTATGCAATGGTTGATGTTGCAGCAATTGGATTTGGTAAAAAAGAAAATCTAATTAAAAATCATGCTAAAAAAGGTGATTTGGTAGTGTTGTTAGGCGGTGCTACAGGACGAGATGGAATTGGGGGTTCTCAATTTGCATCTGATTCTTTAGAATCTGAAAATCGTTCTGCAGTTCAAATTCCTGATCCTTTTATTGAAAAATTAATCATTGAAGTTATTTTAGAAGCTAGAAATGAAAAATTAATTCATGCCATGAAAGATCTTGGCGGTGGTGGTTTATCTTGTGCAGTATCTGAAACTGCTGATGCATTAGATATTGGAATAGAAATGGATGTTGAAAAAGTTCACACACGTGAATCTGATATGCATTCAGATGAAATCATGATTTCTGAATCACAAGAAAGAATGTTGATTGTAACTGATAGTGAAAAATTAATAAAATTACAAGAAATTTGTAAAAAGTTTAGAATTGATTGTTCTGTAATTGGTCATGTTACATTTGATAACAAAATGCATGTTAAGAAAGGTGAAACAACTATTGCAAATATTTCTACAGATATTGTTACAAATGCTACTTTACTTGATTTACCTTCAAAGAAACCCGCATATTTGGAAAATATTGAAAATCACAAAACTTTCCCTCAACTATCTGACTATTCTGAAATTATGCTAAAATTACTTGCATCTCCTAACATTGCAAGTAAGATTTGGGTTTACAGTCAATATGATCATGAGGTTGGAATTAGAACTGTTGTAAAGCCTGGATATGATGCATCTGTTTTGAGACTAGATAATGGAAAATTCCTCTCAATTAAGATTGATGGTAATCCTAAACAATGTTACATTAATCCTCGTGAAGGTGCAATTGGTTGTTTTTGAGGAAGCATGTAGAAATGTTGTATGTACTGGTGCAAAACCAATTGGAATGCTTGATCATCTTCAATTTGGTAATCCTAAAGACCCTGAAATTTTCTGGACATTTTTAGAATCATTAAAGGGACTAACTGATTTTGCTAAAGACTTTGAAATTCCATGTGTTGGAGGTAAAGTAAGTTTGTTTAATGAGACTCCTAATGGCTCAATCAAACCAACACCTGTGATTGGAGTAATTGGATTAATTGATAAAAAACCTTTGAGAACTCAAAAAATTAATTCTGATGATTGCTTAATTTTGATAGGTAACACTAAAGATGAATTGGGTGGTTCTGAATATTCTGAATACATTCACAAATTTATTGGAGGCAAATGTCCTGCTGTTGATTTTGTAGAATCAAAGAAAAATATGAATGCTGTCTTGGAAATTATTGAAAATGAATTAATTAAATCTGCACATGATTGTTCCAAAGGTGGATTGGCAGTAGCAGTTTCTGAACTTTGTATGACCAATCTAATTGGTTGCACTGTGTCTTTGGAAAATGTACCTGGTGATAAATTAGGTAATGACAAAATTTTATTTTCTGAAAGCCATTCTAGATATTTAGTAACTTTTGAGAAGAAAAACCTTCAAAATTTAGAAGAATTATTAAAAAAACATAATGTCTCATTCAAAACTATTGGTGAATTTGGTGGAGAGTCAATACAATTTACTGCTGATTCTAAACCTATCATTAATCTAAGCGTTGATAAGACACAAAAAACTTGGATAAGCTCGTTAAAGGAGATGGTAATGCATGCCTAAAGTAAAAGAAAATTGTGGTGTTGTGGGGATATACAGTCTATCTGGAAAGAATGTTGTTCCTATGGTTTTTGATGCATTACGTGCATTACAACATAGAGGACAAGAAGCCTGGGGATTTGCAATTCCAAATAAACCTCCATTTAAAAAAATAGGACTAGTTTCTCATTCATCTTCAGAATTTAAAAAAATTGCCCAAGAATATGCCTCTCCTTGTGTTATAGGACACGTGAGATATTCTACAATGGGGACTAGTACTTTGGCAAATGCCCAACCATTGAAAGTAAAAGATCTTTGTATTGCCCATAATGGAACAATTGCAAACGCTCAAGAATTATCTAATTTGGTAGGTGGTTGCTCTTTTACTCCTCAAAATGCTAGTGACACTTTGGTTGCAGCTGAAAGACTTGTATCATTAATCTCTGAAAATGGAGAAATGGGCAAAGCACTTTCAATTTTAAAAAATGAGATGGTTGGTTCGTATTGTTTTACTTTTATCTCTGATGATAATTCTGTTTATGCTGCACGTGATCCTAAAGGATTTCGTCCAATGGTTTTGGGTCATAAGGAATCTGATGATACATACATTGTAACTTCTGAATCTGCTGCAGTTACTGCAGTTGGTGCAACTTTACAAAGAGATGTAGTTCCAGGAGAATTAATAAAATTAAGCAAAAATGGAATTGAAACTGAAAAGTTCTCCGATGATAAATCTCGTGCACATTGCTCATTTGAATTCACATACTTTGCTCATCCATCAAGTAACATGGAGGGACGTAACATCTACGTTTCAAGGAAAAGAATTGGAGAATACATGGACAAAAAAATTCCCAATCAAAGATGCCGATTTAGTTATTCCAGTACCTGATTCGGCACGTCCTGCTGCGTTGGGATATGCTCAAGCACTTGGTGTATCTTTTGATGAGGGATTACTAAAAGATCGTTACAGCAAGAAAGGTCCTTTGAGAAGTTTCATTGAACCACATCAAAGTGATAGAGTTGAGATTAATAGATGGATTATTCCAATTAGTGAAATTATTCGAGATAGACATGTTGTAGTAATTGATGATAGTTTAGTTAGAGGTACTAGTTCTAAAGCAATAATCAAAGCACTTAGAAAATCAGGGGCTAAAAAAATTAGTATGTTAATTACATATCCTCAAATTAATTATCCTTGTTATGCTGGAATTGATTTTCCATCACAAGAAGAACTTGCAACATTTACTAATGGTAAAGAAATGACTGCTGAAGAAATTACTGAAATGGTTCGACAAAGTATTGGTGTGGACTTTTTGGGGTATAATGATGCTGAAAATTTAGCTGATGCTGTAGGAATTCCAAAAGATTCTATGTGCTTTACATGCTCATCTGGAAATTATGATTCACTTGGAATAAAACCTGATTTTACTACACGTGAACAAGTAAAAGCAAAATAGTATAATTCTAAGAAGTCCTGAAAAGATATGACGTATCGACGTTCTTTATCTCCCAAGACTTGTAATTACTTGAATTTACCCCTATATTAGATCGCTGAATCATTACTTCTTTTTCTAGGCTCAAATTATTGATTTTAGCTATTTTTTGATAAATATTTTTCAAATTAAGATGTTTGATATAATTTTGCTAATTTTACAAATATTGAATTTATTATACTATATTGATATTTAGTAACACATCTGGGAATTATTTTAAATAACTAAAATTTGACTAGTAATACATGCAAGCAATATGGAATGGAGTCGTAATTGCAGATAGTGATGATACTGTAATAGTTGAAGGAAATCACTATTTCCCATTTGATTCTATCCAAGAACAATATTATTCCAAAACTGAACTAACTACTTTTTGTGGTTGGAAGGGAATGGCAAATTACTATTCAGTTACGGTAAATGGTAAGACAAACAAAGATTGTGCATGGTATTATGAAACCCCAAATGATGCAGCATCCAAAATTAAGGGAATGGTTGCTTTTTGGAATGGCATAGATGTAAAATAATTCTGGTCTAAAATATTATCGTCCAGACATGATGTCATCTGTTTTTTGAAATATATGTTAAAAAATTTGTATGTCATTACCGATCTAACTCAAAACGATAACTCATTTTACTAAAAAAATAACGAAAATTCACGCCAAATCACGAAAAATTCACGCCAAATTAACGATAAATCACGTGTTATTTCATTCAAATCACGTGTGATTGATACACGTGCCTACACCAATTTAACACCAAAATTTGTTTTATTCACGCCAATTAACGAAANTAACNNNTCATTAACGAAAATAACACATCATTAACGAAAATAACTCTCAAAAAGATCTTTTTATTATATTTGTGATCTTTCCATTGAATTAAATTCTATTCTAATTCTACTTTGATCACTTGAAGTTTCTAACTAGTGGAAAAGTAAAGGATCTATACGATGTAGATAATGATACTATTTTATTCAAATTTTCAGATAGGGTGTCTGCATATGATGTTAAATTTCATCAAGACATTCCACAAAAGGGTAAAGTGTTATGTAATTTTGCCAAATTTTGGTTTGAAAAATTAGATGTGCCAAATCACTTTATCCAGAAAAAATCTGACACTGAAATTATTGTTAAAAAAATGAAAATGATTCCTATGGAATGTGTGGTGAGAGGTTATTTTTATGGTAGTTTGATTGGCAGATGGAAAAATGGTGAGGTGTCTCTTCCAACAAATACTGATACGACAATGGCTGCAAAATTACCTGTTCCTATCTTTGATCCTACTACAAAATCTGAACATGATATTCCAGTGAATAAAGAAAAAGCATTGGAGATGAATCTAGTTACAGAAGAACAATTTGAGTATCTGAAAACAACATCCATTAACATCTACAATACCATGGCCCAAATCGCAGATGATGCTGGTTTTATTTTAGCTGATTTAAAATTAGAATTTGGATTACTTGATGGTAAAATAACATTGGGGGATTCAATTGGTCCTGATGAATATAGGTTATGGCCAAAAGATTCCTATGCTGTAGGAAAAATTCAACAATCATATGACAAACAAATTCTACGTGATTGGCTCACTGCTAATGGTTACCAAAAACAATTTGATGATGAACGAAATGCTGGTAATGATCCAACTGCTCCTCAAATTCCATCTGAAATAATTCAAACAATTACTGAACGATATGTTATTGCATATGAGAAATTAACTGGACAAACTCTTTAATCTAAATTCTATACATGATGTTGACTATTAGTTAACTTTCAACTCGAATCATACTTTTCATATTTCAGTAATTTATCTCATTATGATGAATTTGACGATATATGTTTTGAACATCTTATTTTTTGATATTTTTAGACCGCTATAGGATTTATGATATATGTTCTATTTTTTTGATATTACTATCATATCTCTTGTATCACTCTAATAATTATCATACTAGCTACGATATTTTTTGTAACATAAAGGACATTTTTGAGAGTAGTACTATGTTTATTAAAGTAAACAAAAATTGATGCGATTAGACAAAAAAATATGATAGAGGGATCTTTTAGATCAGATTGAAATCTAGTCTTGTATGTCTACATTATTAGAAAAAGAGATTAAAGTAAATCGTACCGTTACTACGAATATTGGACACGCCCGTGCAATTGACGACCCTGCACGTGCAAAAATTATTGAAATTTTATATCATCAATCATTATCTGCTGATCAAATTTCGGTCTCATTGAAAAAACATGGTTTCAAAAAAGCACTAACTACGGTTAGACATCATTTAGAAATTTTGAAAAATTCTGGATTGATTGAGATTGCAAGAATTGAAGAATCTAGAGGTGCCATAACTAAATTCTATAGTACTTCAACAAAACTATTGGATTTTCAAACTCCTGAAAACTTTGATTCCACATATTCCAAAATCATTGATACCACATCCATAAAAATTGAAAAAATTCTCAAAGCATTAGGACCTAAAACTAGTAAATCAAAGGGTAAAAAATCTGCAGAATATTCCCAATACCTAGTAATGGAGATTATGAATAGAGCAATGACTAACGTTCTTGAAAAATCTCATACAAAATAATTAATTTTTTGTATTGATTTTTCTTTATTGCGATCAATTAGTAATTGTTATTTTGAATCAAAATAAGTGAAAAATGTGGTAAAAATACAATTAAAACCCTATTTCAAAAATTTGTTATTCTCAAAACGTGGTGAATGTAAAATTGATTAATGATAAAGTAATAAAATTATTTTCAGCAAAAAATCTTGTTTTTATTGCAACTCTTATGAAAGATGGTTCACCTCAACTATCTCCAGTATGGGCAAATTATCATGATGGTTTCATTTTAGTAAATACTGCAGAAGGTAGAGTAAAACATAAAAATATTTTACGTGATCCTCGTGTAGCTGTTTCTGTTACTTCTAATGATAATCCTCTTGATATGACAACTATTCGTGGAACTGTGGTGGAAATAATTTCTGATATTGAATATCATCATGCTGATAAATTAACTCAACAATACCTGGGCCGTAGCCATTATCCGTTTAAACGTGATGATGAGAAAAGAATTATTTTAAAAATTAAACCCCACAAAATTTTTGTTTTACCTGAATTGAAAATGAATGACTAAGTTACGGGTAAAGATTAACTATATTTCTAAATTCGAATTTAGAAACATAATAAACTTAGTATGGTAGATTAGAAAAAAGGTGCATAGACAGCTTAACGTTTACGTTTAGCTGCCTTTCTCTTTGGAGCGGCTTTGCGTTTAGAGG
>AJXC01001882.1_pt1 | contig 13403 bp, 10 predicted proteins | sample 404948 | NCBI WGS metagenome assembly AJXC01 (sample SAMN02954314, study PRJNA77837) | marine metagenome | biome: aquatic; feature: Guaymas Basin Hydrothermal Plumes; material: sea water; isolation source: Guaymas Basin Hydrothermal Plumes and Background water depths 1600, 1775... ... | reverse complement strand
AAAACATCGGCTTGAAGAATTGTTAGCTGAATTTCATATCGAACACATTCGTCACAACGAAGGCTTGAGCTTGTCTGGTGGTGAAAGAAGAAGAGTGGAGATTGCAAGGTCGCTAGCACTTGATCCAAGTTTTATTTTGCTTGATGAACCCTTTGCTGGCGTTGACCCGATTTCTGTTGCAGATATTCAAGAAATTATTCGCCATCTACGAGATAAAAATATTGGGGTTTTAATTACCGATCACAATTATCGAGAAATGCTCGATACCTGTGATCACTCATATGTATTAAATGCTGGGAAAATTATCGCCAAAGGTGACAAAGAACAGATACTCTCAAATCGATTAGTTAAAACGGTGTACCTAGGCGAGAGAAGAATTGGCAGTTGATCTAAATACTGGCGTAAACAACCGGTATAACCAACGCAGACAACACCATAGAACACCAAAAACATCTGCGCGATATTCTGCGATACGGATTAAAGATTGACTTCTTTCTGTAATGATTTTTTGCAAGATTCATCATTAAAAACGACGCCAAAACACTTAGTATAAGCCACAGTAAATATAACGCCATATTCGCTCCTCAAATACAAAAATAACACAACAAGGGCTCGATACTACTACTTTTTTGTAGTAATGTCAAATACTTGCGTTGTTTTTATCACTGTGAGAAAAATCGGAAATTATTAGAATGTCAATAAATTGACAAAAAATTTAAGCCGTTTATAGTCAAACAACCCCTTAAAAACACCTGTTTTGGCATTAAAAATGATCATCTTTAAAGACAAACACCATCAAACAAGGTGTTTAAGCAATATCAAACAAAAAATTTGGTAAATTTTCAAAATCAGCTAATTTCTATCAATTGTGATACGGTAGGGCAATAGAGCGCACACTTGATAGGATTGTCATAGACTTTTGATAGTGTTTCCTGATAAAACAATAGCTGTTTAGCATGTTGTGCTTGTTGCCGGCGTACAAACTGATCAAGCGATTCGTCATCTAAAAGCTCTGCTGTTTTAAAGTCAATAACCCATAAAATATCGTCTTCGATAAACAGTCTATCGATTGCAATTATGCGCTCATCAACAATAAACTCGGCTTCAACCAAAGTAGAAGTTCGATCTTTAAACAGCCATTCAAATTGCGGGTCAGCTTTGGTGTTGTTTAATAATCTCAATACAAAATTTTGCCAATAATCAACTTCGTCTGCCGATGTGCCGATTTCAAGCAGTCGGGCTTTAATGTTATCTGCACTTGGGTCAAACAAACCTTGTTCGTAATATTGATGAATTAAAGTGCCTAATAAACTCTTAAACAAGCGTTCAAAATTTTGCTGATATTCTAGCGTTTCACCTGATTCTTGTTCTTTAACTGATGGCGTTATTATTTGTTTAAGTCGTTGTAAGGGTGGTGCTTGATTAGATGTTTCAGCTGGTATTTGAGATGCTGGTATTTGATCAAACACATTTTGATAAAAAGGCATGAGCAATGCTAGCAAACTCTTCTTTGCAACTTGGTGATTTTGATTAACATGGCCTAATAAATGCAACTGGTGTTTGGCGCGTGTCATCGCCACATAAAGCAAGCGCATGGTCTCGAACTTATTTTGTTGCGCCTCAATGAATTTTAAATACGTATAGGTTTGCCCCTCATCCGTATCAAGCGAGGATTTAATCGGCGCTAACAATAAAGACTGATCAGCAAATTCTTTCATGTGCATCATTGGCGAGTCGTCGTTTCGAGCGCCACGACCAAGCCCTGGCATAATCACCGTGTCAAATTCCAACCCTTTAGACTGGTGAATGGTCATGAGCTTTACGCTTGCTATTTCACTCGGTGCATACAGCTCATCTAAGGCGGCCTTAATTGTCTCAATGTCTAATGATTGTTGCTGTTCGCAAGTATTAACAATAGACAAAAACTGGTCTTTAATTAGCCTATCAGCTTGTGATAATGATCGACTAATACCAAGCTGGTCAATCGCAAAAGTGAGTAATTCAACAAAATTAAAGCGCCCTTGATTATCCAAAATCGCTTGTAAGCATACCTGCAAATGTTGCGCTCTTTTTTGACCATCTTGGCTTAATTGCGCTAAAGTTTTTTCGTTAGTTAGTTGCGCATAAATAATTTGACTATCGTCTGCTGATAAAACCAAAAGGTCGTCTAGCGTTAGCCCGCACCAAGGGGATCGCAACACACTTAACCACGCTAATTTATCGCCGAGATGCATTAGTGCTCGTGCCAATGAGAATAAATCTCGTGTTAATAGGTGGTCTTTAAGTGGGGTAATTTTTAACGATTCAAACTCAATATTATGTTGTTTTAACAAAGGCGTGATTTCCACCAAGTGTGTTCGACTTCTAACCAAAATTGCTATCTTGCTGGTGGAGTGCTCAGCCAAGGTGGATTGTACAATATCCAACACTGTTTGCGCCTCGCCTGCAAATTGATCATTCGAAAAAGGATGAAAATTAATCGCTTGGTGTTGTGTTGTGTTTGAGGCAGATTGAGAAGATGAATAAGCAATAGCACCCTGATAGATGTCCTCATGAGCGGGGAAAATATCTTGGAAAAACCGGTTATTACCCTCTACGATGCTCTTAGATGAGCGGAAATTTGTACTTAATAACAACGAAGTAGGTTTAATATTAGCAATACCGCTTACCTTAACTTGTAAAAATAATCCTACTTGAGATTCTCTAAATCGATAAATCGATTGCATGGGATCGCCCACCAAAAATAAGGTTTTTCCGTCATTTGGTTGCCAATGCTTAATCAGCTTTTCAATGGTATTAAACTGTGAAGCAGAAGTATCTTGGAATTCATCAATCAACAAGTGCTGCAATTGATAATCTAAAAACAAAGCGATATCACTAACGCTAGACCGATCGTCTAACGCTTGGTTGGCATTCAGCGCCACTTCGATAAAATCATGCGCTTGTTTTTGTTCAAAATGCAAACTTAGTTGTGCAACACAAAGTTTTAATACTTGTGCAATCACTGCCAATGTGTCTGCTTGAATTTTAGAAAAATCGAGCGCAGGTAATTGCGTCACTTGATGTAGCAACTCTCGTAATGAATCTTGCATCGACAATACCTGCAGATGCTCCATTAACGCATTTTTTTGCGCTTTCAGCTCAACAGGAAAGCCACAATTTTTATCTAACTTTTTACGCCACAGTCCTTTTTTGTTTAAACACAAAGACTCAATCGCCTGCCACTTGGCTAAGTCTGTCAACTGATGGCCCGGCAGTTTGCTAACTTGAGCTTGCTCACTATCAGCACTTGATGTCATTAGCTCAAAAAATGATTGATCCAAATGCAACTTAGCCACTTGCTCTAAATGAGACAGGTGTTGAATGACAATCTTCTGCGCACTATTTTTTAAAACATCGGCATCTAACGCTTCACCCCGATACAATCGCATTAGCCATTGATCGCGCTTAGACAGCATATGTATAACCAGGCGATAAAATTTTTCTACATTGTTGTCCAAATACAATAACAAATGAGCAATTGCTTTACTGTGCTGTGGATCATCGACCAATAGCAGGGTTTGCATTGCGGCTTGCTTATAAGCTTGATTTCGTTGCCATTGTGCCGCCATAATTTGGCGAGGTACCAATTGTGTCTTAGAAGGATAACGACTACTAATCAAACTAGATAGGCCGTCAATGGTAGATATTTTTAAACGCTTGGGGTTGCTTAATACTTGCCAGTTTCGCTCATCCGAACGCACCATTACAGCTTGCGCCAGATCATAAGTGACTTGCTTGTGCGCCTCTTCTGGTCGAGGTTGATTGATTGATTGTAAAGCCGATAGAACCCGTTCCGTTAATTCATCAACCGCCTTATTGGTAAAGGTCATGGCGATAATGTTCTCGGGCTCTGAACAAGTGGTCAGTAACTTAAGGTATCGCTGTGTTAATAATTCAGTTTTGCCTGAACCGGCAGGGGCTTGAACAATATAAGATTGTGTGACGTCTAAAGCTTGATCTCTTTGTGCCTGATCATTCATACATGCTTATCATTACATTGAATCGGGCGCATTCACGCTGAGTAAATTTAACCCGTTAGAAATGACTTGCTTCACCGCACTAATGAGCAACAATCTAGAGTTTCGCAACGTAGCATCTTCGACCAAAAACTCACTGTTATTGTAATAGCTATGGAAATCACCGGCTAATTCGCGTAAATAATATGCCAGCAAGTGAGGTTCGTAATTAAGCGCTGAAGATTGCACCACATCCTTATAACGGTTCAGTTGTTTAATTAAAGTACTTTCTGCTTCGTTATTAAGTAATGACAAATCAATCGTTGTTGCATCGCCAGCATCTTGCTTCAGTACCGAACAAATACGGGCATGGGCGTATTGAATATAAAACACTGGATTTTCGTTGGTTTTAGATTTGGCCAGGTCAAGGTCAAAATCCATGTGCTGTTCTGATTTGCGTAATACATAGAAAAAACGTGCCGCATCATTACCCACTTCATTGCGCAATTCTTCCAAAGTAACGAACGAGCCACTACGCGTCGACATGGCGACTTTTTTACCACCTCGATACAAATTAGCAAATTGCACCAATAGAATTTCTAACTTACTTTCATCAAATCCAAGTGCTTTAATAGAGGCTTTAACTCGAGCAATATAGCCATGATGATCTGAGCCCCAAATATTAATAATTTTGTCATAACCACGCTCAAATTTTTCTAAGTGATAGGCGATATCCGAAGCAAAATAAGTGTGCATGCCGTTATCACGCACCACGACTCGGTCAAGATCATCACCAAACTCTGTGGTTTTAAACCAAAGTGCGCCGTCTTTTTCATAAATATGACCAGAAGCTTGCAACGCCTCAACGGTGGTTTTTGATAACCCACTATCGATTAATGACTGCTCAGAAAACCACTGCTGGTATTCAACGCCGAATTCTGCCAAATCAATTTTAATACCTCCCAGAATTTGATCAATAGCCAGATCAAACACGACTTTATAACTATCGCCCAATTGTGCTTTACAGTTTGCAATCAAATCATCAATGTGCTTTTCTTTGTCGCCACCATCTTTTTGATCCTGCCCTTCGAGTGCATCAGCATGTACACCTGAAAAAATATCTAATTTATCGATGCCATTGATTTGCTTAGCAATATCAAAAATGTAATCACCTTTGTAACCATTAGATGGAAATTTGTCTGACTCAACATAACGCAAGTAAACGGATGTGGCCAAAATATCCATTTGGCGACCCGCATCATTCACATAATATTCGTTGTCTACTTCAAAGCCAACTGCGCGCAACAAATTAGCCACAGTGGCACCATAAGCAGCACCTCGACCATGACCAACATGCAAAGGACCGGTTGGATTGGCCGATACAAATTCAAGTAAAACGCGTTGCTTAGCGCCCACGTTGGACAAACCAAAAGTCTTGCCTTGGTCAATAATTTGACTAACAACCGAAGCATTCGAGTCTTGCGACATAAAGAAATTAATAAAACCTGGGCCGGCAATCTCCACCTTGTCTACTTCTGCAGAATCTGGCAAATTATCAATGATTTTCTGAGCCAAATCACGCGGTGAGCATTTGGCTTGTTTAGAAAGCATCATAGCGATATTAGAGGCAAAATCACCTTGTGCTTTATCTTTAGAATGGTCAATACGGATATTGTCTGGCACTTCAGTTAGGACGCCATTAGTTACTAAGGCTTCTAAACTTTGCGTTAATAGGGTTTGTATTTGTTCTTTCATAGCCTCTAGTGTGCTTGTTGCCAAGAATCGCCAATACCCACATCAACCACCAGCGGGATGTCTAATAGATAGGTATCGCTCATTAATGTTTGTATTTTATGTGCAAATTCATCCGCCTTTGAAGCTTTCACCTCAAAAACTAGCTCGTCATGTACTTGCATGATCATTTTAATATCAGGGTTGTCATCGCCAATCCATTGATAAACATCGAGCATAGCCTTTTTAATAATATCAGCCGAAGAGCCTTGCATTGGTGCATTAATTGCTGTGCGCAGGGCATGCTGTTGTAGCATTTTATTCTTCGCGTTAATCTGTGGTAAATATAAGCGCCTACCCATCACGGTTTCAACATAACCTTGTGCTTTAGCTATTTCTTTGGTGTTATTCATGTAGTTTAGAACACTTGGATAATTTTCAAAATAAGCATCGATATAAGCTTTGGCTTCTGTTCTGGACACATTAATTTGCTTGGCAAGGCCGAAGGCACTCATGCCATAAATCAAACCAAAATTAATGGCTTTGGCATTACGACGATGGTCTTTTGTGACCTCATCAAGCGGCACATTAAACATCATAGACGCCGTGGCGCTATGGACATCTAAATCATTATTAAAGGCTTTTAGTAAGCTTTCATCTTGTGAAATATGCGCCATGATTCTAAGCTCAATCTGAGAGTAGTCCGCTGCAATAATCACGTTGCCTTTGTTGGCAATAAAAGCACCTCTAATGCGCGCACCTTGCTCAGAACGAATGGGGATATTTTGCAAATTTGGATTGGAAGAAGAAAGGCGACCTGTGGCCGTCACTGCTTGATGATATGAAGTATGTAATCGCCCAGTTTTAAGGTCTATTTGCCTAGGCAAAGCCTCCAAATAGGTTGAATTAAGTTTAGTGAGTGTTCGGTAGCTTAGAATCAAATCAACCAATGGATGGTCTAACAACTTTAACGCTTCTTCATTGGTAGAGGGGGCACCTTTGGGCGTTTTCTTTTTGGCTTCTAAGCCCAAACCATCTTCAGAGAATAAAATTTGTTGAATTTGTTTAGGTGACTCTAAATTAAACGCATCACCTGCTAACTCAAATGCTTGCGATTCAATGTCTTTCATTTGCGCAGCAATGTCAATTTGTTGTATATTCAAAGCATTCACATCTAGCTCTACACCATTACGTTCCATGCGCACTAACACTTCGATTAATGGTATTTCTAGGGTCTGATACAGTTTAGCCAATTTAGGATATTGTGCCAAATCACCATCCAATACTTGATTAAGCTCCTGCGTTACAATCACATCTTCACAAGCATAAGGAAATGCTTGCTCTAGCCCGACCTGATTAAAGGTAATTTGCTTTTTTCCCTTGCCCGCCACATCAGCAAAATGAATGGTTTGATAATTCAGATAATGCTGTGCTAAATCATCCATATTGTGTCTTGTTGCCACTGAATTTAAACAATAAGATTTCACCATGGTGTCATCACTAATACCTTTTAATGAAAGGTCGTAATTGGCTAAAACATGAGTATCGTATTTTAGGTTTTGGCCTATTTTATGAATAGCAGAATTTTCTAAAATAGGTCTTAATTTTTCCAACACGTCTGCAAAATTTAATTGCTTTGGTGCATCTAAATAATCATGTGCAACCGGCACATAAAAGCTGTCCTTATCTACTAAAAATACCCAACCCACAATTTGAGCATTCATATAATCTAGTGAAGTCGTTTCTAAATCAAAAACAAAACCCGCGCTTTTCTCTAATCTTTGCACCAATGTTTCAAAAGCTTGATTGTCTAATACCAGCGTTTGAGAGTAGTCAGCCATAAAATCGTTACTTGGCACGTTTTCAACCACATTAACCAAGGGTTCAGTTGTTGCTTGTACTGCTGACTTTAATGCAGGCGATTCATTAGTGATATTTAACTGTTTAAACCACATTGAGAATCCATATTGCTGGAACAAACTGGCTAATTTAGCGTTATCAGGGCCAGGTTCATCCGTCAAAATATCGCAAGGTAAATCAACATCAAATTTAAGCTGCACCAACTGATAAGACAAATCTAATAACTCAAAACTATCGCGTAATTTTTCACCGACTTTGCCATTAATTTGATCCGCATTGGTTTTGATATCTTCAATACCGCCAAACTGATCTAGCCACTTAATTGCCGTTTTTGGTCCAACACTTGGCACGCCTGGGATATTATCTGCGCTATCGCCAGTCAATGCTAACAAATCTAAGATTTGGTCGGGGCGTACACCCATCTTTTCTACTACGCCTGCTTGATCGTATAAGTCACCCTTCATATTGAGCTGAGTAATATTGTCACTCACGAGTTGCATCAAGTCTTTATCGCCACTGGCAATAATGGTTTTCAAATTGTTCTCATCTGCACAACGACTTAAAGTGGCAATCACATCATCTGCCTCAACCCCAGGTACACACATAAAATGAAAACCCATGGCACGGATAATTTCGTACAGTGGCTCGATTTGCATCACCAACTCTTCATCAGCGGGCTTACGGTGAGCTTTGTACTGTGAGTAAAGTTCGTGTCGATGATTTTTACCCTTGGCATCAAAAATAGCAATTAGCTTGGCTTGTGGGTATTTTCGCTGTAAATGCTTAATCGCATTAATAACGCCAAACATAGCGCCCGTAGGGAAACCATCGTCGTTGGTTAAATTTTGCGAAAGGGTAGAAAAATAAGCCCTGAATAAAAAGGCTGATCCGTCCAATAAAATAAGTTGATGTGGCATGCTAAGGAATTGTTAGTCAGGTTATAAAAATAATGGAAATACTATTCAGAATTTTACCAATTTTTACTCATTAAGATAAGACTTAACGACATCTTGAGGTATAAAATAGACTTTATTTGATCAAACTGTTGTGACCACTTCTCAAGCACTCATTAGCGCCCATAATATCAACCTAAGTCATCATGGCAAGTCTGTGCTAGATAACGTTAGTTTCGAACTCAAAGCAGGTGAATTTATCACGCTTATTGGGCCCAATGGTGCAGGAAAAAGCTCTTTGATTAAGGTCTTGTTAGGTTTGATTAAAGCTGATAGTGGTGATATTAAACGTTCAGGCGACATCAGGCTTGGTTATACGCCACAGACTTTTAGCCCCAATCCATTTATTCCAATTTCAGTAATCGGCTTTCTTAATTTAAATCAAAAAGTAGCGAAAAACTTTCTCCATGAAACAGCTTTATTAACAGGCATTGAAGGCTTACTAGATTCACCATTAAAAAGTCTTTCTGGTGGTGAGTTGCAACGCACCTTACTCGCCCGCGCTTTACTAAACAAACCCAACGTCTTAATTCTAGACGAGCCCGCTCAAAATCTAGATGTGAACGGTCAAATGCATCTGTACAAGCTTATTCAAGATATCCACCAACAACAAGGCTGTGCGGTACTGATGGTCTCACACGACCTACACCGGGTGATGAAAGAATCAACGCAAGTGTTGTGTTTGTACCGCCATATTTGCTGCATGGGGCAACCTGAAACTATTATTAAAGATTCTCAATTTAATGACTTATTTGCCGATCAGATGGATGAATTAATGGCCACTTACGAACATCATCATAATCATTGTCATGAAGATTAGTTCTTGTTCATGTTACTGAGCAAACATTTTGGCTGAGGTTTGTTGCAAAAAGCTGCCCTTGGTTATTTCAATCAATACATCCCATCTTCCCTTGAGTGGCAAAATCACTTCTACTTGGTATGCCCCCTCTTTATTCACGTACATGGGTTTAGAAAAAATCGTGTTTCATTTCAAGCGGTCGATAGAAATAAGCAGTAGCATTAGCTTTATTAAGACGCTTTCCCTGCTTAGTGCTGACCGCTGTATAAGTTTGCTCAATACTATGAGTAATGGTTTCGGGTAGTTCTAATTCAAGCTTCCAACCTTGCTGAACTAACTTATTACGATTTTCCAAAATTTCTGCATAACGCTCACCCGTTTCATAGGCGTCTGCAACCACCAATCCAGGATGGGTTTCTATTGCAGTGATAATACGATAAAACGTTGCACCGACTAAAATTAAAAACAATACCAACATGGTTACTGCCATTGGGCTTTTATGAAAAGTCATCTAATTCATGCTCTTTGGGGTAAAAAATGATGATTTATATTTTAAATCAGCTTCGCCGCTTGTGACTGAAAATATCACACTATTGTTGTCACCTACATCTTTTTCGAATGCTTTTAAATAAACATAAACTGATTTCACATTACCCGAAAGTATGGTGATATTTCTGTGTTGTCTCTGAGAAGTTAAATAGGCAATTTCACTTTTAAAGTTGACATCGACTCGCATTGATTGGTGTGTCTTATTCATAATTTTTAACTCATATTTATTACGAATCGAACCATCGGATAGCTGTACAAAAAGTGGCTGTCGATCATGTAGCACTTTAAGATCCATCGGTGCAAGACTAAACAAGCCAGCCCCTAACACTGATAAAGCTAGCACTAAAATAGTTGAATACACGATTACCCTAGGGCGCTTATATAAAGCAACAAAAGGTTTATTAAATTTCATTTCGTCAAGCGAGGTATAGCGAATTAAGCCTGTCGCTTTACCAACTTTGGTCATCACTGAATCACAGGCATCAATACACAAGCCACAAGTAATACAACCATATTCTTGCCCTTGACGAATGTCAACACCGGTCGGGCACACAGCCACACATTGATGGCAATCAATACAATCACCTTGGCCTTCAGTATACTGACCTTTCGAAAGCTTGCCACGCTGCTCTCCACGATAATGATCATAGGTTGGCATAATGGTTTGCTTATCAACCATCGCGCCTTGAATACGGGCATAAGGACAAATCCACAAACACGTTTGTTCACGCATATGTCCTGCAAAAGTGTAAGCACCTAATGAAATGGCAGCAGTAATACTAAGCGTCGTGCTAGAGGCAGAGCCATCAAAATAATCAGACCAGGACACGCCAAAATACAACATCCAAGTAACGCCAGATAAAAAAGCAATGGCTAGCCAAACCACATGTTTACTAATTTTAATCCGGATTTTGGTTAAATCCCACGGCGCCACTTCTAGCTTTCGACGCTTAACAGGCGGCCCTTCAAAAAATTCTTCAACTTTGGTGAACATGTCTGTCCAAACTGTCTGGAAACAAAAGTAACCACAAAACACGCGGCCCAATACGGTGGTCATTGCCGCCAGTAGAATGGCTAAAAATAACAACACCATGGTTAGCATCCAGAGATCTTGTGGAAAGATGGTGACATCAAACAGGTGATACTGTCGCTTTTCAATATCAAACAATATTGCCTGCTGCCCATTCCAAGTAATATAAGGCGCAATAAAAAAAGGCAGCCAAACCAAAGTACCAAACCATTTAAGCAATCGAAATTTACCACCCATACGCTTAGCATGAACGGTCTTTTCACCTAAATTTTGCACCCATTGTTCACCTTCTGTATATAGGTTGTCTACTTGGATATTGTCTTTGCTCATTCCCCTCTCATTTGGCATTGAATCAATTCGCAACATCATATCATTAATACACTTACTGATGCATTGATATAGGTCAATAACACGCCTCTGATATAATGTTCATTTTTTATTTAATGGATTGAGCATGAAAGATATTATTGAAACAGCTTTTGAAGATAGGGCTAACTTAACCCCACAAACAGCCAGTACAGAAATCAAACAAGCTGTTGCTGAGGCTATCCATTTATTAGATTCTGGCCAAGCTCGTGTTGCTGAGCAACAAGCGATTGGCGATTGGACTGTAAACGAATGGCTAAAGAAAGCCGTGCTACTATCATTCAGATTAGAAGATAACGTGCCAATGGCGGGTGGATTCACTCAATATTATGACAAGGTGCCTTCAAAATTTGCAGACCTTACGCCAGAAGAATTTAAAGCAACAGGTGTCCGTGTAGTACCACCTGCTAGCGCAAGACGCGGTTCATACATTGCACAAAATACAGTGCTTATGCCATCTTACGTTAATATTGGTGCTTATGTTGATTCTGGCACCATGGTCGATACTTGGGCGACCGTTGGCTCATGTGCGCAAATCGGCAAAAAATGTGCACCTCTCTGGTGGTGTCGGTATTGGCGGCGTATTAGAGCCACTACAGGCTAGCCCAACGATTATTGAAGACAACTGCTTTATTGGCGCAAGATCAGAAGTGGTTGAAGGTGTGATTGTTGAAGAAGGCTCTGTTATTTCAATGGGTGTTTACATTGGGCAGTCTACTAAGATCTTTAACCGTGAAACAGGTGAAATTTCTTATGGTCGTATCCCTGCAGGCTCTGTTGTGGTTTCTGGCAATCTGCCTTCTAAAGACGGAAGCTACTCACTTTACTGTGCGGTGATCGTCAAGCAAGTAGATGCTAAAACTCGCTCTAAAACTAGTATCAATGAATTATTAAGAGGTATTTAATAAATCCCAATGGATATCTTGTTCTCAACAAAAAAGTCATCACTTTCTTTGTTGAGCCACTAGGATTAATCCTGCTTTTATTTGTTATAGGTTTGTATTTTTTATATAAATCTAGCCATGTAAAAGCTAAGTTCTTTCTTAAGCCTCTCTTTATTTTTATTACTGTTTTTTAGCTATCCACCCGTCCCTAACAGCTTGATACAATCATTAGAGGGTAAGTACTCAAAATATGACTATAGTTACAATAATATTGAATATATCCATGTATTAGGTTCTGGTCATTATGACAATCCGGCTTGGCCATTATCCAGTCAAATTAGCAGTACTAGCTTAAAAAGAACTATGGAAGGTATTAGTATTTTTAAGAAAATAAACAAACCTAATTTAAAATTAATTTTTACTGGATTCCCAGGTTTTGGAAATCAAATATCTAATGCCGAGATAAATGCAAAAATTGCCAGAATTGCAAATATCTCTGATAATAACTTGATTATTAATGGCAACCCAAAAGACACCCAGGAAGAAGCTACATTTGCCAAGTCAATTATTGGAGATAAACCATTTATACTGGTAACTTCAGTATCGCATATGACTAGAGCAATAGAATTATTTACAAATATGGGTATGAACCCAATTGCCGCTCCGACAGAATTTAAAAAAAGTACAAAGGTAGAATGGTTGTCAGCCCCAAGTACAGAATCTATTAAAAAAATCAAAAAATATAATCCATGAGTTCTTAGGCAGAATATGGGCTTATATAGTTAAATAAAAACTAAAAAACCCACCTTTCGGTGGGTTTTTTTATTAAGTAACTTTGTTATTTACTTCTTAAACAGTGAGTATAACAAAGCAACAGCAACTAAACCGACTAGGTTTGCGCCGCCAAGCTTCCCTACTATTCCAACAATAGAACCGATAACGTCACCTGGTAAAAACGCAGCTGTCGAACCGAAAATTATCTGAATAACAACCGCTAATGCAATTAACGCAACACCGGCAGCTGTCAACTCTTGAATCCAACCTGTTATATTTTTTAACATATTTTTCCCCTCTTAGTTATAAAAACCCCAACCTTTATGATTGGTTATTACTTTTTTACTATAAAAAACAAGTTTGTCAAGGTTTTTTGATGAAAAAATGCAAAATAATCGANNAAATTAAACAATAATTTGATAAAGTTGTAAATTTACAACAATAAAACCCTTATAGAGT
>AJXC01001933.1_pt1 | contig 13457 bp, 19 predicted proteins | sample 404948 | NCBI WGS metagenome assembly AJXC01 (sample SAMN02954314, study PRJNA77837) | marine metagenome | biome: aquatic; feature: Guaymas Basin Hydrothermal Plumes; material: sea water; isolation source: Guaymas Basin Hydrothermal Plumes and Background water depths 1600, 1775... ... | reverse complement strand
ACCATCAGAGCTCAAATTAGGATGATTTTGGAATTCGCCCCGGGATTAAAAACCCAAAGTTTGATTAACACTTGCAGTGCTCAGTGCAAAAATTGGTGCACTCATTAAAAAGAGTAAATTACCAAGGATTTTGTTCATTATCATTTTGTGGTTTAGTCAGTGGAATCATTAAGGTTCTAAGTTTTTTATTAAGCGCTTTTTCCCATCGCTGNTGTTTAATTTTGTTGAGCTTNTCTCTTTGCTGNTGTTTACTTTTAGATTTTTTCTTTTTCTTATTTTTTTGCTTTCTGTGTTTTTTATTTTTCTGTTTTGTGTCTGTTATTTTCCGTCTTTTTTGTTTCTTGAGTAGCTCTAGGTTAAACAGCGCATCCTTATCTTTTTGTAATTTTAATGCCTTCTCATAGCTGTCAATTGCTTCGTTAATTTTGCCCGATTTGGCATAGGCATTACCAGAATTATACAAACGATACAAAGGCTAAGTCTTCTCGCTTAACACTTTGGTATTTTGCAATGCTTGTTTATACAATCCTTGTTTGTATAAGCTGTTGCCTGGTTTAAACGAGCAGCGTCATTGTTAATATCATCGAATTTNTCTGCAGCTAGCTGATAATCCTTATTTTCATAGGCTTTATTAGCTTGATAAATACTAACAAAATCAAACAATCCCGCTTGTACATTAACTGAAAAAAAGCAAATAAAAGTATAAGTTTCATGACTTTTTTGGTAATGAAAAAGAATGCAAAAAATAACAAGACCAAAAGCAAACATCAATGGGTAATAAAACAGTTGCTGCTTTTGAATAATACTGGTGTTCTTACTGCTGCTAAGATTTTTAAAGGCATTAATAAATTTTGATAAATCATCGTTATTTAATGAATATTTCAAATACCTTCCTTGCGTTTGATTGGCCAGATTTACAATGTTTGGATTCTCTTTAACAATCACAAGGTTTCCATATGCATCTTCCAAAGCACCCTCTTCGGTTTGAATACTACTACCCCGTTCACTGGCAATATCAAATATAAAAATCTGAATGTTGTGCTCGTTTGCATAATCAATTTCTTTATCAAAGTTGTCGTTATCACCACCATCGGTTAACAACAATATTTGCTTATTTAAAGCACTACCAAACAGATCGTTGGATGATTGTAAAATATTAATTATGTTGGTACCTGTTAGACTGATGCTATCTAGATAAAGATTTTTTATTAAGAATTTAAGACTGTTTAAATCATCTGTTAAGGGAGAAATTAAAAAGGCTTAGATTGGCAAATCCTAAAATTGCAATACGTGTGTTTTTAATGCCATCAAAACTATTCAGTAATTTATTTTTTGCAAACTCAAACCGATTGGGGTAGATGTCATTAGCTAACATTGATTTTGACATATCAATCGCCACCNCCAAATTACTCAGACGTTTATTTACCTTTATTTCTACCACTGACAAGTATTGGCTTGCTAAGTGCAATTAGAATAAATATCATGCTTAATAGTAGCAATCTAAGGCGCACCTTGGTTGATATCTTGTGGTTATTGAGGCTGATTTTTTCCAACACTTCAGCTGAAAATAAAGCCTCAATGCTTTTATTCTTGCTGTGAATAAAAAACCACAGCATAACCACTGGAATGGTTAGATAGAGTAGTTCTACTTGTTCAAAACCCATGTGTTTTTCCGCCAAAAAATAAATCAATAAAAGCACTAATGCTAGGCCTAGTGGGTAATGAAAATANTAAGTTTTTTTATCGTATTTGCTAATATTTATTTTGCTTTTTTCTAGCTGATTAATTTGCTTATAAATATTTTGAATACTTTCACGACTGTTGGCCGAGAAGAATTTAGCACCCGTGCTATTTGCAATGTATTTTAATACCTGTGCGTTGTAGTCTCTTTTGTCGCCAACAGCAACGGTGTAAACTTTAATTTTGTTATCTTTAGCGCGCTCAAGCGCCATATCAAGTGGCACACTGTCAGTATTGTCCTTGCCATCAGTAAGCAAAATAGCAATTCTTTCTTTTGACTTAGAATTATTAAACAGTTTCGAGCTTAAAAATAAAGCCTCATACAGCGCAGTTTTTCGCCTGCCAGCAACACCAATTTCGATATTATCCAGCATTTTTATAACACTTTCCTTGTCATAGGTAAGGGGTACAACCGTATAAGCAAAATCTGCAAAAACACTCAATGCTAATTTATCAGTTTTACGCTTTGAAATAAAATCAACCATGATTTCTTTAACAATTTTAAATTTATCAAAACGCAGCATAGAGCCAGATGCATCTAAAATTAGGGAAATTTCATAACCCTTGGTATTGTCTAGTATGATTTGTTCGGTTTTGATTGGACTTGAAAGCCCAGCAACTAATAGTCCAAGAATAAGCACTCTAAGCGTATTAAGCAGTATTTGTTTGGATTTTACTAGACTGGTTAATAATTCAGTGTGGGGGAAATAAATGGCACGCTTTTTCTCTTTGCAAAACACAACACACACCACCACCAAGACAAGCAGTAATAAAACATAAGGGTATTCAAAGCTAAACATGAATAAAGCTCTTGATTTGTTGTATCAATTTTGGGTCTAGATCATCTACATACTTCTTGTATTTATATTTTTCTAAGTTCATTATTTATTTGTTTAAATTTGTAAGTCCTTGTTATCTACTATTGCATAATACCTCTGCATATTTTTTTAAAAACCATAAGTCAACCGATTTACTCTCAGAAAAATCAAGTGTTTGCAGCTTCTCAATAGCCACTTGCTTGTCATTCTTTTTCNTAGATTTAATAATTTGACCTTATAAAAAAGGAAACTATTAATAAAACAGCAATAACCATAAGCAAATAACTCAACGAATCATCTGCAATGCTAACAATGGGCTTAATGTCTTTTAAATTACTCATCAGCGTAGAATTTGAGACAACTTGATAAAGGCGTCATCACTGGTGTAAAGTTTGCCAACATTGATACCATGTTTGGCAAAATGAGAAAACAGCTTGTCGTCCTGAGCGTTTAGCTTTGTTTGGTACTTTTTCGCTAATTTTTTATTCATACTGNCTTCAATGGTGTTGCCATCTTCTGCATTGACTAGATCTAACTCTGTGGCAAAATTTGGCATTTCTTCCAGTCTATCACGCACTACCAAAGCATTGATTTGATTCTTGTGAGCAATCAGGGAGTAATCATTCTGTTGATAAAAATCACCAATAACAAATACCAATGATTTTTTCTGTTGTAGTAGATAATCATTAAGTGCTTGAAAGTCAGGCTTTGTTTTTAACAAATCCCACGATAGTATGGCTTCAATCGCATGAAGCACGTCACTCGTATTATTAAAACGAAACAGCTGTTGTTCATTTTTTGAAAAGAATAACAACTGTGTTTGATTGTGTTGCTTGATGGATGAACAGCCCAATAAAGCAATAATTTGAGCGATTGTTTCACTTTTTAAACACTGACTACCAAAGTGCAAACTGCTTGACAACATAATACAAATCACTACATTGATTTGTTTATTTTCGTTAAAGATATTGGTTTGTAGCTCGCCGGTTTTACCACTGGCAGTGAAGTTAATTTTACGAATATCATCACCTGGCTCGTACGGGCGAATTTCACAAAAATCTAACCCCTCTCCACGTATTTTTGATAATTCCCCGGCCGATTTGTTGGTGAAAACATTCTTCTTAGCGCGTAATAGTATCTCTTGAGCTAGCATGGCAATGTTTACGGCGCTTTTATCACCTTGAGTATCTTTTGGATAATTGATTGTGCGCTAATATTATCTGCCTGCGCTTGATAGCTCAGCACAATACGATGTTGTAAGACCTCTGTCACCACACTAGCAACATCAAGCGGTGTTGCAAAATCATTGCCTCGTATCAGTGCCTTAGCGCAGCTAGCTTTGAATAAATCGATACTACCTCTGGGGCTAGCACCAAAGTCAATCAAATCTTGTATTTCGCTTAAACCATATTTTTGTGGATAGCGTGTCGCAAAGATAATTTTGAGTATGTATTGCTTAACAGCTTCATCCATATGAACTTGTTTGAAATTAGAGCGAAGCTCTTCTATATCATCCATGTTAGCTACTTGGTTCACTGCGTCAAACCCACTAACAGCTACTCGGTTAACCACCTCTAACTCTTCATCTATGGTGTTGTAATCCAGTACGGTTTTCAGCATAAAACGATCAAGTTGCGCTTCTGGCAATTGGTAGGTTCCTTCTTGTTCTACTGGATTTTGTGTTGCCATCACCAAAAAGGCCCATCGATTTTAAAACTCTCGTTAGCAATGGTTACTTGCTTCTCAGCCATTACCTCGAGTAACGCTGATTGCACCTTCGCAGGTGAACGGTTAATTTCATCTGCTAATAATAAGTTGGTAAAAATCGGCCCTTGTTTAATACTAAATTCGCCACTTTTTGGGTTGTAGATTTGTGAGCCTGTTAAATCACTGGGTAACAAGTCAGGGGTAAATTGAATGCGCTTAAAATCAATACCTAAGGCTTTAGCCAGTGTATTAATTGCGGTGGTTTTTGCTAATCCTGGCACACTCTCTACCAAGATATGTCCGCCAGCGATTAAACCTATTAATAAGTTATCGACCAAGTTCTCTTGACCGATAATAACTTTTTGAATTTCAGCTTTTATTGTATCAATCATAAGCAAGAATTATAGTCTTATGGTTTGTACTCTGCCTCTAACTTTTTGTATAATTGTTCAGGGGTCAAATCAGGGTGTTCATCCATGATATTAAAGGCAACCACATTGTCTTCAACTGCATCCCAGATCTTGACATAAGTTCCTTCTTTATAACCATGATCTTGTCTAAAAGTATTCAGTTGATTCTTAACAAGATAGCGTTTGTAGAGCTCTGGCACATCCATACTCATGTTGGCTAAAGCCTTAAAGAATATACCGGTGATTTCATACAAAGCATTTTGTGATTTATCCACATTAGCACCTGCGGCAGCAGCCACCATTTTTTCTAAAATCTCCACCATGAGCTCTGGGTTTATTTCACGTTCAGGTTCCATATTTTCATAGGCCTCAGCAAAACCTGTATCGCCAAAGTGAATGGCCTCAGACATAATAAAGTGCCAGATATCAACCAATTCAACTTTAGCATTATCTAAATCTGGCTGGCCATCGATATCTTTCCAATGCTTCCAGTTAAACGAGTCAATCGCCTCGGCAGCTTCCATATAGATACAGCGAAGCCATGAAATTTGACGGCCATCTTTGGTGGCGCCTTCTGTCCAGATTAGACCGTTGGTGGCATCATTGAGCTTTTGTTGCAGCTCAAACATTTGTTTAATATGATTCATAATATTCTAACTATAGTTTTTTATTTTCTGACAAAATATCTGAATATTATAAATTGCTTTTGTAATGGTTATAATTATTCTAAATTATTATTAATAATTACACATGAATGACCAAGAATTAGTTTTTGCCTTAATTGCCACACTATTCGTATTTTTTGCTTACAATCGATTTCGCTATGATGTAGTGGCTTTTGGTGCTTTGGCGATAGCCAGTATTATCGGTGTCGTACCAAAGGAAGAAGTATTTTCTGGGTTTGGCCACCCTGCTGTGATTATTGTAGCCCTGGTGTTGGTTGTTGGACGTGGCCTAGTTTATGCTGGTGTAGTGGAGTTAATTACTCAAAAACTGGCTAAATTTATTAGTGGTATTGGCTCACAAATTGCAGTGATGGGCAGTGCCGCCGCCCTACTCTCTAGTGTGATTAATAACATTGCAGCACTGGCAATTTTGATGCCATCAGACATTCAGCTTAATAAAAAAGCTAAACGTAATCCCGCCTTAACACTCATGCCACTTTCATTTGCTTCAATATTAGGCGGTATGGTCACCATGATTGGAACCGCACCCAATGTAGTGATTGCCACTTATCGAGGTGAAACATTGGGCACGCCTTATACAATGTTTGATTTTGCTTACGTGGGTTTAGTGGTCGCCATTGCTGGTGTTGCGTTTATTGCACTTATTGGTTGGCGTTTTATTCCCAGCACTGCTGGCAATCAAAAATCTTCAAATGATTTTGAAGAAATAAAATATGTTGCTAATGCGAGATTGGTAGAGGACTCAATCATTCTTGGAAAAAGACTTAATGAAGTCTGTAAATTATGCGACGAAGCCAGTGTGTATATTCTTGGTGTAATGAGGGATGGTGAATTATTTGAAGGTTCTAGAAATAATTTATTACTCAGATCTGGTGATTTATTGGTGTTAGAGGGTGGCGCTCATAATATCGATCAGTTTGTTGTCAGTACTAAAACTAAGCACACCACTGCAGGTGATCGTGAAAAAGAAATAGGCCTGCAATCATTGGCCGAGATTGTTGTACCATCAGACTCAATGATTGTTGGAAAAACAGCGATTACTTTAGGGCTTTTAAGTCATAAAAACACTGCGCTACTAGGTATTTCTCGTCATGGTGAGAGTATCATTGATCACGTTAGAAAAACACCGATCAAGGTAGGTGATGTTCTACTGATTCATGGTAATAGCGGTGATATCAATGACGTTATTGAATGGTTAGAATGCTTACCATTAGCGCAACGTGGTTTAGAAATACCTGAGCGTAAAAAGGCCTGGCAAGCGATAGTGTTATTTGCACTAGCTATTATTATTTCTAGTTTGGGATACGTCTATCTCCCAGTGGCTTTGTCAGTAGTGATATTGTTATATTTGGCTTTAGGAATCGTACCCACACGAGAAGCATACAAATCCATTAGTTGGCCAATTTTAGTTTTATTAGGATCGCTAATACCCATTGGTAATGCACTCAATGATACGGGCGGTGCAGCGACCATCGCAAGTGCAATCACCAGTCTTACCGAAGGCTTCCCACCAGTGGTAATTTTGGCGATATTAATGATTATCACGATGACATTATCTGATGTACTTAACAATGTAGTTACTGTGCTTATTGCAGCGCCAATTGCGGTTGGACTTGCGCAGCAACTAGGTGTTAATCCTGATTCGTTTTTAATGGCGGTAGCAGTTGGCGCTTCGTGTGCATTTTTAACACCAATTGGTCATCAAAATAATTCATTAATTTTGGGTCCTGGTGGTTATAAATTTGGAGACTACTGGCGATTAGGATTGCCACTGGAGATTGTTGTTGTATTAACAGGTGTACCTGCTATTTTATTTTTCTGGCCATTGTAAATAATGTTAATTAATTGCGATCTTGGCGAATGTTTAATACCCAACCCTGATGCAGATATTATGTCGCTCATTGATATGGCTAATATTGCTTGTGGTGGGCATGCGGGTGATGATGAAAGCATGGTTAAAACCATTAAACTTGCTAAAGAAAATAACGTCAAAATTGGTGTACATCCAAGCTATGAAGATCAAGCTAATTTTGGGCGTGTTAGTTATCAGCTGAATGATGATGAGTTGTACGATTTAGTTTATCAACAAGTTTCACACTTTCAAAAGCTTTGCCATAACAACAACTCACCCCTTGAATATGTAAAACCACATGGTGCGTTGTATCATGACATGATGGAAAAACCATTAGTATTAGCTGTAATCTGTAGGGTAATTAAAGCTGTTGATGAAAATCTAAAGTTAGTGGTACAAGCCGGTGTTAAAAATTTCGGAAAAAATGAGAATGTGACTTTTTTGTATGAAGTTTTTGCTGATCGAGGCTATGATGGTATTGAAATGCTTGTGCGTGGCGAGCAAGGTGCGGTTTTAGATAAGGCTGACACCATTGTTAAACAATATCAGCGATTTTTAAATGAAAAATCTTTTAAAATCGATACAATTTGTTTCCATAGTGACAATTTAGCCTCTGTAGAGGCGCTAACAAGGCTAAAAAATGCATAATATCGTTTCAGCGGGGGAAAACGCGCTACTGATTTATTTTGGCGATAAGATTGATGCTACGTTGCCTGGAAAAATCGGAAATTTTGCAAATCAGCTAAAAAACACCCTAAGTGATGTTATTGTTGACTTAATTCCGTCTTACACTTCACTACACGTAAGTTACGATCTTAATAAAATTACAGAGCAAGATTTACATACACAAATTGAACAATGTTTAACCCAACAAGAAAGTCAATCAAGCGTATTAGAGTCAAATACCACGCACATTCCTGTTTATTATGGATTGGAAGTTGGTTTAGATCTTGAGCGACTATTGGCAGAAAAAAACCTAGATTTAGACACTTTTATTGAGATTCACACTGAGCAAGCCTATTTGATTTATGCGATTGGCTTTAGCCCTGTGTTTGCTTTTTTAGGTGAAGTAGATAAACGCATACAGGCGCCACGTTTAGCTACACCGAGAATTAAAATTCCTGCGGGTAGTGTTGGTATTGCCGAGAGTCAAACAGCTGTCTACCCTACTGATTCATCCGGTGGTTGGAATATTGTAGGGCGAACTTTATTAGACTTGTCACTCAATAACCCTGAGAATGTTGATAAAATTTTGTGTGGGTGATAAGGTGAAATTCTACTCAATCACACGTGATGAATACCTTAAAAATGGCGGATTATTATGAGCTTTAAGGTAATTAAATCTAGCTTTTATCCACTGTGCAAGATTACGGGCGTCTTAATCATGGTGAGCACGGCATGAGTCAATCAGGGGTAATGGATGAACATGCCTACGCGTGGGGTAATCATTTGCTTAACAATCATTTTAATGATGCAGTGATAGAAATCACTTTTGGTGGCTTGCAGCTTGAAGCGCAAGCAGATACGTTTATTGCTGTGACGGGTGCGGATCTTGATTTTAAGATAAACAATAAGTCAGCTCAAATATGGCATGGGCTACAGATTCACAAGGGGGATGTGCTTAGCTGGGGCGTGCCTAAAAGTGGTGTACGTGCATACTTAGCAGTTAAAGGTGGGTTTGANACGTCAGTATTGTTTGACTCAAAATCGGTGAATCTGCGTGAGCACATTGGCTCTAAAACTGGTTGAGGGTGATGAGCTGCCATATACAAGCTTTGATGAGGCGACTTACCGTTTTATTCCGCCACAATATGTACCCAATTACAATCAAGCTATTGTTTTGAGGATCTTGCCAACTTATCAATTTAATGATTTTAGCATCAACCAACGGGATTTGTTTTTTAACCAAAATTACACGATTACCAATGCCAATGATCGAACCGGTTGTCGTTTAAGTGGCGCGCCAATCGCAAGTAAAAAAGAGCGCATGATATCGGAAGGAATTAGCTATGGTTGTGTGGAAATTGCCACTGATGGTTTGCCAATTATCTTACTTAAAGATGCGCCCAGTATTGGTGGTTACCCCAAGATTGGTACGGTGTTTTCATTGGATTTGGCTAAGCTTGCACAGCGACAGCCGAATACCAAACTACGGTTTGAATTAATGAACATTCATGAAGCACAAAAACAGCGAAAGAAGTTTAACGATTTTTTTGAAATTGGTTTTTAATACAGCGACATCGAGCTATCTACTTGCTTAGCCCAGGCATCAATACCACCGCGTAAGTTAATAATATTTTCAAACCCAACTGAGTCGAAGTAACGCGCTACTTGCATTGAGCGAATGCCGTGATGGCAAATAATCACCGTTTCTTGAGATTTATCTAGTGTGTCGACATTGGCCATGATTTGGCCCATCGGCAATAAAGTAGCATCTTCAAAATGGCATTTATTCCATTCCCACTGTTCGCGAACATCGAGTAACAACGGCTGGTTGTCTTCTAAATATTCATCGAGTTCAATGGCAGAAAAGTCTCTCATGATTTAATTTAATTGGATACGAGAGCCCCATGGTACACGCTCTTTGCCTTTAATAAGCCACAAAACCGGATAATCAGGCTCAAACTCAGGGAACTTACCTTTGGCATCAGTGAAGTAAATAAGCACATCTGAAGGCGTGTCTTGTTTGGCGACATAATCAAACACTGGAATAAAGTTGGTACCTTTACCGCCACCGAGTGATACGGGGAATTGCAACTCATTCCAAGCCTCAAAACGCCAAGGCGAATGCTCAGAGAGTTTATCGTCACAAGCCAACAAAGTAATGCTAGCGCGTAAATTGGCTTTAATGGCGTCAACCTCAGAAACAAACTCATCGATCTCTTCTTGTGAGATAGAGCCCGAGGTATCAATCGCCACAGTAATATCAAGTTGATGAGATCTGAGCGATGGCATAATTGCATCCCCTGCACGCCGTGATGGGCGTGCATAGGAGAAGTCATCGCGAGCAAAGGTTGACATGTACTGTGCTAAAAGTGATTGCCATGAGACTTGAGGCTGCAAAAAGAAATCAATCAGCTTGGCAAATTCACCATCAAGTTTGCCAGCTTGTTGTGCCAACTGTGCAGAGGATGCCAAGTTCTTTTGCCATTGAGTGGCGAGCTTATCAACTTCATCTGGCTGTAATGCTGGGGGTTGTTGTGCAAGCTGAGACATACCAACTTTGTTGCCATCATTTGATTTAGACTCCGGGGTGGATTGTTGCTCTTGCTCTTTTTGTAAGTCGTCTTCACGCATGCCACCATCTGAAGATTTAGAATCATCGTTGGCTTGGTCATCATACAGGTGCTGATCCATCGGTTCCTGATCAAGATTATCATCGATCATCGGGTAGATTTCTTCGGCGATCATGCCTTCGTATTGGCGAAAAATTGGTACATCAATCGGCGGGTGAAAGCCTTCCTTAACCAGTAAAGGGTTGATGGCAAAATCGCAAGCCAAATCCCACTTGTGCTTGGTACGATTACCACGACGAGCAAAGTGAGTGAGTGCACAGTGTAGCGCTTCATGAATAAGGATGAATTTGATTTGGTGGTTATTGAGTGAATCAATAAACTCAGGATTGTAGTAGAAACTTTTGGCGTCTGTGGCGCTGGTTTTACACCAAGAATCAGCAGCAACCAAGGGTAGTCGTAGCACCAAATTACCTAAAAAAGGCTTGTCCAATATTAACTGTGTTCTGGCTTTGGTTAGGCGGTTTTTAACTGCTTCTAATCCTGCAGATCTTAATGTTTCATCTTGTTGTGGCTGGACAATATCCTCACCAACAACCCTAACTTTTTGTTCAGGTTTGGATGGCTTATCTTGCCATATTGGACGGTGTACCCTTTGGGTATATTTATCCAAAACCAATCCTAGTCAAACATCGTATCAGCGATTTTGCTGGCCCAATCGGCAAATTCAGGAATGGTAAAAATCTCCTCACCAATTGCACGTTGCATGTCAGATACTAGCATTACACCCAGTTCTTTTTGTGGGAAGTCTCGGGCAAAGTTAAGGATATTGCCCCAAACTTGCTTTGCATTGTCTTTGTCTTTAACGCTAATTGCCCTACCCACTAATGCTGAACAAATGGCGTATTGAAGATCAATAGCATCAGGAATAGAAACCGACTCACCATTCACAATCGCATCTAAATCTGGCAAGTCTTCGAGGTGTTCGATAAAGGTTGCGACTTCAACACCCGCCACTTCACCGACACAAGCGCTTGCTGCTTGTCTAAATAGATTGAGATTGTCATCAAATTTTTGTAAGGCACGATGCGTAAACTCCCAAGTTCTTGGTGAGGGGAAGGCTACTGGATTGTGCGCCGGATCAAACTCAAATAAATGCTCTGGACGGTAGCGCAAGAAACCAATAATACGCTCATCAATGTTATTTTTATAAGCCCAAGCTACCCAATCATCAAGATTAACATCAAGCTCATAATGTGAAAAACGATTGGCAAGCGGTGCTGGCATCGAGTAAGTCACACCGCGGTCACCTTGGCGGTTGCCCGCAGCAAAAATCACCCAACCTTCTGGCACAATATAATCACCCAAACGACGATCTAGAATTAACTGGTAAGCGGCTGCGGAAACTGTTGGCGGTGCTGAAGTAATCTCATCTAAAAATAAGATACCCTGCTCACCATGGCGCGCTGCATCTGGCAATAGTGATGGAATCGACCAATCAACTAAGTCACCATTCTTAAAGGGGATGCCGCGCAGGTCGCTTGGCTCCATTTGCGACAGACGAATATCAATCATCGGCACATTGTGTTCAACTGCCACTTGCGAGATGATTTGCGACTTACCAATACCTGGTGCACCCCATAGCATGACTGGTGTGTGATGACCATGAATAACGGATTCAAACTCTTGAGTGAGGATTTTACTGACTTGTTCTGGACGCATAAAAACTTGAAAAATATAAAAGTGATACTATTCTACCGTAATAGACGATAAAATTACCCAATATGACTAAGCCTACTATCGAACCAAGCTCTGAAGAGTTGTTTAACTTCCCTTGCGACTACCCAATTAAAATCATGGGTGAGGATTGTGCCGATCTAAATGTAACCATGTGCCGTATTATTGAGCGTCATGCTGGAAAAATACATCCGAATCAAATCACCAGTAAGAAAAGTTCAAAAGGAAAATATGTTGCTTACACGGTTAGAATTGTAGCCACTAGCCGTGCACAGCTTGATTCAATCAATCAAGAATTGCAAGACGACCCTTTGGTTGCTTATATCTTGTAACTGAATATGAAAATCATCAATCTTGGTCTACAAGATTATATTCAAACTTGGGACGCAATGAAAGCATTCACCCAAGCGCGTGATATTGAAACTGAAGATGAACTATGGGTCGTAGAACACCCAAGTGTATTCACGCAAGGTATCTCTGGCAAAGACGAACATATGCTAGCCAATAGCGAAATTCCTATTGTTCGTACTGATCGTGGCGGACAAATTACTTACCATGGCCCAGGGCAACTGATTGTTTATTGCTTAATTGATCTAAAACGCCTAGGTATTGGGGTGAAAAAGATGGTGTCTTTAATTGAGACCTCTATTATGGATTTATTGACAAATCATGGGATTGAATCACATTTGAAAGATGGTGCGCCGGGTGTGTATGTGGATGGCGCCAAAATTGCCGCTCTTGGCTTAAAAGTGAAAAATGGCAGAACTTACCACGGGCTAAGCTTAAACGTCGATATGGAGTTGTTTGCCTTTGCTCAAATAAACCCTTGTGGATATCAAGGATTGAAAGTAACACAGTTGTGTGATTTAACGGATAATATCAATCTAGATACTATTGCAAATGAATTAAGTCAAATTTTAGCCAATCATGTTACAAGACATTGAAATTAAAGCCCTTAAAGGCGAATCAAAAACAGCGCGTCTAAGGATTAAACCGGATGCAACACGTGTGCCACTTAGAAAACCAAGCTGGATTCGCATTAAACACCCTGCCGGTTATAAAGTTGATAAACTCAAAAAAACCCTAGCGTTCAACAAAAATTATTACCGTTGTGAAGAGGCGCAATGCCCTAATTAGGCGAATGCTTAATCACGGTACCGCAACCTTTATGATTATGGGCAAATCTGTACGCGTCGCTGCCCATTTGTGATGTGGCACACGGCAAAGCCGAAAACCGCTTGATACTGATGAGCCACAACACTTGGCTGAAACCA